>JACCDH010487811.1_pt1 | contig 10144 bp, 11 predicted proteins | sample 7442481 | NCBI WGS metagenome assembly JACCDH01 (sample SAMN15323433, study PRJNA562643) | freshwater metagenome | isolation source: river surface water | place: USA:Blue River Watershed | collected 2017-08-15
ACCGAGCCGCGAATCGCCTCGGGCAAAGGCAAGGCGATCTGCAGCGGCCCCCAGATGACCTTGATGAGTTCTTCACCAATGATCATGCCGCCCATGGTGATCAGGATTTGTTTGAGGTGCTGGCCATACACAGGCCGCACGATGAAGCGCTCAAAGGCCAAGCCGACAGCTGCGGCCACGGCCATCGCAATCAACATGGCGGGCAACACCGCCATCATGTTGCGCCACCACTCACCCGAGCCGGTCCAGTCGCCCATGGCGCCCAGCACACTGGTGGCCACAAAAGCACCGAGCGCAATGAACAGGCCGTGACCGAAGTTCAGCACGTCCATCAGGCCAAACACCAGCGTCAGGCCCGAAGCCATGATGAAGATGATCATGCCCATGGCCAAGCCCGCCACGGTCAGCGTGAGCCAGGTGGAACCTGAGCCAATCAAGGGCCAAGCCAACAGCGCCAACACAGGCACCAGCAGCAAAGGCCGGGTATCGATGTCTTGCAGGAGTTTCATAAAGCCAGTCCCAACAAGGATTGCTGCAATGCCGTGTCTTCGGCGAGCGCCTGCATGCGGCCCGCGTGCACCACACGGCCGTTGTCCATCACGGCCACGGTGTCGCCCAGCTGCTGGGCGAAGTGGATGTTTTGTTCCACCAACAAAATCGTCACGCCGCTGGCCTTGAGTTGCTGAAAGGCCTCGATCATGTTTTGGATGATGGCCGGGGCCAGGCCCTTGCTGGGCTCGTCAATGATGAGCAGGTCACGCGGCTCCACAATGGCCCGCGAGACGGCCAGCATCTGCTTTTGCCCGCCGGACAATTTGCCTGCCGGGTGGTTCCAGAACTTCTCCACCGCGGGGAAGAGTTTGAAAATCCACTGCAAACGCGCCTCGTCCATCTGCGCCGCATGCTGTGCGTTGCGGGCGGCCAGCAGCATGTTTTCTTTCACGGTCAGGTCCGAGAAGATGCCCATGTTTTCAGGCACATAGGCGATGTTCTTTTGCGCAATCGCAGGGGTATTCAGCTGCGTGATGTCTTCACCGCCAAAGGTGATGCGCCCTAGCGAAGCCTGCCACAGGCCCATGATGGTGCGCAGCGTGGTGGTCTTGCCCGCGCCGTTGCGGCCCAGCAGCATGGTGAGTTCGCCACGCGGCACCACCAAGTCCACGCCGTGCAGGATGTGGTACGCCCCGATGTGCGTGTGCACGCCTTCGAGGGTTAACAGGTTCTGGCTCATGCGGCCTCCCTGGCTTTGCCCAGATAGGCCTCTTGCACGATGGGCGACGCGATCACCTCGTTCGGCTCGCCATCGGCCACCAAAGAGCCGTTGTGCAGCACGATGATGCGGTCGGCCAACTCGCGCACCACGTCCATCTTGTGCTCCACCAACAAAATGGTTTTGGTCTTGTCCTTTTTGAGCTGCCGGATCAAATCCAGGATCACCGGCGCTTCGTCGTGGCTCATGCCTGCGGTGGGCTCGTCAAACATGTAGACCGAGGGTTCAAGCGCCATGAGCAGCGCCACCTCCAGCTTGCGCTGGTCACCGTGCGGCAGGCTGGCCACCGGAGCATCTTGCTGCGCGGTCATCGACACGGATTGCAAAATCTCCACAGCGCGGTTCGTCAAAGCCGCGTGATCGCTCCAGATGCTCCACAGGTTCAGGCCCCGGCGGTGAGCGCCTTCTTGGGTGGCTTGCACGGCCAAGCGCACGTTCTCGAGCACCGACAGGTTGGGGAACAGATTGGTGAGCTGAAACGCCCGGCCCAAGCCTGCGCGGGTGCGGGCCGAGGCGCTCAGGCCGGTCAACTCGCGACCGTTCAAATGCACTGCGCCAGCCGAGGCAGGCAACTGCCCCGAGATCAGGTTGAAGTACGTCGTTTTGCCCGCCCCGTTGGGGCCGACGATGGCGGTCAGCGTGCCGGGTTCAAAGCGGCAGGAGACCGCATTGACGGCCACATGACCGCCAAACCGCACGGTCAGGTTTTGGGTTTCAAGCATGTGATCAGTTCAAAAAAGGGCGAACCCGTCAATTCAAAAGAACGTGATTTTTGTAGGTCGGGGCTGAAGCCACCGACCTACGCGCCATAGCCACACATTTGTAGGAGCTTGCCCTGCAAGCGATAACTGAACCACCACATGGATTCATCGCCTGCAGGGCTGGCTCCTACCCGCTCACCGTCTGTGGGCGCTAGGGCGGCAAGCGAGCAGCAAACGCCGCATCGCCAGCAGGCAGGCCCTCAAGGTCAACGCTTGTTGCGGATCGGCACGTTCATTTCTTCGGGCTTGATCTCGCGGATCAGCTCGGGCACGCCCCAGGCGAAAGCCGGGTCGACCTTGATCTTGAAGTGGTACATGCTTTGCATGGCTTGGTGGTCTTCCTTGCGGAAGGTCATCTTGCCTTTGGGCGTGTCAAAGCTCATGCCTTCCATGGTGCCGATCAGCTTGTTGGCGCTGGTGTCGCCGTTGGTCTTTTTCAGTGCCGTCACCAAGGCCATGGCCGACGAGAAGCCACCTGCGGTGAAAAAGTCTGGCGGCGTCTTGAACTGGGTGTAGTGCATCGACACCATCGCGTCGTTCACCGGGTTCTTGGGCATGCCGAAGTAATAGTAGGCCGCGCCTTCCATGCCGGGGAACTGCTTGTAAGACACCATCGCGGGCAAGATGTTGCCGCCCGTGGCGATCTCGATGCCGTAGCGCTTCAAGTCCATGTCGGCGATCTTGAAGGGGTTGCCACCGGCCCAGATGATGAAAATGATCTTGCGGCCAGGCTGACCTTTGAGCTTGTCGATCATGCGCTGCGCACCGGCGGTGAAGTCGGTGGTGGCAGGCGGCAGGTACTCTTCGTGCACCAGCTTGGATTTTTTCAGGGCCTCCTTGAAGGCCTTGACGCCGTCACGGCCAAAAGCCGAGTCTTGGGCCATGGTGACGATGCTCACGCCATCCTTGTCCACCGCCACGGCGTTGGCAATCGCGTCCTGGCTGCTGTTGCGGCCGGTACGGAAGATGTATTTGTTCCACTTGTCACCGGTGATGGAGTCGGCCACGGCGGGCTCGACCAGCAAAATCTTTTTGTACTCTTCAGCCACGGGCAGCATGGCCAAAGCCACGGGCGAAGCGGTCGGGCCCACGGCCAGGTCCACTTTGTCGTCGCCGTAAGCAGCGGCCAACAGGTTCTTGCCCAGGTCAGGCTTGCCCTGATCGTCTTTTTCGATCACCACAATCTTGCGACCACCCACGGTCATGGTGCCACCCGTGGCGTAGTCCAAGCCCATCATCAAACCGACTTGGGTCTGCTTGCCATAGGCCTCCAGCGGGCCGGTCTTGCTGTAGATGTGGGCGATTTTGATGTCTTTGCCCTGGGCCATGGCGGCGGGGGCGATGGCGGCACAAACGCTGAGTGCGGCCCAAGAAATGAGGTGTCGACGGATCATGCAGGTCTCCTGAGTAGTGCTAGTGCAAATGTATCTTTGCACAAGCCGTGCCAGGAGGCCAGTCACCGAGGTGATGGGCTAAGTGCTTGTCAGCGCTGGAAATTGAAGAAAGGTCTTGCCATGATGCCCCTGATGAGCGTCCATTTATCAGACATCCAAATGTATTTATTTTAAACAAATGCCCAATATATAGACAATCAATCCAGTCTTTGGTAAAGCTTGGCCCGCGACATGTCCAGCAACTTGGCCGCCGCGACTTTGTTGCCAGAAGTGGCTCGCAACGCCGCCTGAATGGCTTGGGCTTCCAATTCACGCACCTGCTGATTCAGCGGCCTGAGCAAGGCCTGTTGATCCGCTACTCCGACAGCTCGCTCTGAAGCGCTCACCGCATGGGGCGCCTCAATATGGGCCAAGCCCGAGGCCTGCAAAACCACTGCCGCCGCTTCGTCGTCGATCACCGCGCCTTCGCCTCGCAAGAGCAGCTGCTCGATCACGTTGCGCAGCTCGCGCACATTACCGCGCCAGTGCTGGGCACAAAGCAGCGCCAGGGCCTGCGGCGTGAATTCCGGATGCGGCAGGCCATTGCGCAGGGCCAGCTCCTCGGTCATCACCTCCAGCACCGCAGGGATGTCGCTGGCGCGGTCCCTCAAAGGCGGCACGCGCAAAGGCAGCACGTTCAAGCGGTAATACAGGTCTTCGCGAAAGCGCCCTTCCCTCACCAGCTGCACCAAGTCACGTGAGGTGGCCGCGATCACGCGGGCATCAAAATGCTCCAGCCGGTTGGAACCCAAAGCTTCGAATTCGTTTTCTTGCAAGGCGCGCAAAAGCTTAGCTTGCAGGCCCAAAGGCATGTCGCCAATCTCGTCCAGGAACAAAGTGCCACCATCGGCCAGCTTGAACTTGCCCACCCGGCCCTTGCGGTCCGCACCCGTGTAGGCGCCCGGCGCGACACCAAAAAATTCGGCTTCGAGCAGCGTTTCAGGCACCGCCGCGATGTTGATGCTCACCAAAGGACCCCGTGCGCGCGGCGATGCGGCATGGATGGCGTGGGCCAGCAATTCCTTGCCGGTGCCTGTCTCGCCCAACAGCAAAACAGGGCTGCTGGATTGCGCTGCCCGGCGTGCCTGGCGCTTGAGGTCGGACACCACCGCACTGCTGCCGACGAAGCTGGCAAAGCTGTGTTTGGCCTGCCGCAAGCCCGCGTTGGAGCGGCGCTGCACCGCCAAGGCATCACGGGCTTCGTCAAGTTCGCGCTGCATGAGCGCGAACTTGGCCATCAAGGGCTGGAGGTTCGATTGCGGCTGGTCAAACAAAACCACGCCCAAAGCCCCAATGACCCGGCCCGCATCGTCACGCAAGGGGTAGCGACTGACCACGAAGGTGCCGGCCTTGTTGGTCAGCAAATCGATCAGGATGGGTTTGCCGGTTGCCAGCACCTGGTGCATCAAGGTGTTTTGAACGACCGCTGAGACGGGTTGCCCCACAAAATCTTCTTCGCGGGTGAAACCCAAGGCGGGCAAAAACCGGCGGTATTGGTCGTTGATCCAAACCACACGGCCAGAACGATCCACCAGCAACATCCCTTCGCTGGCATTGGCAAAAACATCAAAAAGAGAGCGTGCCGCCAGATTCAGGATGCTTTGCGCATCTTTGGGCAGGTCGGTCAGCAGTTCCGAAGGTGAAGATGGCATAGGTTCATTCTAAGGGTGGGGTCTGAGAACGACCGCTTCTGCGACTCGACAGTGCCACACTCACTGAAGAGCATACTTTTGAGCGCACCCCAGAGGCCAGCGCAAGATGGATACGCCAATTGGCGTATATCCCATGATGTAAAAGAAATTAACATCAATTCATGAATTTCGACGATTTCAGAGGCCATGTCTATTTGATCGATGACGATCCATCGATCTGTCGCAGTCTGGCGTTCACACTCAGTTCGTCCAATTATTCTGTCCAGACTTTCGACAGTCCCCAGGCCTTCTTAAAAGACTCCCTGCCGATTTCACCCGCAGTGATTTTGTTGGACATGCGCATGCCCGGTATGACAGGCACCGAGTTGCAAAATACCCTGCTCCAAAGCGGTCGAGAAACGCCCATCATTTTCATCAGCGGGGAAAGTCAACCCTCCGAAATCATCAATGCCATGAAACATGGGGCCATTGATTTTCTGCTCAAGCCCTTCAGCATGGAATCGCTGATGACGGCCATTGAAAATGGCTTGAACAAGGACCGTGCCCGCCAACAGCAATTGGTGCGCGTCATGGACATTCGGCAACGGTTCAGCCGCTTGACTGAAAAAGAGCAAGAGATTTGCCGATGGATGATCAAAGGCTACGGCAACAAGGAAATTGCAGAGCTCAATGGATCGGCCCCCTCCACCGTCAAACTCCATCGCAGCCGCGTGCTCGACAAAATGGGTTGCGAGACCCTGCCTGAGCTGATCGAGTTGTCGATCGATGACAAACGCCGGATCTTCGAAGTCTTCGGCTGAACATCCCCGCTCCAAATGGTGGTAAGGCTCTCATCGATGCCCCCTACGCGCTTGAATTTTTCTTGAATGGCCTGGATTGGCGCACGATCCTCATGCCATGGGACAAGATGCGCGCCATCCACAGGTTGGGCTCATCAGCCACCCGCAAAGTCGCTGTTCTTGATCAATCATGAAAGCTTCCCTCAAAACAATGCCGCAACTCATGCCCTAAATAGTTGTAGCCCGTCTCCAAGGGGGTGACGATGGTGCACTCTAGGCGCCGGGTATTCCAATAAGCGCAGGCCATCGGGCGCGAGGTGGGCGTGACTGGAATCCCCGTGATGCGTGCGCAGTACTCATACCCGTCTGCCCTCACCAGGTATTTGACTTTGGGCTCAGGGATGGTCCTCTTGGCCAAAGCAGCTGGCATGAAGCGCACCTGATCAACCACTGGCGGCTGCAAGGTTTGGCAAGCGCCCAACCCCAACAAAGCGCAGCAGGCAATTGAACGCACAAGCATTCGAGCGACGAAGGGGTTCCCAGAGGTCTGCAAGTTCATTGACCGGTCATGCAGCGAACAAACAAATGCCCCAGCTGCGAATGCGTGGTGCTGTTGGTGGTCACGATGGTGCAAGTAGCATTCTTGCGATGCCAGTACACACAACCCTCCGGACGCGCAAAAAAACCATCCTTGGGTTGCGCCTGTTCGCAGAAGGTTTGTGCATTCGGCCTGACCAGCCACGACACCACAGGCTCAGAAATGGTCCGTTGCTCTGAGGTGGGTGGCTTGAACATCGAGAAATCGAGCAAGCTATCCGCTCGTGCTGCGAGACCGAAAAAAGCACCCATGACCGTGAGACCTGCGAAAGTGACCGAAAGGAGCTTGTTTTTCATACCTCAACACCACATCCTTTGTTGAGTCGCCAAGAAATGAAACCGACATCCAAAAAGATATCGGAGTATCTTGAATGAAATTCTTCAAAATCAAATAACCCATTTGGCTTACACCCAATGATCAAAACCATCAATTTGTAATTTGGGTCCCCGTGACGATCTTTTATAGTGTCCGCATGCATGTTTCACAAGATTCCCTCGCAGGCCCCTTACAGGGTCTGAAGGTCGTTGAACTCGGCCAACTCATCGCCGGACCCTTTGCGGCCAAGACGCTGGCCGACTTTGGCGCAGACATCATCAAGATCGAGCCGCCAGGCAGCGGCGACCCGCTGCGCCAATGGCGCTTACTCAAGGATGGCACCTCCATCTGGTGGCAAATCCAGTCGAGGAACAAGCGCTCTGTGGCCTTGGATCTGAAAGAGCCACAAGCCCAGGACATCGTCCGGCAATTGGTGCAAGACGCCGATGTGCTGATTGAAAACTTCCGCCCCGGCGCCATGGAAGGGTGGGGGCTGGGTCCCGACGCCTTGCAGGCCATCAACCCGCGACTGATCATGCTGCGCATCAGCGGCTATGGACAAACCGGCCCCTACCGCGACAAACCTGGATTTGGCGTGGTGGCCGAAGCCATGAGTGGCCTCAGGCACCTGACGGCCGAGCCTTGCCGAGTGCCCGTGCGTGTGGGCATCAGCATTGGCGACACCCTGGCCTCACTGCACGGCGTGATCGGCATCTTGATGGCGCTGCACGAACGCCAGCGCAGCGGCCAAGGCCAGGTGATCGATGTGGCGCTCTACGAAGCTGTCTTCAATTGCATGGAAAGCCTGCTGCCCGAATACAGTGCTTTTGGTGCTATCCGGCAGCCCGCCGGCAGCGCCCTGCCCGGCATTGCCCCCACCAACGCCTACCGCTGTCAGGGCGATGCCTATGTGTTGGTGGCAGGCAACGGCGACAGCATCTATAAACGTTTGATGCATGCCATTGGCCGCGATGATTTGGGCCAAGACCCAGAACTCAAGGACAACGCCGGTCGCGTCAAACGTGTACAGGAAATCGATGGCGCCATCGGCGCCTGGACGGCAGAACGCGACATTCTGGAAGTGCTCAAGGTATTGGACACGGCGGGCGTGCCCGCTGGACGCATTTACAACGTGGCCGATATCGCGGCCGACCCGCACTACCAGGCGCGCGGCATGATCGAAAAAATCGACCTCGACGATGGCACAGAACTGTCACTGCCCGGCATCGTGCCCAAGCTCTCACGCACCCCAGGCGGACACCGGCGCAATGCCCCCAGCATTGGCCAAGACACGGATGCCGTGCTGCAAGAAATGGGACTCAAAGCCGATCAGATCCAAGCGCTGCGCGACAAGGGCATCGTGGCCTGACCTCAAGGTGAGGCGAATTTCAGCGCACGCTCGAAATAGCCCAGCTCCAGGTATTTGCCGGGCTCTGGGGCAACGCCGCCCCACTGCCCCTCGATCTCAGCACGCAGCGCCAAGGCATTGCGAAATCCAGCCATGTCAAACCGGCAATCGCGTGCGAGCCCATATCCAGGCTGGATCAAACCCTCGTAGCTTCGGCTGGCGACCTCCTCGCTCAGGTTCAGTCTCTTGCGAAGCACGGCAATCACCTCTGCGCGGTTAGCGGGGTCAAGGGTCATTCGGCAGCCCTCGATGTAAGCGGCCAAATACCGCTCAAGCGCACCACTGTTTGAATGGGCCCAGGAACGCATGGCAATGGGCGCGATCGCCTGGTAAGGCCCGTAAATGTCTTTGACCAAGCCAAAGCTTCTCGCCCCTTGGCTTTGCGCCAGGTAAGTCCACGGCGGGTTCAGCATGCCCACGGCATGGTCTGGGCTCTGTGAAAACGCTTTGATCCGGCTTTCTGTACCGCCAATGGGCAATAGACGGTAATCGCGCCCATCGATGAGGCCTGCATTTTTCAAGATCTTGCGCGCCACCAGTGCGTAGGCGGTGTTGGGTGCATCCACCACCATCGCCTTGCCGCGCACATCAGCCAGCGTGCGGATCTCAGGGCGAACAAACAGCTCCAGCAAGCCGCTGTCGCCACCCCCGACAATCACCGCATCCACTTTGGCCACCTCGACCATGGCCACGGCATTGTCAGCGGCCGTGTGCGCGATGTCGCTGCGGCCCGCAGCCAGTCCAGCACGTTGTTCAGAAGAGTTGGGCGTGAACTGCAATTCGATTCGGCCATGTAGATGGGAATATTCGTGGCACTGCGAAAGACATTCACGCGAAGCGTGGCAGGGTCATTTGCGGGGGGCTTCGAAGCGGTCCCGGCACAACCGACCAGCCATGCAGAAGTCGGCAGCATCAGAAAAGACGTGAGCTTGAATGTCATCGTGTCGCCTCTTTAAAGAAAAAACCACAGAAAGTATGGAAGGGGCTCGTGCTGATTTCAAGTGATCAAGTAGCCACCATCCACAGGTAACACCACACCCGTCACAAATTTCGCCTCAGGACTGGCCAAAAATAGCACAGGCCCAACCAGGTCATCGGGCGTGCCCCACCGCTTCATAGGCGTTCTGGCCATGATGGGGGCCGAACGCGCCGGATCGTCTTGAAGGGCCTGGGTCAGCGGCGTGGCGATCCAGCCAGGCGCAATCGCATTGACACGAATTCCCTGCTCCGCATAAGCGATGGCCAATGATTTCGTCAGCTGAGCGATGCCGCCTTTGCTGGCGCTGTAAGCCGGCACGAGCCCACCGCCAAAAAAGGACAGCATCGAGGCCGTGTTGACGATGGAGCCACTCTTGTTGGCCAACCCTTGGCGGGCTGCCGCGCAAAGCCGCAGGGTCCCGACGAGGTTGATGTCCAGCACCTCTTCGAAGACCTCCGGCTCATGCTCCTGACCGCGGCGGATGATGCCGGCGCAATTGACCAGCACATCCAAGTCACCGAGCTCAGAGACCAACTGGGTCACTGCAGCCCCGTCACGCACATCCAATTGGACAAACCTCACCGTTGTGGGTAGGCGGCCCATGGCCGCATGAACCTCGGCCTCGGTAGCGCCCGTTGCTGTGACGGTATCGCCTTGCTTAGCAAAAGCACGTGCGATGGCCTCACCAATGCCGCTGCTTGCGCCTGCGACCAAGACATTGCGTGGTGTCTTCATGATGGAATGCCGAGAGTTGAGCTGATGCTTAATTTACCTGAGCACCAAACCAAGGGGTGTCATATCAGCTCCAAAGAAAAAGCCCGTGAGACGAATCTCACGGGCTTTGCTCTGGCGGAAACGGAGGGATTCGAACCCTCGATGAGGCTCTACACCCCATACTCCCTTAGCAGGGGAGCACCTTCGGCCACTCGGTCACGTTTCCAGTGGGTCA
>JACCDH010713065.1_pt1 | contig 10144 bp, 16 predicted proteins | sample 7442481 | NCBI WGS metagenome assembly JACCDH01 (sample SAMN15323433, study PRJNA562643) | freshwater metagenome | isolation source: river surface water | place: USA:Blue River Watershed | collected 2017-08-15
ACTGCAGGGGTGAGGGAAAATGGTAATCCACGGGCCTCCAAAACCTTGAGAACTCGGTTCGATTCCGAGCACCCCTGCCAATAGAATATCCGGGTGTAGCGCAGTCTGGTAGCGCGACGGTTTTGGGTACCGTAGGTCGTGAGTTCGAGTCCCACCATCCGGACCAAATTTTAGGATCGATTCAGCAAACAAAAACGCTAAATCAAAGCATGTCTTAGCGGACAAAACCGATCCTGTTACTACGTTTCTTGCTTCGTAAAAGCAAGTGGTGGAGTGGCTGTTTCAGCCCCAGTTTGTCCAAACTATAAATGGACTGGTCGGAGCGAAAAATAACATGGGCCTGGTCTATGGGTAGCGGAGACGCCTTGCAAGCGACTCGTCAGAGGGTTCGATTCCCTCCAGGTCCACCAATATGTCGGTACTCTTCGCGTGAAGATTGAGCTAAGTTAATGTGATAACCTGAAGCCGACACCAAGTTTAGAATGTGTACAGCAACAAATCAAAACTTACGTTTTATTTGAAAACCGGTGGCTTTCGATTCTCCCACATAAAATAGAGAGTAGGATCACATTCTGTAATCACTATTTGGCGTAAAACAAACTTGGTAAGTTTCTGCATGTGACTTTCGCAATAGAACCGCCGCTTACCAGTATATCGACAAGTAAAGGTTACACATGCGTACTATTGAACAACTCAGAGACGACTTCATCAACTTGCGAATCCGTCCAACGGATTGGTTAGGCGATAGTCCAAAACGGTTTGATCAATACGCAAAGTATGCATCGATGGTCGACTCCGTCACGGAGTTTGGTGTGTACACCGGATTGAGTACTGCTGCTTTCATCGCTGGTAAACCTAAGAAGGTTAGAAGCTATGACATCACAGTCCAGTACTTGACCGTGTTGAAGGAACTCGAATCTTGTGCGTTGAGCAACAACGTTGACTTCGAGTTCGAGATCGCGAGTAGCCTAGAAGTAGATATTGATGAAACGGACCTTCTGTTCATTGATACCGTACACGAAAAGGACTACTGCCTTAAAGAGTTGAATCGTCATCACACGAAGGCTAAGCGATTCATCATGCTGCACGACATCATCTCATGGCCTGGCGTAATGCAAGCCGCAGAAGAGTTTTTGTCGAACCATGATGAATGGAAAGTCTACGAAAAAGACGTTAACGAGTGTGGACTGCTAGTTCTTACTCGATAATCGAATAGGATGGGTACTGCAACTAATTTTGGTGTAAAAACCATTATCATAGAGACCGGTAATGCCTCGACAAGGACGACGACCATCCAGTCATCTCAGTGTCGGAGGAATCGAGGATAATTCCGGTCACCTTAGTCCTTAGGACATGACTAGAGCCTCTGCGCAAGTACGCTCTAGTTTTCAAGGGGTTATAGCTCAGTTGGTTAGAGCGGGAGCCTCTAAAACTCTTGGTCGCGGGTTCGAGTCCCGCTAGCCCCACCATAAATTTCAGTGCTGAATGTGACGGTCAACTTAATATTAGCTCCCAGAGAGTCTCTGATATTAAGTGCTGAAACGCGAACGGGAAGCGTTCACATACCCGGCAATTCAAGGAGTGATAATGAAAGCTCAAGTCAAGTATCTCATTCGCAAAGCGTACATGAATCTTCGGTACCAATGGTGGAAAGCAAAGATCTTTTCTACACCGAATGATCCACGTATCACAAAGCTCGTCAAGAATGAGATCTATCATCACGAGTTGATGAGTGCTGCTTGTGTAAGACTTGATCGTCTTACACCGAATGATGTTAAGAATGATGGCAACACTGGATACAGAACTGCCGTAATTTTTGATGATTGGCCTACTCGACCGGGGCTAGTCGACCCAGAAAACCGATACACAAAAAGGAAAGAAAACTGATGTTGTAGATTGAAAAATGTGACGATGTGGTGTTTCACTTCAACAAGAAACACCTTGAAGACGCCGCGATCCCCATGTGGGTTCTTAAGGCAAAAGGCCAAACATTCTACGTGAACCATGTGGAATGCCTCAAAGGCTGGAGCACAAAAGAGACTCCTGACAACCCTGCTACTAAGGGTGCCATCAAGATTCGTAAGTGTTCGCTTTTGATTGAGAATGGATTAGCCACCATTCGGGATGCACCTTCATGAGACCGTCGATCAAATTCATAAGACGACTTATCTCACAAGAAGACAAAATTCAGAAGGAATGCATCATGACCAAAGAAGAAATCAAAGCACAACTCAAGACCCTCGCAACTGAAATCAAAGACGCTAAGTGGCAAGCACGTCGGCACGTAGATCATTACGGTCCTCAAGCTGAAGCTCAATCTTATCTCGTCAAAGCGAAGGAAGAAGCACGTGGATTGCTTATCGCCTATGCCTACATTCGGTATAAGCCATTCAGTGGACCTGAAAAGAACCCGTACGATCAGAACGATTCAGAACAATATGGCGCAGTGATTCACGCTAAGAAGGTACTCGGCATGACTGAAGCTCGAGTGTATCCTAGCATGACTGTCCATAAGCCACTACCAAACAAAGAGTTTGATGAGTGGTTAACGAATACTGTGAGTGCGACACAGTAACTGATTAAGCCGTTAACTTAATCAGGGTTGGCACCTTAAGCGCTGACACTGTAGGGTGTTAGAATGCTGAGAAAAAGATGAGACCGAAAGAAGATCGTCAGGTGGACGAATAAAAATCTGACCAAACATACCTTTGAACTAAGCTACAGAGTTGAGTTCAATCGAGTGTTAGGTAACGAGCCCACAGTTTTTTGCCAGGTTCTGTGAGAAATCCATTTGCTACGAAAACTGGTTCGGAGGAGTCTTCTTATTAAGACTACCATAGTATATCTAAATCTACTATCTATCATATAAGTATCGTTCATCGTCTAGGAAACGGTGACTCCCATCTTGACTTGCATGTAACACAAGATGGATTGAATACTGAACATGCCGACTATCCTTGCTGGCAGGGCGTAACACTGTCGTTGGAAATGTAGTAACCAACTGCGCACAAACTAGTTGACATTCTGATCGGTTTAGTGTAGAGTATCTATATGAACAAAGAGGTACATCTATGCTAAACCGTGAAGAACTCGAAGACATCATGAACAACAAGCCGTATGGTTATGGCAAACAGTTCATGAAGAAGGGACTCAAGAAGTCGACCTTCATCGCGACTCCGTACAAAACTCAACGCCTTGAACCGATCGATGTTACTGTGCTCAGCACTGACAAAGACGCATTTGAGACGGCCAAACGTGAGTTCTATTCCACTATCGCAAAAAATCTTGACTATGATGGTGTCGAGTGGAAACGTAAGGTATAAATAGGAATATGCGGGTGTAGCTCAATGGCAGAGCAACTTCCTTCCAAGTAGAAGACGAGGGTTCGATTCCCTTCACCCGCTCCAATATTCAAGGACTGAATCATGCTACCGCCAGTAACAGAGAAGATGAAAACGCTTTGGAAAAAGTTGCTCAAAGCTTGGACTAAACATAAGTCTAAGAAAGCGGTCAAGATTCAGCACAAGATTCTTAAAGAAGAACTTAAGCTAAAGAAATAACGCTAGTGTGGCTCAGCGGCGACAGCACCTCTCTTGTAAGGAGGCATACCACATCGGGGGTTCGAGTCCCTCCACTAGCACCATAACGCTCGTGTAGTATAATGGCATTACAACGGTTTCGTACTCCGTTGACGGGTGTTCGATTCACCCTACGAGCACCAACAATGAAAGGTGTGAAATGGCATATTGGGGTTACCACGCGATGTTCGACTGCAGTGCTTGTGATAAGCGGTTGATCGGAAGCAAAGAGAATGTTTACAACTTTATCAAAGAACTTGTTCCTGCTATCGATATGGTCGGGTTTGGTGAACCAATGATTGAGCACTTTGCCACTCATGCACCTGACAAGGCCGGCATCAGCTTCTGCCAAATGATCGAGACCAGCAACATCAGCGGTCATCTTGTCGACTCGAACGGAGATGCATACTTCGACATCTTCTCGTGTAAGCCAGTCGACATCGGTATCGCTCAAGACACCATCGAAAAGTACTTCAAGCCTACGAAGGTTCGAGTCAACTTCATCACTCGATCTGCAGGCTAACCAATCACCGGCGGCTATGGATTCGTTCATAGCCGCTTTGTCGTTTCTACGAAAGGAAGAACATGAGACTCCCGTACGCCACACGATACCTTGTCGACGAATACAGAGTAGTCGGAAAGATTGTTTCAGATGATAAGTATCTCGACATGCCAGAAGGAACGTTCATCGGTGAGTGCATTAAGCTTTCTCATGGAAAGATGAATTTCAAGCGAGCTCGTCAGATCTATCTTGAGTTGATGAAAGATGCTGGACTCACTGCTATTCACTCTCCAATGAAATCCACTGACGACAATGGCGATCACTCTTGGGAGTACTATGTAGACGGCCAAGTGTTGGATGAAGAGCAGTATGCCAAAACCGCTCATACGTCGTACTTCGCAACATGAATGTTCAAGAGCTAGTAGAACTCGCCCGAGAGGTTGAGAACGGTGATCCTATTGATTGGGGAATGATTCCTATCGATGAGGAAGTGGCGTACACCCGCATGGCCGAGCAGGTCATAGAAATGATGAAGAGCTACAATCCGGCTGATCGCCAAGCTGTAGCTCTTGCTTCGATTGTGAAACTTCTCGTTGAGAACTTTGTACTCAACTATCAGTTAGCGAGTGGGTTATCCAAAGCTGTTTGAATCTTTGAGTTCAAGCGGTCTTCTGCGTCCTTGATCTTACGATCAGTCTCAGTCGCGAGTGATTCCTTCTTGTTGTCAAAACGTTGCTCAGCAAGATCGATCATCTCGCGTACAGTGTCTTCTGACTTCTTAGCACGTTGATCTGCAGAATCAACTGCTTGTTCGAGGCGATCAATGTCTGCTTTCAAGTCAGTCTTGATGTCACGTGTATAGTCTCTTGCCTCAGTAACGCTATCCTCGACGCCGTTCATCTTTTGATCGAGAACGGATAGTTGCTCTTGGAAGCCTGAAAGATCTGGAGCTACGTATGACTGGATCTGAGCCTTCATATCCATGTAGTCCTTATACACTTCAAAGGCACCGTAGAGTGTACCAAGAACAGTGCTGACCAAGGCGAATACACCCATTGCTTTTGCTGGAGTGATGTTCCACTTGCCAACCTTGACTTCGGTGTTGGCAATCTTTTCTTCTAGTGATTCTTCTTCTTCTGACATGGTAGTTCCTTATCTGTTTATGTATGCTTGCGCACCGAAGAACGTTGCGACCACGCCCGCTTGAGCAATGTAAAACATACTGAGCAGATCAGACAGAGCCGCAACACGCTCGGCCGATATGATTGGCGAAAACAAGACCGCAGTAAAGATGATCATCGACAACATCGCGATCCAAGCCATGCGTCTCTGCTGATCTTCTTTCTTGTCACGGTTCTCGGCTTCTCGAGCAGCCGTCTCACGAGCTAGCTCTTCATCGTCGACAACCCCGTCTTTGTTCTTGTCGTATTCGTTGTACTTCGAATCCATTTGTAACTTCTTTATCATTGTCCCTCATACTGCATCATTGTCATCTTTGTGTGGAGTACTTGTTGTGCGAGGCCGTTGCGTACACCACTCTTCGATTCAGGTAAAGCCTCTGGTTGATAGAACGGTGCATCAGAATAACTACCACCATCCATCGCTACGCTGTAAGCACCGAATCCCGGAACGTATCCAAGCATCGCTAAAACACTCTCTTGAGCTTTTTGTTGTGCCTCAAGTGTCTTAGCCGCGGCGACTTCTTTTGCTGCAGCCTTTGCTTCTGCTTTCATTTCTTTCGCGTTCTCAGCCCTTGTGCCTGGTCCCCTTTGTTCCATGGGTTCTCTCATTCTTTCTTGCATTGGTTCTAATGCATCCGGACCACCTCGAGGTGGTCTAGGCGGTTCAATAGTTCCCATCGAATACTCTGCAAGCACACCTGACACTGGGTCAGCTACAGACACCATCATAGTTTTGCCAGAAGGTGTATTAACAAAATGTGTTGCAACGTATCCAGAACAACGGCTGTCAGCTTGTGCATTTGCTGTACACAACTTATCTAATAGGTATGCAGCATAAGCTTCCTCGTAACCATCACATCCTGAATCGTATAGAGGATCAGCTGAACACTGTTGAGCGTAGTAAGCTTCAGCATATCCTTCACACTGATCGCTATATAGACTATTTAGGCTACATTGCTGCTGGAAGTAAGCGTTCTGATAACCATCACATCCTGAGTCATACAAAGGATTAAGTGAACACTGTTGGTTGTAATATGCCTGTTCATACCCATCACAGTCAGTAGCGTACAGCGGATCCACTGAGCATTGTTGATCGTGATATGCTTGTTCGTAGCCATCACAGTCAGTAGCGTATAATGGATCTATCGAGCACTGCAAAGCGTGATAGGCCTCACGATAGCCTGCGCACTTTGAATCATAGAGAGGGTCGAGAGAGCACTGTTGGTTGTAATACGCTTGTTCATATCCTGCACATCCTGAATCATAGAGAGGGTTTGCTGAACACTGTTGAGCATAATATGCTTCTGCGTATCCTGTACATGTTTTATCATAGAGAGGGTTTGCGCTACACTTCTGTTGTAGATATGCTTCTGAGTATCCAGGGCATCCTGCATCATAGAGTGGATTGTTGTAGCACTGTTGGGCGTAGTATGCATCTTGGTATCCTTGACATTGTGGATCGTATAGTGGATTGTAGGAGCATTGTAGTTGTAGATATGCTTCCTGATAACCCGGGCATGACGCGTCGTAGAGTGGATCTGATTCACAGAGATTCACACCACCTATCATCGTAGTAGTACTTCGAACGTTTACCTGAGTTCCAGCTGGTTCAGTTGCGTAAGTATAATATTCGCCTTGGGTAGTATCACCAGTGTAGCCTATCGTTGCGCTACGACCCGTTAAGTTTATCTTGGTGTACTCGTAGTCGACCTGGCCAGTCGAGAAAATCGAAGCACTGAACGTGTTTAGATTGTTTGTTCCATACTCAGCAATATTATTCCATGAGTACGTCATCGATGTATTATCACCGACTGCGGTAAAAGTTCCTGGACCACTGTCGATAAGGTCAGTCTGAAGAACGAACAACGAGAAGTTTATCGATGGATCTGGTTGTGACAAGTTGTACGCGTCGCAACAGAACGAATTTGTGGGACTCACGAATCCCACGACACCATTTGAGAACATGTATGAATCGGTGAATAGTTGGCCCTGATATGGAAATACAAAGTCAAGAGGGACGTGCGCATAGCCATCATCACCAATTTGGTATTCTTCTGCGTTAGCGACCTGCGGCGATAGCAAGCAGAGTGATAGCACCAAGGCCGATAAGAACGCCTTTGTTAGACTTATCATTGCTCATCTCCGATTTGATTTGTTCTGGCATCATCTCTGGCTGTGCTTTCCATGCAGCCAAAGCTTCTTCGCCGATCTTTCCGTCGATTGGGCAAGGAGTACCTGCCTTCAACATAGCATCGAAGACACGTGGGTCTTGGCACATGACTGAGACTGCAGCGACTTTCATACCCATGTCGTACAGAGTCTTTGAAATCTTGAGGCGTTCGCAGTTCACATCGATAGATGTTGTACCGCTCGACACACCGAGGATCTGAGTTTGAACAGCACCAGACTCAGCTACAACGCAGAGGTCTGAGTTCGTAGCGTTGATTGATGGTGATACAGCTGTTGGAGGAGGCGATATGACCGTGCTGGTAGATTCGGTGATGATGGGTTCAGCCAGTGCTGCGCCGGTCATACCGATAGTCACAATCATAGAAAGTAGTGTACGTAACATATTTTTCTCCTTAGGTTCTCATACTATCACATGTCTAAGGGTACTCAACTCGACCGACTATTTATCAAAAGAAAACGGTTGACATATGACTGACGTATAGATAGAATTGGATTATGGGTACAGTATGGAGTTCAATATGTTTACTCAAGCACAAGTAGAAGACATCGTAAACTTACTCATCACTCTGGGTAAGGAAACAAAGATCTACCTCGGCTGCGACTCTGTTCGTTACCGCAAGAATGATCGCTGGCATGCACGCTACGCAACTGTAGCTATCGTTCACATGAACGGTAAGAACGGTTGCCGTATCTTCAGCCATGTGGATCACGAACCTGACTACGATCTGAAAAAGAATCGTCCGAAGATGCGTATGATGAACGAAGTCTCGAAGGTATGTTCGCTGTACACACAGCTCGCACCTTTCATTGACGAGTTCGAAGTAGAGATTCACCTCGACATCAACACCGACCCGAAGCATGGTTCAAACTGTGCTGCGAACGAAGCTGCTGGTTTCGTTCTAGGTATGACTGGTATTGAGCCAAAGCTCAAGCCAGAAAGCTGGGCTGCATCCTTCGGTGCAGATGGTGTTGCACACGGCCGCGGCGTGAAAGAAGCCGCGTAACAGAAACTTGTACCCATGTAAGAAAAAGTGTCCTTCGGGGCACTTTTTTCATTTTAGCCAGTTGACATTCTCTTGTGGATTGATTAGATCTATCTAGTCAAACAGAGAAAGAGATCAACATGCCTCGCGGTGTTCCTGCTAACGGTGTCCGAATGACGAAAAAAGTTCGTGAAGCCATGCTCACTTCCGGTGCAATTCCTCAGCTCCAGATCGAGTCTGACGCCGAGATTGACGCTCGTCTTCGTGAACGCTTTGAGATCCTCGACGTTCTTACCGAAGCTGCTCTCTTCGGTGACGCTCGGTCTGTGATCGTCTCGGGTCCTGCCGGTCTCGGCAAGTCCTTCAACGTCGACAAGCAACTCTCGGCTTGGGACCCTGAGCAAATCAATCACACGATCGTCAAAGGTTTCATTCGCCCGACGGGTCTCTATAAGCTTCTCTACGACTTCCGCGAACAGGGTCAAGTGATCGTGTTTGACGACGCTGACTCGGTATTCTTCGATGATGTCTCCCTTAACCTCCTCAAAAGCGTCTGTGATACGACTGACGTTCGCAAAGTGTCTTGGCTCGCTGAGACTCGGATGGAGACTGACGACGGTGAGAAGCTTCCTCGCTCCTTCATCTTCGAAGGCACCATCGTCTTCATCACGCACCTCGACTTCGACGACATGATCGAACGGGGTCACAAACTGGCTCCGCACATGTCGGCTCTGGTTTCTCGTTCCCACTACATCGACCTTGCGATGAAAACCAAGCGCGACTATCTGGTTCGTATTCGTCAGGTGGTCGCCGACGGGATGCTTCGTGAACAGGGTCTGACTGCCGCTCAAGAAGCCGAAGTGATGAACTTCATCGAAGAGAAACAAAACGTTCTTCGCGAACTCTCTCTTCGCATGGCTGTGAAGATCGGCAACCTCGTCAAGACTGGCAAGAACTGGCGTAAGCTGGCGTCGGTTACTTGCTGCCGAGTGTAAAAAAGTGCGCGTAGCCAGTTGACATTGGCTAGGCTTTTGCTTATATCTAACTAGTAAGCAACGGAGAAGATCATGAACAAATATCATGTTGTAGGTGATTACGGTCCTTTGGGTGACATGTCCATCACTCATAACTACATCGCTTCTTCTCCGTCGAACGCTAAGGTGATGTTCATCGCGAAGATTAAACGTGAATATGGCGATGATATGTGGAACCGTATTGGCGAACGTAACATCTCTGTCTTTGAAGGATGGTGGCGCAACTAATGGCTCACATCGGAAGCATCGGTGAACGTAAGTACGTCTTCGTGAAGTGTGTTAAGTCTCGCACCTTCACTAATCGGTATGGGTATCACACGTCCTTGACTCATATGAACTTCCTCGAGGATCGCTTCGGTAACGTCTTCGTATACAAGGGTAGTACCATTCTTCGCGTTGGTCACTACTACGGGATGAAGGCTACGATCAAGTCCCATGAAGTGTACCAAGACGTTCAGCAGACGTGGCTTGGTCGTCCTAAGTTTGAACTTCACAAAGATGAAAACGGAGAAGTCGTAAATGACTGATGTTCTGAAGCAACTCACCGACACTCTTGAAGAGGTCGTGACTGGTAAACGAAACATGATGGCAGGAGATGAACTCAAGCGCTTGTTGTTCAACGCGGTCTATGAGATCGAACGTCTTCGTCGAGTGAACAGTGATCTTGGTTGGCAAG
>JACCDH010017802.1_pt1 | contig 10140 bp, 9 predicted proteins | sample 7442481 | NCBI WGS metagenome assembly JACCDH01 (sample SAMN15323433, study PRJNA562643) | freshwater metagenome | isolation source: river surface water | place: USA:Blue River Watershed | collected 2017-08-15
ACAACTCAGCGACGAACAATTGCTGAACATATACAAGGAACTTCTGTATCCACGCATCATTGAAGAAAAAATGCTGATTTTACTGCGTCAAGGTAAGATCGGTAAATGGTTCAGCGGCATCGGTCAGGAAGCCATCTCCGTTGGCGCTACTATGGCCCTGCATCCGGATGAATACATCTTGCCTTTGCACAGAAATCTGGGTGTGTTTACCAGCAGAAAAATTCCGTTTAAAAAATTATTCGCGCAATGGCAGGGTAAGAAAAGTGGCTTTACTAAGGGTCGCGACCGCAGTTTCCACTTCGGTACCAACGAATACCATATCGTGGGAATGATCTCTCACCTCGGTGCTATGCTGGGTGTGGCCAATGGTATCTCTACCGCTCACTTACTCAACAACGATAAGAAAGTATCTTTGGTGTTTAGTGGTGATGGTGGTACCAGCGAAGGCGATTTCCACGAAGCCATGAACGTGGCAGCTGTGTGGAGCCTGCCAGTAGTATTCCTCATAGAAAACAATGGCTATGGTTTGAGTACGCCTAGCAACGAACAATTTAAATGCAAACAATTCATCGATAAAGGCATCGGCTACGGCATGGAAGCCTATCAGGTGGATGGCAATAATATTCTGGAAGTTTACCACAAAATGAGTGAACTTACCGAGAGCATGAGAAAGGCGCCGCGTCCGGTGTTACTGGAGTGCATGACCTTCCGTATGCGCGGTCACGAAGAAGCCAGTGGTACCAAATACGTCCCGCAAGAACTGTTTGACGAATGGGGCAAAAAAGACCCTATCAGCAATTACGAAGCTTTCCTGATGGCCGAAGGTGTCTTGAATGATGCGTTGAAACAATCGGTTTACGATGAGTTGAAACAGGGCATGGACGATGATTTAGCAGAGGTATTTGCCGAGCCCGAAATTGTGGCTGATACCGAAGAAGAATTGCGCGATATCTACGCCCCTTATCAGCAAGTGATCACCGAAGCTCAGGGACCAAAAAGCACGAAAAGATTGGTGGATGCCATCTCTGATGGCTTGAGACAGAGCATGGAGAAATTTGACAATACCGTGGTGATGGGTCAGGATGTGGCCGAATACGGTGGCGTATTTAAAATTACCGATAATTTCTACAAACAATTTGGCAAAGCCAGAGTGCGCAATACGCCAATTACTGAGTCTTCTATTTTGGGAGCAGGCTATGGTCTGGCCATCAAAGGGTATAAAGCGATTGTTGAGATGCAGTTCTCAGATTTTGTGAGCTGTGGCTTCAATCAAATCGTCAACAACCTGGCCAAAAGTCACTACCGCTGGGCCCAAGCTGCCGATGTGGTGGTGCGTATGCCTACAGGTGCAGGCGTTGGTGCCGGTCCGTTCCACTCTCAGAGTACAGAGGCCTGGTTTTTCCATGTACCGGGATTAAAAATTGTATACCCTAGCAACCCATTCGATGCCAAAGGTTTGTTGTGCGCATCGATAGAAGATCCAAACCCTGTGATGTTCTTTGAACACAAAGCCCTTTACAGAAGCATTGAAGCAGAGGTGCCGGATAACTATTACACCCTCGAAATTGGCAAAGCGGCCAGTGTGAGCAGTGGTGATGAACTCACCATCATTACTTACGGTTGGGGTGTGCATTGGGCCATCGAAGCCTGCCAGAAATTGGGCATCAGCGCAGAGATTGTCGATTTAAAAACTTTATTGCCTTGGGACAAAGCCACTGTAAAAGCAGCTGTTGAGAAAACCGGCAAAGTGTTGGTGCTTCACGAAGATACCATTATTGGTGGTATCGGTGCCGAAATTGCGGCATGGATTAGCGAACATTGCTTTACCTCACTGGATGCGCCGGTAAAACGCGTGGCCAGTCTGGATACGCCTGTGCCATTGGCCAAAGATCTGGAAGAGAATTTCCTGCCTAAAAAGCGTTTGGTAGAAGCTTTACAAGCGCTGAGCGCCTGGTAGAAGAAGTGGAAACAGAGGGGACAAATGCAGGCATCAGAAAAGTGCTTGAAACTAAGTCCTAATAGATATCCACCTTATTCACACTTATAAAGTTAAAAGTCTAGTTATCAATAAAAAGGGCCACTTACAAAGTGATACGCCCTGTCTATATCATTATTCGTCGATACTCCATTTTTTTTCATTATCTTCGCGCCTTATATGGCTTATCGCTGGACGGCTTCCCCGAAACTTAATGATCAGAAAGTTGAACAACTCGCGGAACGCATTAATGTTTCTCCGGCAATAGCTACTCTTCTGCTGCAACGCGGCGTCGAAACCTTTGATCAGGCCAAGAAATTTTTCAGACCTCAGCTGACCGATCTTTACGATCCTTTTCTGATGCGCGATATGGACAAAGCCATTGCCCGTATCCAACAAGCCTTGGCCAATAAAGAGCGTTTGCTGGTTTACGGCGACTATGATGTGGATGGTACCACCTCGGTGTCCATTGTCTACTCGTTCTTTAAACGTTTAACTTCTAACATCGAGTACTATATTCCTGACCGCTACAAAGAGGGTTATGGGGTGTCTAAAATTGGTATCGATTACGCGGTGTCAACTGGCGTGAATCTTATCATTGCTCTCGATTGCGGTACCCGTTCTATAGAACTGATTCAGTATGCCAAAGAGCATAACATCGATTTTATTGTGTGCGACCACCACTTGCCTGGTGATGAATTACCAGACGCCGTGGCGCTCTTAAATCCGAAAAGAAAAGACTGCGAATACCCTTACAAAGAACTCTCTGGTTGCGGCATTGGTTTTAAGCTTTTACAAGCCTATACCCAAGCTTGTGATATGCCATTTGAAGAGGCTACCAAGTACCTCGATCTGGTGGCAGTAAGTACTTGCAGTGATATCGTGGAGATTCGCGATGAAAACAGAATCCTGGTCTACTACGGGCTCAAGAAAATCAACGAAGACCCGTGCATTGGCTTACAAGCTTTATTGCAAAGTTACCAGATCAAACAAGAATATGAAGTGTCGGATATCGTTTTTGGTATCGGACCGAAAATCAATGCGGCAGGTAGAATTGCAGATGCCAAGTCATCTGTGAAATTATTGATTGAAGAAGATTTCCATCAGGCCCTTAACCTGGCGAAAACTCTGATAGAAAACAATACCGAGAGAAAAGACATCGATAACGACATCACCAAAGAGGCGATGGATATTTTGGAAGGCAGCGAATCCTTGCGCCAGAGAAAAAGCACTGTGTTGTACAGCGAAAAATGGCACAAAGGTGTGATTGGAATTGTGGCTTCCAGACTCATAGAAACCTACTACAAACCCACCATCATCTTTAGTGAAGTGAATGGCATGCTGACAGGCTCTGCCAGAAGTATCAAAGACTTTGATGTGCACGATGCCATTGGTGCCTGTGGCGATCTGGTAATCCAATACGGTGGGCACAAATATGCCGCCGGTTTAACCATCAAAAAAGAATCTTTCGAAGCCTTCACAGAAAAATTTGAAGAGATCGTAGCGATGAACTCGACCGAGGAATTACTGACCCCGGAAATTGAGTACGATATGGAACTGAATTTCTCGGACATTACGCCAAAATTCTTTGCGGTTTTGGATCAGTTTAAACCCCACGGTCCGGGTAATATGGTGCCCATCTTCAGAACCAATCACCTGAATGACGCCGGTAGTAGAATCGTTAAAGAAAAACATTTAAAGTTGATGGCTGTTCAGAAAGGCATAAAATTTGACGGCATAGCCTTTAACATGAGCGAACACTTCCCGCTGATCAGCAAATTCCCGTTTGATATTTGTTACTCTTTGGAGATGAACGAATACAAAGGCAATAAAAATTTACAGTTAAAAGTAAGAGATATCCGTCCTTCTTTATGAAACTGAGAGCAGAAAAACTGGTAAAGCAATACAAACAGAAACGCGTGGTAAACGATGTTTCTATTTATGTTGAACAAGGCGAAATTGTCGGTTTGCTGGGTCCGAACGGCGCCGGAAAAACCACCTCCTTTTACATGACCGTAGGTTTGGTACATCCGGATGAAGGGAATATCTACCTCGATAACGAAGACATCACCGAATTACCTATGTACAAACGCGCCCAGAAAGGCGTGGGCTACCTGCCACAGGAAGCTTCTGTATACAGAGATCTGACCGTTGAAGACAATATCAAAGCTGTATTAGAACTGACTAAACTGAGCAAAGCCGAACAAGCCGATAAACTAGAAAGTTTGCTGGATGAATTCTCTTTACACCGTGTCAGAAAAAATCTGGGTAAGGTGTTGAGTGGTGGCGAGCGCAGAAGAACGGAGATTGCTCGTGCATTGGCAACTGATCCTAAATTTATTTTATTGGACGAGCCCTTTGCTGGTGTAGACCCAATTGCGGTGGAAGACATTCAAACCATCGTTTACAAACTAAAAAGTAAAAACATCGGTATCCTGATTACCGACCATAATGTGCAGGAAACTTTAAGTATTACCGACCGCGCTTACCTGTTATTTGAGGGCAAACTTTTAAAACAGGGCACTGCCGAAGAACTGGCAGAAGACGAGATGGTAAGAAAAGTATATCTGGGCAGAAACTTCATCCTAAGAAGAGCCATCACCACTGACAAGCCGTGAACTATTTAATATTCGGACTAGGCAATATTGGCGAACAGTATAACCACACCCGCCACAACATCGGATTCGATGTGATAGACGCCATTGCACGCGAATTAAATTTGACCTTTACCCTGTCCAAACACGCCATGATAGCAGAAGGCAGGGTAAAAAACAAAACCATGCTGCTGGTGAAGCCTACCACTTTCATGAACCTGAGTGGCAAAGCTGTTCAGCACTACATGCAATTACACAAAGTACCCGCCGAAAATATTCTGGTGATCACAGACGATCTGGCACTGGATGTCGGTACCATTCGCCTGCGCGGAAAGGGCAGTCACGGTGGGCACAACGGACTTCGCAACATTGAAGAAACGCTTAATACACAAACCTACCCACGCCTCCGATTTGGCATAGGCAATCACTTTGACAAGCACCGCCAAATTGATTTTGTGCTGGGCAAATGGAAGAGCGATGAAGTCCCTGTTATCAACGAAAAAATAGACAAGGCGGCCGAAGCCGTTAAGAGTTTTATGCTGGAGGGGATTTCACAAGCTATGACAAAATACAATGGATAAAACAGTGCTTACACACGAACTCCAATTTGGTGTCAGAGACTACGAACTCGACTTACAGGGCATCGTTAACAATGCCAATTACATGAACTATCTGGAGCATGCCAGACACGAATATTTAAACCATTGTGGCATCAATTTTCAGCAACTTCACAACGAGGGCTATGACGCTGTGGTGGTGAGGGCTGAAATGGACTATAAAAAATCGCTAAAAAGCGGCGATACGTTTGTGGTAAAATCGAGCGCCTACAGAGAAGGACGCCTTAAAATTGTGTTCCATCAACAGATCATCCGCGACAGCGACAAAGCCCTGATTTTAGAAGCCAGAATTTTTACCGCCTGTATTCACAAAAACAGACCCGTAGAACCCATTTTTATTCTTGAAAAGCTGCGACTGATATGAGTCAGTTTAAGGTGAAAGCCTTACCCCTTCTATAACGCTGACTGTCAAACGCTTACCGCCTGTCCAAAAAAATGTAAAATAAATTCATTTTGGCCGGTATCTTTATTAAATAAATTGTATTTTCGCTCCGAATTAAAATAAGCGTTTATAATGTCTTTTCTTATTGCAGAAAGCAGCTTTCTAACATACATGCCCATCATCTTTATGTTTGTGGCATCTTTAGGTTTCGTGGTAACTTCCATGATTGCGACCCATAAACTGGGACCTAAGAAAAAATCTGAAGTTAAAAACGAATCCTTCGAATGCGGTATCGAATCGCAAGGCAATGCCAGAACACCATTTTCAATCAAGTATTTCCTGGTAGCCATTTTATTTGTTTTGTTCGACGTGGAAGTCATTTTCATGTACCCTTGGGCTGTTAATTTTAAACAGTTGGGTGTAGTGGGACTCATAGAAATGTTCATGTTCATGGGCTTTCTGGTTGTCGGCTTGCTGTACATTGTTAAAAAAGGTGCCCTTAAATGGGAATGATTGAAAACTCTCTCGCAACTGTATTGTTTATTATTAAAAATTACTAATTAAATGAGCATAGATATTAAACCTGAATATCGCCCGGAGGGCATAGAAGGTGCAGGTTTCTTCGCAACATCACTGGAAAAAGTAGTAGGTCTGGCCCGTGCAAATTCGCTCTGGCCTTTGCCATTTGCTACCTCTTGCTGTGGTATAGAATTTATGGCTACTATGGCCTCTCACTACGACTTAGCCAGATTTGGTTCTGAGCGCTTGAGTTTCTCTCCGCGTCAGGCCGATTTGCTGATGGTGATGGGTACCATTTCCAAAAAAATGGGACCGGTTTTGCGCCAGGTATACGAACAAATGGCCGAGCCAAAATGGGTGCTCAGTATGGGTGCCTGCGCCAGCAGTGGTGGTATTTTTGATACCTACAGCGTTTTGCAAGGTATCGACAGAATTATTCCGGTGGATGTGTACATCCCAGGTTGCCCGCCACGTCCAGAACAGGTATTGGATGGTATCCTGAAAATCCAGGAATTAACCAAATCAGAAAGTTTAAGAAGAAGAGATTCTCCTGAATACAAAGCACAACTGGCTCTATATGGAATCGAATAATGTGAATCAATTGCAGGAACGCATTGCCGGCCTGCTGAAAAATAAATTTGCTGATGCCTTTATCAGCGCCGAAACGTCTTACGACTTCCCGGTTTTTGTGATGGATAAATCTGTTTTGGTAGAAGCTCTATCTTACCTAAAATCAGATCCTGAAACTGGTTTCACTTTCTTAACCACCCTTTGTGGCTTGCACTTTCCTGACAATGTTGATCAGGAATTTGGTATGATGTACCAATTGCATAAACTGGAAACCAACGAAAGAATCCGTCTGAAGTTCTTCATGTCTAAAAATGATATGAAAGTGCCTACCATCACAGGTTTGTGGCCAACCGCCAACTGGATGGAAAGACAAGAGTACGATTTCTTCGGCTTTAAATTTACCGGTCACCCAGATCTCAGACGTATCCTCAATATGGATGAGATGAACTACTTCCCAATGAGAAAAGAATATCCGCTTGAAGATGGTTCAAGGGATGATAAAAGTGATAAAATGTTTGGCAGATAATCAATACCATGAACAAACAGGCAGACTTCAACACAACATCAGAATCAGAAAAGGTTTATAATATTCTAAACCTTGGGCCAACACACCCTGCAACACACGGTATCTTTCAAAACATCCTGAAAATGGATGGTGAGATCATCGTAGAAGCAGATCCAACCATTGGCTATATTCACAGAGCATTTGAAAAACTGGCAGAACACCGCCCGTACAATCAAATCACCCCAATCACCGACCGTCTTAACTACTGCTCTTCGCCAATCAATAACATGGGTTGGCACATGACTGTAGAAAAGCTCATCGGTTGCGAAGTTCCAAAACGCGCTCAATACATGCGTGTCATCATTATGGAACTTTCAAGGATAGCCGACCACATCATCTGTACCACCATCATCGGTCAGGATACCGGCGCTACCACCGGTTTCTTATACTTCTTCCAAATGCGTGAAAAAGTGTACGAAATCTTTGAAGAAATTTGTGGCGCCCGCTTAACCACCAATATCGGTCGCATAGGCGGCATGGAAAGAGATTTCTCGCCTGCAGCCTGGGAAAAACTCAATAAATTCATGACAGAATTTCCGGAGTTCTTAAGCGAATTCCAGAAACTGATTGAAAGAAACAGAATCTTCATGGACCGTACCATCGATTGTGGTCCGATTTCAGCTGAACGTGCCTTAGAATACGGCTTTACCGGTCCGAATCTCAGAGCAGCCGGCGTCGACTACGATGTGCGTGTTGCTATGCCATACAGCAGTTACGAAGATTTTGAATTCAATATTCCTGTTGGTCAGAAAGGCGATACCTACGACAGATTCATGGTGCGTATCCAGGAAATGTGGGAAAGCTTGTCCATCATCAGACAAGCCATTGCCAAAATGCCGGAGGGACCAATTCATGCGGATGTTCCGGAATTCTTCCTGCCTCCAAAAGAAGAAGTATACTCTAAAATGGAAGCCCTCATCTACCACTTTAAAATTGTGATGGGTGAAACCGCTATTCCTAAAGGCGAAGTCTACCACTCTGTAGAAGGTGGTAACGGCGAACTGGGTTTCTATCTGCTGAACGATGGTGGCAGAACCCCTTACCGTCTGCACTTTAGAAGACCATGCTTTATCTATTACCAGGCCTACCCTGAAATGATTACTAACGGATTATTAAGTGATGCCATTTTAACTATGAGTAGTTTGAATGTGATCGCTGGCGAATTAGATGCATAATTAAATGACTACAATGACAAATACCCACGATATACAATTCAGTAAAGAAAGCATGGAAAGGGTTGAAAAACTCATTTCGCACTACCCTGCCGGAAAACAAAAATCGGCCCTGATTCCGGTACTGCACATCGCTCAGGCTGAATTCGGCGGATGGTTAAGTTCTGCTACTATGGACTACGTAGCATCTATCCTAAACATTCAGCCAATAGAAGTTTACGAAGTGGCTTCATTCTATTCTATGTTTAACCTCGAGCCGGTAGGTAACTGCCTCATCGAAGTTTGCCGCACCAGCAGCTGCTGGTTGTGTGGCGCTGAAGATATCATCGACCACCTCGAACATAAATTAGGCATCAGCGTTGGCGAAACAACCCCTGATGGTATGTTTACCCTCAAAGCTGTCGAATGCCTTGGTAGCTGCGGAACAGCTCCAATGATGCAAGTTGGCGCAGATTACCACGAAAATTTAACCATCGAGAAAGTAGACAACTTACTTGACCAGTTTAAAAGCGAAAATAAAAAGAGCAGATATTGTTAAGTATGAGCAGAAAGCTGTTATTAAAAAACGATCACATTCCCGGTATTAACACATTGCCGGTTTATAGAGAACATGGTGGCTACACCGTGCTCGCCAATACACTTAAAAACCTTACGCCTGATGCTGTTGTTGAAGAGGTGAAAAAATCTGGTCTGCGTGGTAGAGGTGGCGCTGGTTTCCCTACCGGAATGAAATGGAGTTTCCTGGCTAAACCTGATGGTGTGCCTAGATACCTCGTTTGCAACGCCGACGAGAGTGAACCTGGTACTTTCAAAGACCGTTACCTCATGGAACGTATCCCTCACCTGCTGGTGGAAGGTATGATCCTCTCAAGTTTCGCTTTGGGTGCCAATACCGCCTATATATACATCAGAGGCGAGTATTTCTATGTATCCAGAATACTTGAAACTGCTATCGAAGAGGCTTATAAAGCGGGTTTGTTGGGTAAAAATATTCTAAATTCGGGTTACAACCTCGACCTGCACGTGCAAGTTGGAGCGGGTGCCTATATATGTGGTGAGGAAACTGCCTTGTTGGAAAGTCTGGAAGGTAAACGTGGTAATCCGCGTATCAAACCGCCATTCCCTGCCGTTGCCGGTTTGTATGGCTGCCCTACCGTTGTCAATAACGTAGAAACCATTGCTGCCGTTGTGCCTATCCTTGAATTGGGTGGCGACGAGTACGCTAAAATAGGTATCGGTAAAAGTACCGGTACTAAATTGATCTCTGCCTCAGGCCATATCAACAAACCTGGTGTATACGAGATCGAACTGGGATTACCTGTAGAAGAATTTATCTACTCCGACCAATATTGCGGTGGTATCAAAGGTGGAAGAAAACTGAAAGCTGTTGTGGCTGGTGGTTCTTCTGTGCCAATTTTACCTACCGAACTGATCCTTAAAACCGCCAATGGCGAACCGCGTCTGATGAGCTACGAAAGCTTGGGTGATGGTGGTTTCGCTACCGGTACCATGCTGGGTTCTGGTGGTTTTATTGTGATGGATGAAGATACCAGCATCGTTAAAAACCTCTACACTTTCTCAAGATTCTACCACCACGAAAGCTGCGGTCAATGCAGTCCGTGCCGCGAAGGTACCGGTTGGATGGAACGTATCCTCAAGAAAATCCTGGATGGTAAAGGTACTCTTTCAGACATCGATCTGTTATGGGATATCCAAAGCAAAATTGAAGGCAAAACTATTTGTCCG
>JACCDH011340530.1_pt1 | contig 10140 bp, 11 predicted proteins | sample 7442481 | NCBI WGS metagenome assembly JACCDH01 (sample SAMN15323433, study PRJNA562643) | freshwater metagenome | isolation source: river surface water | place: USA:Blue River Watershed | collected 2017-08-15
AAGTCTCCCAACTGAGGCCGCATCACAATATCTTCTACTACAGCCATTGGAGACAATTTTGAAGCAGCAACAATCATTTCAGCAACATCTTTCACTTCCATGATTCGATTGGGATCAATATCAAATCCATCCCAGCTCGCACTTAAAGTGGCACCAGGCATTACGGAAGTCACTTTAATTCCTTTGGGTTTTAATTCTTCGCGAAGATTTTTACTAAAGCCAAGCAAAGCAAATTTGCTTATACTATAACTACCTCCATTAGCATAAGCATTTAATGAAGCAATGGAACATATATTAAAAATATGTCCAGCAGTTTTTTGAATCATTGCAGGTAATAATGCCCTTGTTAAATAATAGGCACTGTACAAATTGGTTTGAATCATTTGTTCAATTATGCCGTCAGCTTCATCATGTATACTTCCTGGAATAAACTGACCTGCATTGTTCACTAGTATATCGGGCGTACCATGTTTTAAACACCATTCTGCAAATGCCAATACTTCTTCTTTAATTGCCATATCACAAGACATCCCTTTAATGATACTGTTGGGGAATGCAGTTTGTAGTTCGTTTACTGTATCATACAAGCTTTTTTGGCCTCTGCTACAAAGCAATAGGGTATTGCTTTCTGCAGCAAACTTTTCAGCAATCGCTTTTCCAATCCCTTTAGATGCACCAGTAACTATTATATTCATATGCTAAAGTTACTAACTTTACACAATGCAATACAGGCACTTATTTTTTGATTTGGATCATACACTCTGGGACTTCGATACCAATTCTAAAGAAGCTTTAAAAGACCTTTACGATAACAATCAATTACACCAAAGAGGAATTGAACAGTTTGATGATTTTTTTGAACGCTATAGCTATCATAATCATCTGCTTTGGGAAAGATATGCGAAGGGGCAAATTAAACAAGATGAGCTCAGGTGGAAAAGAATGTATTTAGCAATGCTCGATTTTAAATTTGCCGACGAGAAACTGTCTCGTTCAATGGGAATGGAATTCTTAGATATACTTCCAAACAAGAATAAACTCTTTCCTTATACCCATGAAATTTTAGGATACCTTCAAGAGAAAGGATATATACTGCACTTAATTACCAATGGTTTCGAAAAAGTGCAACAACATAAATTATTGAAGAGCAATATTGACAGTTATTTTACTGAAATGATTACTTCAGAAGTGAGCAATAGTTTAAAGCCCAACAAAGAAATTTTTGAATACGCGCTCAATAAAACAGGAGCAAATACTTCGAACTCAATCATGATTGGTGATAATTTAGATGCCGATATTCAAGGCGGAATAAATGCAGGATTAGATACTGTATTTGTAAATCATATCAATGCAGCTCCTCATATTCAACCTACTTACACCATTTTTCATTTAAAAGAGTTAGAACAAATTCTTTAAGACAAAAAAAACCCGTACCGAAAATATCGGGACGGGTACGTAACAATTGGGGGGATTGATTATGCTTTTTTTGTTGCTGTTGCTTTCTTAGAAGCTTCTTTTTTGCAGCAATCTTTCATGTCTTTTCCTTTCATATCACACTTCATTTCTTTTCCGTCTTTTGCGCATTCTTTACCCTTTGCGCATTTTTTTCCTTCGCCATAAGCAAATGCTACACCACTCATTAAAAATGCAGCTGTTGCGAATAAAAACAATTTTTTCATATGACTTGATTTTTAATTTGTATTAAAATTACCAATTTTGTTGAATTATTACTAAGTTTTATTGTTAAAATCCTAAGCGACTGATTACCAACTAGCAAGAACAGTTACTCCTCCCTTTACCACCTGATTCAACTCTACATTCACTTTGGTGCCAACTGGCAACAATACGTCTACCCTACTCCCGAACTTGATAAATCCATATTCATTGCATTGGATTGCTTTTTGGCCTACAGCAGAATAGTTGCAAATTCTTTTTGCTAAAGCCCCAGCAATTTGTTTGAATAAGATCTCTCCATATTGATTTTTAACCGCTACACTCCAACGTTCATTTTCAGTTGAAGACTTTGGGTGCCAGGCCACTAAATATTTCCCTTTATGGTATTGGTTATATGTTACTTCACCATTCATGGGGTATCTGTTTACATGCACATTGGCAGGACTCATGAAAATACTTACTTGGATGCGCTTATCCTTGAAATATTCTACATCGGTTATTTCTTCTATTACTACTACTTTACCATCTGCAGGACAGATGATTTTAGTATCATCTAAAGTGTGGACCCGATTCGGTATTCTGAAAAAAGAAATAATAAAAAGAAACAGCCCCAATGTGAGTACAAAAAGGATGATTGCGAGCGTTGGAAATGATGCACTTAAAAAACTAAATGATAGCAAGTTGATCGCCCCAAATAGTAAGGCGGTGATTGCTATGGTTTTATATCCCTCCCTATGTATAGTCATATATGGTAAAAATTAAAGTGCAAATGTATGGTTCGATTAAGATACTCTTAGAAAAAAAGAAATAAAACAATCCAAACAGCAGGTATTGCAATCAATAAAGAGTCGAATCGATCTAAGAAGCCACCGTGTCCTGGCATAAAGCTTCCACTGTCTTTTACTCCAGCTGTCCGTTTGATTTTACTCTCTAATAAATCACCCAAAGTGCCTGCAATGGCTGCTGTGATTGATATGGCAATTAAGGTTGGATAAGGTAAATCCCAGAAATAATGGCCCGCTAAACTAACGGCAATAACAGCCAAAATCATTCCACCATAAGTCCCTTCCTTGGTCTTTTTCGGGCTAATAGGGCTCAAAGGAGTTTTCCCAATTAGAGATCCAACCAAATAAGCCATCGTGTCGTTGATCCAGATAGAAGCTATGATTACCATGGGTAAAATCCAATCTGGACCCTTAAAAAATTGAACACTGTGATCATATAAATCTACCATCATGGCACATGGAATCGTAATATATAATACACCTAATGCAGCGTATAAATTAACTGGGTAACCTAACTTAGGTCGATAGAAAAAAATGGTGACCAACAAAACAATAATCAGTAAATAAATGATAAATGAAGCCCAATACCAAAGTGGCAAAGATTGATACAGCGTACCCTTTCCTGCGATGACCAATATCACCCAAAAACTACCCAAAATATTTTGTGATTTGTATATAATGGGAGCGCCTGCATAAGTAGTGTTGATCTTCCCCATTAACTGATGAAATTCTACTAAACAGCCTACCATAATAATGGTAAACAAAATCAAAAAACTCCACTGATTGTAGAATAGTCCACACAACATCACCAATACAAATACCACTGCAGTAATTGCCCTGGTTCTTAATGTTTGAAGATTTAATGCCATAAAACGAAGATAAATATTATGCTATTACTGACTGAAAGTCTGCTGTATCAATTGAATAGCTGTGTCTTTCAAATGAAAGGGTACATAAATTTCAATTTCTCCAAAAATGATATAGCTGCTGTCTTGCTTATTCAATTGTTGAACCGGTATTTGGTTCTCTAAAAGCATCCCTTCTAAAATACTTGCTTCGGCAATACTTTTTGTTGCAAAAACTTTAGTCCACTGATTCATCGGCCAAAGGTAGCACCTGCTTAGATAATATATGGGTTCTTTCCTTTTTTAAATAAAGTAGCGCAGGAATAACAATAGCTAAACCAAAAACTCCATACCAAATAGGCATAGACTCATCCATTGCTTCTTTAATGGGTTTACCCATTTGTGTGTAAACATAAATTTGAATCACTACAACGGCATTATTTAAAAAATGCATCAAAATAGCCAACCATAAATTACTGGTTAAGTGGTAAATAAGTCCTAACACTACTCCTAAAGCAACTCGAGGTATAAATCCAAAATAAGAAGCATGTATTGCGCTGAATAAAATAGAGGAAATAATGATTCCTATTGCAGCATTTTTGGTTAAGCCTACCAATACCCTCTGTAAACCTGCTCTAAACAATACTTCTTCAAAAATGGCTGGTGCAACCGCAATTACCAATAATCCAAGCAAGAGATCGCCCAAATTTTTCATAGTAGCTAGCGCTATCATGGTTTGCTGGTATTCATTTTCCATTTCCCTTGCTTTTGCCAAAAAACCAGCAGGCATTGGAATGATTTCATTAATAGCAGCTAACGATCCACTCAAAAAAAGTGATCCAAAAGAAATAATGCCAATTGCAGCTACCTGTTTTATATTAATTTGACTATTGAACCCAAGGGTTTGAAAAGCGTTTTTATATGCAATTTTAGCAACTGCCCAAGCAGGGATAAAAAAAGCTATAAAAGTGGTTAATGCATTCGCAAAACGGGAAAATTGAACGTTTTCGGGCTTGATTAAGGCGTCTGGAACTTGCAAAAAGGGAACATTCAAGATCATGGCACTGAGCCAACTCATCAATAATCCACTTAAAATTAATCCTACTCCTAAAAAGCCCAAAAGCAATGCAAATTGACTAGAATAGGCAACAACGGGTTTCTGATTCATCAAATTGAGTAATAAGGTTGTAAATTTGCGTTTCCTTTTATTGTTTACAAAGTAATAAATGATAAAAGGTAGCTTATTGCAATATGGTTAAAATAGATCAAATAGTACTGCCTGATTTTCCACTTTTATTGGCTCCAATGGAAGATGTGAGTGATCCGCCGTTTAGAGCTGTGTGTAAAGACAATGGAGCAGACTTGATGTATACTGAGTTTATCAGTAGTGAGGGTTTAATTAGAGATGCCATCAAAAGCCGTCAGAAATTAGACATTTTTGAATATGAACGTCCTGTTGGCATACAAATTTTTGGAGGTGATGAAGAGGCTCTTTCATTAAGTGCTAAGATTGTAGAAACGGTTAACCCCGATTTATTAGACATCAATTTTGGATGCCCTGTAAAAAAAGTGGCGCTGAGAGGTGCAGGTGCAGGGGTACTAAAAGATATAGACTTAATGGTGCGTTTAACCGAAGCAACTGTTAAAAGTACCAAGCTTCCTGTAACCGTAAAGACCCGATTAGGTTGGGATGATCAAAGTAAAAATATTGAGGAAGTTGCTGAAAGATTGCAAGATGTAGGTATTAAAGCATTGGCTATTCATGGTAGAACCAGGGCCCAAATGTATAAAGGAGAAGCAGATTGGACCCTAATTGCTAAAGTGAAAAACAACCCAAGAATCAAGATTCCCATTTTTGGGAATGGAGATATAGATAGCCCACAAAAGGCAAAATTATACAAAGAGCGTTATGGTGTAGATGGCATCATGATTGGCCGCGCAGCCATTGGTTATCCTTGGATATTTAGAGAGATAAAACATTATTTAGCTACGGGTGAAATATTACCAGCTCCTACTTTGGCAGAGCGGGTAGCTGTTTGCAAAAAACATTTACGCAAATCGGTAGAATGGAAAGGACCCAAAGTGGGCATCTTCGAAATGCGCAGGCATTATACGAATTATCTAAAAGGATTACCCGGAATTAAAGACTACAGGGCCAGATTGGTAACACTAATGGAACCCGCCGAAATTGAATCGGTATTAGACGAAGTGACGGCCAATTATGAGGGATATGAATTTGAGCGCATGCCCATAGAGTTAATTGACTATCACCAAAAATGTCCCGTTTAATTGATCGGAATATCTTTAGGAGATACCCATTGAGAATAATAGCTCTCTAATAAACCATTTTCATTAATAAGGTATTTAGAAAAATTCCAATCGGGTTGCTTATTGCACCAACCATTTTTAAATGGATCGGTTAACCATTGATATACGGGTTGTTGTTGTGCCCCTCTAATCACTTGCCCTTTTTTCATTAATTGAAAACTCACACCATAGTTTACTTTACAGAACGCAGCAATTTCTGCATCTGATTTTTTTTCTTGGTCTTTAAAATCATTGGCTGGAAAACCAATCACCACTAAGCGATCACCATATGTTTGGTGCAATTTTTCTAATTCATCGTATTGACCAGTATAGCCGCAGTCGCTAGCCGTGTTTACTAATAATACTTTCTTCCCTTTTAATTCTCTAAAGTGGAGGGTGTCTCCATTATTTTTAATGGCCGATAAATCGTAAAAAGATTGATTAGGCTTGGTTTGATTTTTGTTGACTAATGTATTCTTAGATTGGCCAGTAATTTTACCAATAAACATGATAATTGGATAAGCCGCTTTCAGGAATGATTGTTTCCAGGTCATTTGAGGTTTTTTTATCAGCAGTCCAGTAACTACCAGCACTGCCACAAGGATTAAAATGATTCGCTTCATATACGTTTATTCAAATGAAAAAGTTTAAACCATTGCTTCGAATTAACCAATCAACCATTTTAATAACTTGAGTTTTCCTGTAAATGGAGGATATTTTAAAGCAGGATCAAACCAAGTAGGGGTTTTCATCACCGCTTTTTTATGACTAAAAGTTTCAAAACTATATTTTCCATGATAAGCCCCCGTTCCGCTGAAACCCCTTCCACCAAAAGGTAAATTAGGGTTGGTTAAATGAAGGGTTGCTGTATTTACACAAGCCCCACCTGCAGGAACTGCATCCAACCAAGCTTGTTCTTTAGTTGAACTTCCAGTGAAAATATAAAATGCCAAAGGATTGGGATTTTTCGAAATGATTGCTTTGGCCTCTTCCATCGAATTAAAACTAAGGATGGGTAAAATAGGTCCAAAGATTTCATCCCGCATAATAGTAGAATCAACCGATACGCCATCTAAAATAGTAGGTTCAATAAACAAAGTAGATGCATCGTATTTACCTCCGTATACGATAGTGCCGTCCGATAAATACTGAACAATTCGATTGAATTGTTTTTCATTGATGATTCTGCCATAGCCTTCTTCTTTTGAAGCGTCATTGCCATAAAATTGAGGAATGGCTTTTTTAAGTGCTTCAATTAATTGAACCCGTTTAGACTCGTGAACAAGAATATAATCAGGCGCCACACACATTTGACCAGCATTAGAAAACTTCGGCATAGCAATGCGCTTAGCAGCAATACTGATATTAGCATCAGCCTCTACAATACATGGACTCTTACCGCCTAATTCTAAAGTAACCGGTACTAAATTTTCTGCGGCCATTTTATAAATGATTTTTCCTACACTGGTACTACCCGTATAAAAAACATGATCAAAAGCAAAGTGATTCATCATAGCAGGAATTACCGTAGCTCCATCACCAGGAACATACAATACTTGTTCAGGAGGAAAAACTGCATGAATAATTTTTTCCATCACTGCCGCAGTAGCGGGAGCAAATTCGCTGGGTTTTAAAACCACGGTGTTTCCAGCAGCCAGGGCTCCCATTAAAGGCGTAAATAATAATTGAAAAGGATAATTCCATGGACCAATAATTAAAACCACACCCAAAGGTTCTCTCATCACTTTAGAACTAGAAGGCAGATTCAATAAATTGGTGGGAACTGCTTCTGGCTCCATCCATTGTTTTAAATTGGCCAAAGTATCTTTTAGTTCGGCCATAAAAAAACCATTCTCTGTAACCCAACATTCTTCTTTGCTTTTATGTAAATCTGCATATAAAGCAGCATAAATTTCTTCCTCATGATTTTCCACTGCTTTCTTCAAATTCAAGAGTTGTTGCTTTCTAAAAGCATAGGGTCTTGTAGCACCAGATTCAAAAAATTGGCGCTGTTGCTGAAGTTGTGCTATAAGGGCTTGCATTCATCAATTATTTAGATGAACAAGTTAAGGAATTTAAAAGGGTTTAAGAATGATTAGCTAGTTAATACAATATCATACTTATCTAAAAGACCAGCCACATTTAAAATAGAAAATTGGGCTTTCGAAATTTGGTTGATGGTTGGGTCAATAGAAAAATGGTAGGAAGTCCTAAAATCAGCTTTTACCAAAATAGTATGATCAAAAATTGCATCAGCCAGATTACAATGATCAAATACCACTTCAGTCAAGTCTGCTTCTGAAAATTCAGTTCCTTGCAGCTGAGAATTTTTAAATACCGTTTTCTTGATTTTGGTCTTATAAAAGGAAGCATGATTTAGTTGGCAACCATCAAAAGAAAAAGATAGGCCAAACGCATTGCAATCGTCAAACCGAAGTCCCAACATTTTACAGTCTTTGAATTTCACTTCTTGAAGCCCAGTTTTATTGAGCTTGGTCATGCTCAAATTGCAATCAACAAATTGACAGTCTATAAACTTAGATCCTGAAAAATCTTTGTTGGCAAAATCACCATGATTGAAAATGCAGTTTTCATATTCCCCCTTAGATAAAAAATCAACTTTATTAAAGGTTTTGTCTTGTATGTAAATTACTGAATCTTGCATTTTTAAATTTGAAATATTGAGCCATTAAACTATGCTTACCGTCAACACTTAAAAGTAGGGAAGATTTTACATTTTTCTGTATATTCATACTTCACAATTGCTCCATATGAAAAAGAAAAACAACGCTGTATCAAAAGCGGAAAATCAACCGGAACAAAGCAATTCGCGCCGTTCCTTTCTGCGTAATGCAGGCCTTGCAGCTGCAGGGTTTTACATTGTACCCCGTCATGTATTAGGACGTGGATTTACTGCCCCTAGTGATAAACTCCAAATAGCAGGAATTGGTGCTGGAGGTAAAGGGGAAAGTGATTTATGGAGTTTCTACAATAGTGGCAAAGCAGATATTGCATTCTTATGTGATGTAGATGATAGACAATCAAAGAAAAGTAGAGAGCGTTATCCAAAAGCGAAGTACTATAAAGACTATAGAGAAATGCTCGATAAAGAGCATAAGTATTTTGATGCAGTGTCTGTATCTACCCCCGACCATATGCACGCCATACAAGGATTGGCGGCCATGCAGTTGAACAAGCATGTGTATATTCAAAAACCATTGTCGCACAATATTTCTGAAGCAAGAGAACTAACAGAAGCTGCACACAAATACAAAGTAGTTACACAAATGGGTAACCAAGGTGCAAGTGGAGACGGCGTTAGAAAACTAATTGATTGGTACAATGCAGGATTAATTGGAGACGTTCATACCATTTATTGTTACACCGATAGACCAGTATGGCCACAGGGAGTTGGTTGGCCAACCACCAAAGGCACTGTTCCAGAAGGCTTGGATTGGAATTTATGGCAAGGTGTTGCGCCAGCGAAAGATTATGTAGATGGATTATTACCATTTAACTGGAGAGGTTGGTGGGATTATGGTACCGGTGCATTAGGAGATATGGCTTGTCATATTATGGCCCCTGCTTTTGCTGTATTAGGTTTGGGATACCCGGTGTCTGCAGAGTGCAGTGTTGCAACTAGATACCTTCAACCATGGACACGTGCTTATTATCCTGAAAGCTGTCCTACTGCCTCACATATCATCTTAACATTTAAGGGACAGAACGGAAAACCTGATGTAAAATTACATTGGATGGATGGTGGTATTCAACCAGCACGCACTGAATAATTAGGACTCAATAAAATGATGGGTGATGGTGGCAATGGCGCCATTTTTGAAGGAACAAAAGGTAAAATGATTTGTGGCACTTACGGTGCATTACCTAATTTATTACCTACCAGCAAGAGCAAAGAATACGAGGGTGTTCCTCAAACGATAAAGCGTGTTCCCAAAGGGGATAATGGCCACTATGCAGCATGGGTAGAAGCGGCTATTGCAGGATATGGTTCAGCACAAGCAAAAGAGTTGAGTTCTAATTTTGATATTGCAGGACCGTTAACAGAAAGCGTGTTAATGGGTAACTTAGCCATTCGCAGTTTTGATATTCAAAAGAAATCAGAATCAGGCAGGGTATCTTATCCTGGTAGAAATATCAAATTGTTATGGGATGGTCCAAATATGAAGATCACCAACTTTGATGAAGCGAATCAGTTTGTAAGAAAACAATACAGAACCTTCTAAGATGATTATTTCTTTTTTAATAAACCCACTTTGGAAAATTCCAAAGTGGGTTTTTATTTTAAACATAAAAAAGGGCCAACATTTACATGCTAACCCTTTAAGTAAATTGATGCTTTGCAGCAGTAAAAATTAGATGGAGAATTCTTTCATGTAAGCCGCATTTTTCTCAGCACTTTCTAAAGGATTAGTACCAGTGAAAGCTTCCTGTTCTACAATATGGTGCTTCATACCATATTTCTGCAACTGACCAAGAATTTTTTTGAAGTCTATATCACCCTTTCCAAT
>JACCDH010925630.1_pt1 | contig 10139 bp, 7 predicted proteins | sample 7442481 | NCBI WGS metagenome assembly JACCDH01 (sample SAMN15323433, study PRJNA562643) | freshwater metagenome | isolation source: river surface water | place: USA:Blue River Watershed | collected 2017-08-15
ACCGCTTAGGCTTGGGGAATGCTCAAGCGCCTCATTGAAATCTCCAGACCGGTTCTGTGGGTAAACACCATTGGAACCACCGTCATGGGGATGTGGCTGACGGGCAATCTCTGGACCTGGGAAATCCTGCCCATTCTGATCTGGGTGACTTTCCCCTTCAATCTTCTGATCTATGGCATCAACGACATCTTCGATCAAGAAACCGACAACATCAATGCAAGAAAGGGCTCCTACGAAGGAGCCCACATATTTCCAAATGAGGTAAAGCCGATTTGGATTGGCGTGATTGCCACCAATGTTCCATTCCTTATTTACTTTGCGCTTACTCTGCCGGCAGCTGCGGTTTGGTGGATGGTTGCCTACAGCCTGTTCTTTACTTTCTATTCGGCACCCCCACTCAGATTCAAGGCAAGGCCATTCTTAGATAGCTTTTCAAACACTGACTACGCATTCCCGCTGGCCTTTGTTCCACTAGCGCTTGGCTATGAGCCGAACTGGGTGATTGTTGTAGCGCTAATGGTTTGGTCGATTGCTAAGCACGCCTATGACGCCATTCAAGATATTCCGCAAGACAGCGACACTGGCATCAGAACGACTGCTGTGCATCTGGGAGTAAAGGGAACACTCATCTGGTCTGGTGCTTGGTGGATGCTCTCAACAATATTGTTCGCAATGGTGAATCTGCCGGTGGCGATTGTGAACCTTGCGATCTCTAGCTATTTGGTGATTTCGGTATGGCGAGAGCCAACGCCCAAGAAAGCCCACGATGTCTATAAGTACTCGATTGCTTTTCCCTATGTTGCGGGAACGGTGGCGGGTGTACAGCTGGTGACTATTTATGTTCTATTCAATGTCTTATGAGTAAAACAATTTTCATAGTTGGTGCTGGTTTTGGTGGGCTAACCGCTGCAGCACTGCTTGCTCAAAAGGGACACAAAGTGACAGTGCTTGAGCAGGGAACCTGGGTCGGGGGCAAAAGCAGAAGATTTCAAATAGCTGGCCAAACAATTGATAGTGGACCTTCGCTTGTAACGTTCCCGCAGGTTTGGAAGAAGCTACTTGATAAGTATGAATCGCTCGGCGGGAAAGTTGAAAACCCACCAAAGTTTCTGAGGCTGCCTGAAGTCGGTCGCTACTTCTTTCGAGGTGAACAGATTGACATTCCAATTCCAACCAATCACCCTTGGTACAGAGCATGGGAGAGATTTGTCAAAGAGCACGCTCCGCTGGAGCCTGCAATCGCAGACCTTCTCACCTCTCACCCGCTTGATACCAAAACCCTTAGCTCGGTTGGAAAACTTCTTTCTGTTTATGGTGGCAAGCTCAACACCGAGAAATACCTAAAGTCGCTGAAGTGGATGCCTGAGGGGCTAAAAGAGCTCATCGCAATCCACACCCTCAACGCTGGCGTAGCACCAGATCAAACTCTTCCCATTTATGCATCAGTCACTGCAATCATGAGCGAGCAGGGTATTTCAGTTCCGGTTGGCGGAGTAAACCAACTCCCTCAATACTTAGCTGAGCTTGCCATCAAAGCAGGAGCAGAAATAATTTTCGGACAGAATGTAACTCGCATCCAAAAAGGTGTTGTCACCACATCCGAGAAGAATTATGAGTGCGACCTGGTGATCTCTGCTGTTGACAACGAAATTACGCAGCAGCTACTAACTGGCAAAAAATCAGCCCCCGCAAAATCTCGCTCCTGCTCAGGGGTTGCTATATATGCAACCCTCACTAAGCCTCTTCCTGAGAGCACTGTCACACACTCGGTTGTCATGCCGGATCAGCCAACTGATCTGTATCAAAGGTTGAAAAGAAATCAGAACCCCGATCAAACAATGGCTTTCGTCAATTACTACAAGGCTGGAAACATCTACCAAAACAGCAAACCAACCGTTGCAGTTCTGCTAACAGCTGCAGCGGATGGCGAGAAGGCTGATCTGAAAACTGCTTGGGTGAGAAAAGAGCTAGACCGAATTTCAAAGGAGATCGGTTTAGAGGCTCCTATCGATCAGCTATTTGAAAGCTATGAGATTCTTCATCCGCAGTACTTTGCCTCAATTGGTGGGCCGCTGGGGGCTATCTATGGAAAGAAGAACCCGCTTTGGCAATCCGGCCCATTCCATTCGCCGAGCTATCAATCAGTGTTTAGACCGTGGCTGGTGAGAGTGGGAGCGTCTGTTCACCCGGGCGGCGGTATGCCGGCTGTGATGGGTGGAGCGATGAATGCAATTAGAGGTTTGCTCTAATTACTTGGTTTCGTCAGCGTCTTCGATTAGCTCAGCCTCAAGTGGCGGCTGATTTGTCTGTTCGAGTGACTTGCGCCTTGAAATAAGGACTTCCTGCTCTGGAGTGAGCATGGATCGAGTTTCTGACAAAAAATCTTGAATTGAGTTCTGCTGAGATGGAAGCTTTGCCAGTCGGTATTCGGCTTCTGCGATTGCTTCCCTGGTGATGTCTAGTGAACGAATTGCAAGCTTTTCAGCTCTTGCTCTAGCATCAGCCAAAAGTGCTGCTGCCATGGACTGAGATTCCTGAGCAATTCTGTCCGCCTCTTTGCGAGCATTCTCTAAAGTGAGTTCTGCGTTTTCAATGAGAGAAGCAGCCTCGGCGGTTGCTGCGCGAAGTTCGCGCTCAGCCTGATCGTGCATTTCTTGTGATTCGCGCTGGATGTTTCTAAAGAGCTCGAGTGCTTGCTTCTCGCCATCATCAATCTTGGTTCTAATTTCGGCTTCAATGTCAGCATTGCGCTTAAGTAGTCGAGCATTTTCAGTTTGAATGCGCTCAACTTCAGCTTGTAGTTCTGCCTTAACCTGCGCTACGTGGTTATCGGCTTCAGACTTAATAACGTTTGCCTCTTTTTGAAGCTGAGCACGCTCAGCTTGAACTTGACGAAGTTCATCTTGCGCTTGCTCCAAAATTTCTTCTGACTGCTTGCGAGCCTGCATGATCATGCGACGAGCCTCGCGATTCGCCCCGTCGACTACCGGCTTAGCAAACTCTTCTGCTTCAAATCGAATGCGCTCTGCTTCTGCTTTCGCTGTTTCGCGAATTCGCACAGCATCTTTGCCGGCATCGTTTACGAGTTTGGCTGCTTCGGATTCGGCAAGTCTTAGCGTCTGTTCGAACTGGGCGCCAAGTTGGGCATAGCCTGGCGACTTAGCAAGCTTTAGAGACTCTTCAAGTTGAACAACTCGTTCGCGCAATGAGTTTTGCTCCCTAACCGCGAGAGAGTTGTATGACTCAAGTTCGGCCATGGTCTTTCTCAACCAGGAAATGTATTCATCAACCTCTGTACGGCTATATCCACCGACAGCGGTTGAAAAGACCTTCTTTGTTGGCTCAGTCATGCTCTAAAGGGTAGTCCAATCCACAGGGATTTGGAACCTACCTTCCCTTCCTCTTAGTTGCAGCCTTCTTGGGCTTGGCAGCAGTGGTTTTGCGCTTGGGGGTTGCCTTTTTCACGACCTTCTTCTTCGTGGCAGTCGCCTTCTTAGCGGCAGGTTTTGGCTTTGGTTTGCGCCTAGGTTTGCTCGGATCTTCGACTAACGAGGGGGGCATCTGGTTATAGGCGTCCGCAAGAGCTTTCGCTTCTTTGCGAATGTCTTTGATCGACTGCTGAAGCTCAGCGGCCCAGGACCTCAGTTGCTCTTCGTTAAAGTTGATCGGCTCGCGAGTTTTTGCCGTAAGTTTCGGCTTTTTAGGTCTAGGAAGTTCAATTTTTGATCGATCAAATACTGGAACTGGGAATCTTTCCTTTTTCTGGCCTCGGGCACTCTTGATGTCTTCCCAGATACCGCGATAGCCCTCGCCGGTGAAGAAGACTAGCCAAACCATGAATCCGGCCACTGCCAGAAGGGCCAAGATCACGATTGTCGAATCCGCCTGACTTTGCATTGAATCCTCTGTCTCGATCGAGATTTCTTAGATAAGGCTAACCCAGAACGCCTTCGGTTGAACGAAAAGTTCTCACATGGGCCCATTTGGCTTAGCGGCGGCGCTTGGGCTTCTTGGCTTGCTTTGCCTTGGGGCTGGACCGGCGTAGCGGGATTCCCTCATATTTTTGCTTTAGGTCCGAAAGTTCATTGGAAGAAACACGAGATTGCAGTCTTGAAGCCCAGTTTTGGATGTGCTGGGGGTAACCGTCATCGAGTTTGGAGCGCCGAAAAAGGCTAGAAAGATAGCGAAATGGCACCATTGGACTCCGGCTCGATTGGGGCAATTGTTGTCTAGCGCGGAAACACTAGATTTTTAATGTTCCCCGGGGGGAACCGAACCAAAACGTTCGTGTTTCCGTATCTGGCAGTCTAGTCCTATGGAATTCAAGCTCAGGGTCCTGATTGTCGATGATGAGCCGTTAGTTCGCTCTTTGCTCACTGAAGTCGTCAAATCCCTGGGTTACGAGGCCAGGGCCGCTGAATCTGCCGCTGATGCCAGAAAAATCTGTCACTCTTTTGATGTTGACGTTGCAATTATCGATGTAGATCTGGGGCCAGGCCCAAACGGCTTTGATTTGGCTGCCAACCTTCGGGCAATCAATTCGGCAATTGCCGTGATCTTTCTAACCAACCTAGTTGAACCAAAACTTGCTGGACGCTCTAGCAAAGAACTTCCGAGTGGCTATGCCTATTTGGTAAAAAGCAGAATGGGTGACACCGCAACCCTGAACGAAGTTATCAAACAAGTTTCCAGGGGACGCGGTAGTGATTACCGTGACGACTACAACGCAGAGAACCCATTGGCTGAGCTTTCTAGATCTCAACTAGATGTTGTGCGATTGCTTGCCCAGGGGAAATCGAACGAAGAGATTGCCGAGATTCGAGGGACGACAGTAAGAGCAGTCAGAATGATTTTGGTCCGAGCATTCCATGCGCTAGGAATTGATGAAGAAGCAGGGCCAGAGAAAAGAGTGCAGGCAGCCATCAAATACCTTAAGACCGCTGGAATGGCGAAATGAGCCAAGGGCAAAACCTAAAGCCTTTCGATTTCTATGCATTGATTCGTAACGGTCTTGGCCGAGTCAACATCCTTAATCTGAGACTGCTGATCCTGCTTTCGCTGATTCTTTTTTTGACTGATTTCGGCTACGAGCTCCAGAGACGCCCCGATCTGTTCCCGATGGCAATACTGGACTCAGTTGTTTCGATTGCGCTGTTTTTGGTTGTATTGATTTTTGGATACCTAATCGTTCGCTCTCTGCGCACCGATGGCAGCCGAGCTATCGGACTCTTGGTTACTACTTCTCTAGCGGCTGTGGCAAAGAGTCTGGTGCTCATGATCTTGGTGCACGGATCTGCATACTTGGCAAATTTCACTGAAAGAATCCCTGGCGATCTAACCATCGCTGGACTCTATATAGTTGTGACGGCAGCAATGTTTTCTGCCTACAACAATCACCTGCAAGTAGCAGAAGAGTTAGAGCGAGTATCCGTTCGCCTAGCAGAGCAGAAAAATACCCGTATCGAAGTTGCGAGCGAAGTTGAAGCAGAGCTTCAGCAGAAAGCTAATGCTTCGCTTGGAGCGGAGCTGGACAGAATTTCAACGGCAAGTCAGACAGTGCTCGATGCAGTTGAATCCTCCTCACTCAAACTTCAAATTCAGGCGCTGGTGAGAAATCAGGTTCGGCCGCTCAGCAGAGAATTGCAAGCCAGAGTCCAGATCCTCCGGTCAATCTCTGCACCTAGCAGCGATACCATCCGTTCCAGAAATCTTCTTGCGCTGAAACTAAAGCCAAAAATTGATACCAGCTTTATCGCTTCGTATGTGATTGCTATTCCGAACATTTTTTTGACTGTTCTTTCAAAATCAGATTTGCAAGCCTCATTGCTGGTGCTCGGCGCATCGTTCAGCTATCCCCTGTTGGGTAGGTTTCTCCAGCTTTTTCTGAGCCGCAGGAGCATCCCTATTTCCTACGGAATTAACTTGCCAGCGGTCGTTAGCGTACTGGCCTATCTTCCGACGGGCTGGGTGATCTATTTTGTTGGATTGCAGTATGAACTAGTTGGCTTGACCACTTTGACGGCGGGCGGTGTTCTACTTTTCACCTGCGTAGCTTCAACAGTCTGGTTTGCACTTCAAAGAACCCGTGACGAGAATGCTGCAGAGATACTTCGCGTGAACGCGGAAATCAGACATGAGCTCGATTTGCTGGATCAGGCCGTTTGGGTTGCCCAGCGCAAGTGGTCATACATCATTCATGGGACTGTCCAGGGAGCACTAACGGTAGCTTCATCGAGACTTGAGATGGCAAGCAAACTAGATGACAAGCTCAAGGAATCTGTGCGCTCAGATATCGAAAGAGCCAAGTCAGTTCTGACTAACCCGCCTAGCTTTGACAGACCAGTTAGAGAACTTCTTACAGAGATTGCAGACACCTGGCAAGGAGTCTGTGAATTTGAATTTCAGATTGCCCCCAGTGCCGAGGTTGCCCTATCCAAGAACCTAACCTCGACCACCTGCCTGGTTGAAATAGCCAAAGAGCTAATCAGTAATGCAAATCGCCACGGCGGTGCAAGCAAGTTCTGGCTCAATTCTTACCTTCGACCTGATGGTGATTTGGAAATAGTTGCTGGGAATAATGGAAAGGCTACTTCCTCTGATTCTGGCAGTGGTCTGGGCTATGAAATGATCAGCCAACTAACAAAGGATTGGAATCTGGGTGGAGGAACTACTAACAGCTTCTCAGCAGTCCTTCCCATGCCAAGAAATTAGGGCCTCTCCATTTTCCACCGGCCCGCTCTAGCTTTCAGATAGATCTGGGAGAAAGCCTCAGACACATTCCTCGTGGTAACTTCAAGAGATGGGGGCCAAATAGCTTTGTTCCAGAGATTAAGAATCGAAAATTCGTTATTGCATAGTTTTTTAAATCATGAACTTTTGTTTGAAAATCTCATTAGCAAATGCATAAGCGACAAGCAGCGCTGCGATAGCCATCAATAGAACTAGCGGTGGTGACCCAAAACCGAGGGTTGTTCCAAGCACTGGAGTGAAAGTGATTGCGATTGCTGCAATGCAAGTTAGAACTGACCAAATCCAGAGTGCCGTGCTTGGTCGACTCTTCCAGAACGGTTTTTTAGATCTGAGCACCAACATAGCCACAGATTCAGAAATCAAAGACTCGATGAACCAAACACTTCTAAAAACTTCAGGTTCGACATTGAAAACTCCGACCAGCAGCCAATAAAGAAATATGTCGACTGCCGATGACAGAAATCCAAAAATCAACATGAACTTGCGAATGCTCTTTAGATCCCAGCTCTTTGGGCGTTGCAGATCTTCCTTGTCAACTCGATCAGTGGCTATAGCGAGATGCGCAAATCCTGACATGAAATTCAGCAGCAAGATCTGCATTGGAAGTAGCGGCAGGAAGGGCAAAAACGCTGCGGCTACTACTACTGAAACTACATTGCCGAAGGATGCAGAAATTGTCACCCTTATGTATGTCATTGTGTTTGCAAAGGTTTGTCTTCCGATTCGAACGCCCTCTGACAAGACATCAAGATCTTTTGCTAATAACACAATGTCCGCTGATTCTTTTGCGACATCAACGGCGTTCTCCACTGAAATTCCTACATCGGCTGCTCTGAGTGCAAGGGAGTCGTTGATGCCGTCGCCAAAATACCCAACACTTTCATCCGCCCCAGTCATAGCTTTGATAATTCGTTCTTTTTGCATGGGATTGACCGCGGCGAAGAATGCCGCTTTTCGAGCAGCTACAACTAGCTGTTGCTCGCTCATTTCTTCTATCTGAGATCCCGTGAAATAGGGTTCTGAGCTTAAGCCAACTTCTTTTGTCACACGAGCGGTCGTGAGTGGATTATCACCCGTAACCACAACCACTCGAATCCCTAAGTCCTTCAGTTTTTCAACAGACTCAATAGCTCCTGGCTTTATTGGGTCAATAAAGATAAGTAGCCCCTCAGCAGTAAGGCCCTGCTCTTGACTGGCAAGATTGTCTACTGTGCTGATCTCTTTGCTAGCAAGCAAAAGCACTCTGTTACCCAGTTCTGCTTGCACATCATGATCTGAAATCAGTTTTGCCTTCGCTTTTTGTATTTCAACGATTTGGCCATCTAGATTGGCATAGCTGCACAGTGCAAGTACTTCGGTAAAAGCGCCCTTAGTAATCAGAAGTGTTTTCTGTCCACCGTCTTGCGAGTCCACGGCCACTGAGAGGCGTTTTCTAACAAAGTCATATGGTACCTCTGCCAAAGCCTTGCTGTTTTGAACATTGACTCCGTTTGCCCTTGCAACATCCAAAACAGCGAAGTCGATTGGGTTTTGGTAGTGCAGCTGAGTGGCTGAGTTTATTGCCGCCAATTCAAGCACGCGGGTTGAGGATTTGCCGCTTAGATCGGGGAAGCTCGTCAGGCTAACCTTTCCGTCAGTCAGGGTTCCCGTCTTATCGCAACACAGCACAGTCATACTGCCAAAGTTTTGAATTGCATCAAGTCGCTTGATTAATACCTTTTGCTTCGCCATCTTCGCTGCACCGTGAGTTAGAGAAATGGTGATGATGACTGTTAGGAATTGTGGGGTTAGGCCAACCGCTAAGGCAAGCGAGAACAAGAGAGAATCAAAAAGGGATCTTTGAACAAACAGATTCACAATAAAAATGGCAATTACAAGAACAAGCATTACCTTCATCAGAAAGCGACCAAATTGAGCGGAGCCCTTTTCGAAGCTGGTCATTGAGTCACTAGTTGCAAGACGCTGGGCGAGCTCTCCATATTTTGTTTGTCTGCCGGTTGCAATCACACTTCCAATACCGCCGCCACCTGCAACGTGAGTGCCAAGAAACACCTGGTCAGGCGCTTGTTTCTCAACCGCAAAAGATTCCCCGGTTAGTACCGACTCGTCAATTAGGAGCTGAGTGCTTTCAATCAGCTCTAGATCGGCCGGTATCTGGCTTCCGATCCGCAAAATAACCAGGTCACCTGGAACTAAATCCTCGGCGAGAATCTCCATCTCTTTTGAATCGCGATAAACCTTGGTGGTTAGTTTGACTCGCTCCATTAGAGCTTGCAGTTCAAGTCCAGCTCGGCGCTCTTGGAAAAATCCAAGCAGTGCGGTGGGAATGATGATTCCCAAAATAATCAGCGAATCAATTACCTGGCCGAGAAACAATGCGAGCAGGTTCGCCCCAATAAGAAGCAGCATGATCGGATCAGTGAATTGCGATAAAAGCAGCTTGGCGCTTGAGAATGAGCGATTGGCCTGGATCTGGTTCTTGCCAAAGGTGTCCAGTTTCTCCAATGCCTGAGCAGTGGTTAACCCTTGGTATGTGCTCACAGTTTCAGACTACTTCGGATTATCTAAATCAATAACTTCGCCCATAGTCGCGACTCTGACAGGCCAGTTCAATTGATGATCGACCTGAATACGCAGTTGATCACTGGCTTCAGGCTCACCATGAGTCAGATAGGTTATCGCAGGTCGATTCTTTGCGGATTTCATCCAGGCAAGCACCTCGGCCGAATCCATGTGAGCCGAGAGGCTGTCGATTCGCACCACTTCTGCTCTGATCGGGACATCGCCTCCAAATATGCGCAGCGACTTTGCTCCATCAATCAAGGCTCTACCCCTGGTGCCGCCGGCTTGGTAGCCAACAATCAAAATGGCATTCATAGAGTCACGGCCAAACCTTTTCACGTGATGCAGAACTCGACCGCCGGTCAACATGCCACTGGCAGCGATGATTATCTTCGAGGTGTCGTCCGTGTTGAGCTCTTTTGACTCGTCAACGGTCTTGACCATCTTGACAATGTCATACATCGCATTGAACTCATCGATTTCTAACTTGTGTTCTTCTCGGTGTTTTTCATAGAGGTCGGTGACTTTGTTGGCCATTGGAGAATTCAGATAAACCGGAACCGTCGGAATCTGACCACTTTTCATAATTCGATAAATGTGGAGTAAGAGTGCCTGGGTTCGACCAACAGCAAAAGCTGGAATGATGGCGGTTCCGCCTCGCTTGATAACTCGACCAAGCACCTCCGCCAATTCTTGTTCAGGATTTGTTTCTGGGTGAGTGCGATTGCCGTAAGTGGATTCGGTAATCAAAATGTCACTGCCTTCAAATGCTGCTGGTGGTTTCATAAGAGCATCTTTAGCTCTGCCCAGATCGCCGGAGAAAAATA
>JACCDH010615654.1_pt1 | contig 10138 bp, 10 predicted proteins | sample 7442481 | NCBI WGS metagenome assembly JACCDH01 (sample SAMN15323433, study PRJNA562643) | freshwater metagenome | isolation source: river surface water | place: USA:Blue River Watershed | collected 2017-08-15
GAAGAAGAAACAATAAATTTCATAGAATTTTTGTTGTTTGGCTTTTGAAAAAATCGCGTTTTTTAACTAGAGCAAACCTAATGTAAATTGTTAAGATTAAAAAGCTATTTTAGCACTACTTATTGACATCAATGAAAAAAAACAGAGTCGGCAAAGAGCAAGCTATACTAAGCATTCGCCATTTTTGTGCTTATCAAGAAAGGGCACAACAAGAGGTGCGGGACAAGCTTTATGAATTGGGCATGACGCCGCCCGAAGTAGAAGAAATCCTCTCCGATTTAATTGCTGAAAATTTTTTAAACGAAGCGCGTTTTGCCACCAGCTTTGCTGGGGGTCATTTTAGAATAAAGGGTTGGGGGAAATTAAAAATTAACCACGCCCTGTATCAAAAAAAAGTGAGTGCTTACAATATCAAACAGGCTTTACAATCTATTGACGAAGACGATTATTTAGCCAAGCTTCAGGACCTGGCAACAAAAAAATGGGCTACCCTCAAGGGGGAGCGTGGTTTGGCTCGAATGGCCAAAACCCAGGCTTTCTTGCACCAGCGAGGCTTTGAACCCACCCTAATACAACCTATTTTACAGAAATTGTATAAGCCCGGATCCACATAAAGCCTATTGAAAAGAACTTAAGGGGTTTCCTTATCTTTATTTTGTAAAACACCGCGCATTGTCAACACTACATTTTTCGCTGCTGCAAAGCTCCCTTTTTTGGGAGGACAAAGGGGCCAACCTGGACCATTTTACCCAAAAAATCAAGTCCATCGAACAGCCTACTGAAATTATTGTTTTGCCCGAAATGTTCAATACTGGCTTTAGCATGCAACCAGAAAAGCTAGCCGAAACCATGGAGGGGCCAACGGTAGACTGGATGCGTAGAATGTCTTTTGAAAAAAGGGCCGTGATTACGGGCTCCCTCATCATTGAAGAGGATGGGCGGTTTTTTAATCGACTTGTTTGGATGTTGCCCAATGGTCAACTTGGCTTCTATGACAAAAGGCATTTGTTTGCCTTTGGTGGAGAGGACCAACACTATACGCCGGGAAACAAAAGATTAATTGCGAGCGTAAAAGGGTGGAAAATAAATTTACAAATTTGTTATGACCTTCGTTTTCCTGTTTGGGCGCGTCAACAAATGGCGCAAACAAAAGAAACAGAAAACCTGGTTGGCAAAGAGTATGATGTGCTATTATATGTTGCCAATTGGCCTGAGAAAAGAAGTCATGCATGGAAAACTTTATTAACCGCAAGGGCGATAGAAAACCAGTGTTTTACTATTGGGGTAAATCGGGTTGGCCTAGATGGCAATAATATTGCACATAGCGGAGACTCAATGGTGGTAGGGCCTTTGGGAGAAATTTTATACCACTGCGCACACGAAGAAGATATCTTTCACATCCAATTGCAAAAAGAAGAAATCAATAATTCCAGAACGCAATTTCCTTTTTGGAAAGACGCAGACGGTTTTTCAATTATTTAGAAAACGCATTCCAGCCTTGTGCATTGATGTCGAAAACATTATTTCCCTTAGTAATAATTTTCGTGCCTTCTTCTGCATCACACATATAACCAATTACACTTATTTCTTCTTGCATCGTTATTTTATCATAGTCCGCCTGCTTCATGGTAAACAACAACTCATAATCTTCTCCTCCATTTAAGGCGCACACGGTTGGGTCTAATCCAAACTTAAACGCAGCCGCTTTTGTAGCTTCATTCAAAGGAATTTTTTCTTCATAAATTCTGCAACCTAAATTGCTTTGTTTACACAGGTGTAATACATCACTGCTTAATCCGTCACTTACATCCATCATAGAGGTGGGTCTTATTTCTTGAGCGGTTAAATAGTCAATGATGTCTTTTCTGGCCTCTGGTTTTAACAATCTTCCTACGATATAATCTTCGTTTTCTAAAGTCGGTTGTACTTGTGGATTTTCTAAAAATATTTTTTTCTCTCTTTCCATTAAAGTCAATCCTAAAAACGCTGCACCCAAATCTCCCGACACACAAATTAAATCTCCACTTTCTGCAGTGCTTCTTTTTACAAATTTATCTGGCGCTACTTCTCCTATTGCTGTAACAGAAATAACCAATCCTTTTTGTGAAGTAGAAGTGTCTCCTCCTATTAAATCCACACCATATTTTTCACAAGCAATTTGCACACCCAAATAAAATTCCTCCAAGGCTTCCAAACTAAAGCGATTGCTGAAAGCCAAGCTCATCGTGATTTGTGCCGGTTGTGCGTTCATTGCATAAATGTCGCTTAAATTCACCACCACGGACTTATATCCTAGGTGTTTTAGGGGTGTATACATTAAATCAAAATGTACGCCCTCTATCAAAAGATCGGTAGTAATGACCGTTTGTTTTCCAAAATGATCTATCACGGCCGCGTCGTCTCCTATCGACAAAACAGTAGTTGCATTTTGCGTTTCAAACTGATTGGTTAAATGATCAATTAAACCAAACTCTCCTAATTTTTCTATTTCTGTTCTTTCTGACATAAATAATTTTATAAAGATCCTCCTTTAATTAAGGACAATAATTGATTGTGAATTTTTCCGTTGCTTGCTATAATGCCTGGTTGATAAGGATTGTATTTATCTCCTTTTAAATCCGTTACCGTTCCGCCCGCTTCTTGAACAATTAAAAAACCCGCTGCACTATCCCATGCCTGTAATTTGTGTTCATAAAAACCATCAAATCTTCCCGCAGCTGTCCAGCATAAATCTAGCGCCGCACTTCCCAGTCTGCGCACCGGTATGGCCTTGCGAATTAATTTTTCAAAAATTTGTAGCGGTCCATTTTCTGTATCTAAATATTGATAGGGAAATCCGGTAACCAAACAACTAGATAAAAGATTGTCTTTATCGCTTACTTTAATGGGTTGGCCATTAAGCGTCGCCCCTTTTCCTTTCTCTGCAAAAAACAATTCATTCATAAATGGGTTGTATACTGCACCCATTATCATTTCTCCATTTTCTTCTACACCAATACTTACACAACATATAGGAATGCCATTCGCAAAATTAATAGTACCATCAATGGGGTCGATAATCCATTTGATACTAGAAGCGGTTGGCATGGATCCCGTTTCCTCGCTTAAGATAAAATGGTCGGGGTGATTTTCTTGAATGACTTTAAAGATGGCTTTTTCAGATGCATGGTCTGCTTCTGTTACCAAGTCGTTTAAACTACCCTTACTCGCAATAGTAAAACTGCCGTTAAAATATTTAGTTAACTGTTCGGCACCCGCTTCAATTGCGCTTAAAAGTGTGTTTTTAATCATATTGCAAAAGTAGCTTCGTTTGCTCGAATAACATTCCTATTTTTGCATTATAATCTTAAAAGATAAAACCCCGATTTTGTAGATGCCGATTTTCGAGATTAACCTACCAAAAGGACTTACCAAGGCCCTAGGCCTTCCTCCAAGAAGTCCAAGAAGATCGCAAATGCGCGTGCTTAAGAAATTATTACGTCGTGCGCGCTATACCGAGTTTGGACAAAAGTTTGCCTTCGAACAAATTTTACAAAGCAAACACGTAGGAAAAGCTTTTCAACAAAAAGTTCCAGCCTACAATTACAATAAAATATATAAAGAGTGGTGGCACAAGTCCTTGGAAGGGAACCCAGATATTACTTGGCCTGGTAAAATTAAATTTTTTGCATTAAGCAGTGGTACCAGCGAAGCGGCAAGCAAATACATTCCTATTACCAACGATCTATTAAGGGGCAACAAGGTGATAATGATTAAACAGTTGCTTAGCTTGTTGAATTATAAAGAAGTGCCGCTTACCAGCATTGGCAAGGGCTGGCTTACTTTAGGGGGCAGCACCGACCTACAAAAGGGTCCGGGTTATTATGCGGGTGACCTTAGTGGAATTACGGCTAAGAAGGCTCCTTTTTGGTTTCAGCCTTTTTACAAACCCGGTAAAAAAATTGCTAAAGAAAAAGATTGGAATAAAAAATTAAACGAGATTGTTGAAAAAGCACCTAATTGGGATATTGGATTTATTGTAGGGGTTCCTGCTTGGATCCAAATGTGCATCGAAATGGTAATAGAGCGTTATCAACTCAACAATATTCATGAAATGTGGCCCAACCTTGCTTTTTTTGTGCACGGTGGGGTAAGCTTTGAGCCCTATAAACATGGTTTTGAAAAATTGTTGGGAAAGCCCATACAATATATTGAAACCTATTTGGCTAGTGAGGGTTTCTTGGCCTGGCAGGATAAACAAAATGCGGCGGGCATGCGCCTTTCCTTTAATCAACATATCTTTTTTGAGTTTGTTCCCTTTGATGAAAATAATTTTGATGCGGACGGAGAAATGATTGAAAACCCCACCGCCCTTATGTTACACGAGGTTGAGGAGGGAAAAGATTATGCCATTTTAATTAGCACCGTAGCGGGAGCTTGGCGGTATTTGATTGGAGATACCGTTCGGTTTGTAGACAAGGCCAATGCTGAAATTATTATTACAGGTAGAACCAAACATTTTTTAAGTTTAGTAGGAGAACACCTTAGTGTAGACAATATGAATAAGGCGGTTCAGCTGGTTAGCGAAGCGCTAAATATTTCCATTCCAGAATATTGCGTTACCGGAGAACCCTCGGGCAGTTTTTTTGCACACCAATGGTACATTGCGTGTGATCAATCCTTAGACGAGCACTTTTTAGCTCAGAAATTAGATGAAAAACTAATGGAGCTAAACGACGATTACGCTGTTGAAAGAAAGAGTGCACTTAAAGAAGTGCGTGTTTCTATTTTAAAAGAATCTGTGTTTTTATCTTTTTTAGAAAGCAAGGGAAAGGTGGGTGGCCAACATAAGTTTCCAAGAGTAATTAAGGGGGACCTGTTATTAGATTGGAAACGTTTTATTTTAAACCGATAATATGTTAGCACCTATTTTTAAGGGATTATTATTGGGCATTTTATTAAGCATTTCTATTGGCCCCGTTATTTTTGCGATTCTAAAACAAAGTTTAACCAATGGACATAGGGCAGGATACGCTTTTGTAGCCGGGGTTTCCGCCAGCGACGTGAGTCTGCTTTTTGTTTGTAATTTTTTTACCTCCCTTTTTACCTTGGTCTTAACCCACAAAAATTTAATTGCACTAGGAGGTGCGGGGTTTTTGTTGTTACTGGGCTTGTATACCTTGTTGATTAAAAAAATTAGCATAGAAGACCTCTCGGGGGAGAATGAAAAAATTATGGGAAAGCGTGCGCTTTTGGGTGTTTTTGTTTCCGGCTTTTTAATGAACGCCCTTAACCCGAGTGTATTTTTGTTTTGGTTTGCGTGGACGGCGGCCATTGGTAACGATGCTGCCGAATACAATAGTCCGGTATTTTATAAAGTATTGGTTTTTGGAACCTGCTTGTTGTTTGTATTAGCCTCTGATTTAATTAAGGTGGTGTTGGCCGCCAAACTAAGGCCCAAATTAACAGCAAATAACCTTACTTGGATCAATCGCATTTCGGGTATTATTATTTTAATTTTTAGTGCTGCTCTTTTTTACAGTGCTTTAACATTTTAGTTCGTAAATTGTAGGGTGAATAAAAACATAATTATATTATTTTTTACTTTTTTTTTCATGGGCCAAGCAAGCGCCCAGGGAGGAGGGTTGTTAACGCTAAAGGACCGCGGGGTAATTGTGCGCTCATTTACAACAGGCAGCTTTATTAATTTTAAGTTTAGCAATCAACAGTGGATAACAGGCTATATTGATAAAATTCAAAAAGACTCTATTCACGTAAATCAATTTGTGTTACAACAGGGATATACCGCATATGGCACCTGGGGGATTGACACCCTAAAGCTGGGAGTCCTTTCTCTCCACGTAAGTGAAATTGTTGCGTTTGCACACGAAAAGGGACATTACACAAGCGCCTTTTCTAATGGAAGTATTTTAAAAGTTGGCGGGCCGCTTTATGCTGGCTTAAATATCACGAACTCGGTTATTAAAAAAGAAGAGGTTTTTGGTTCACGCAACCTTCCGCATATTTTGGGTGGGGTGGCTGCTTGGTTTGTTGGAAAGTGGCAGTCCAATAAAAATCCAAACTACCGACCTATTGGAAAAAGGTTTTCGGTTGAAATTATTTAATAAAAAGTTTTTTAATTTTTAGTTATCAAATTCTTCAAAAAAATTTTATTCTACCTATTGGTTAGCTCTGTTTCCTATGTGCTCGTAACCAAGTTTGTAGATCCTCCTATTACCATTACTCAAATTACGAATGCGTTTGGATTGGGATTAAATAGAGATTATGTGGGTTGGGATGAAATGTCCTACAATATAAAGCTAGCGGCCATTGCCAGCGAGGATCAAAGCTTTACCGATCACAGTGGGTTTGATTGGGATGCAATGGAAAAAAGTCTGCGCCCCAAAAAGAAAAATAAAAAATCAAGAATTCCTATTGGTGGCGGGGCAAGTACGATCACTCAACAGGTTGCTAAAAATGTTTTTTTATGGCAGGGTGGAAGCTATGATAAATACATTCGAAAAATACCCGAGTTTTATTTTACTTTTTTGATTGAACTTATTTGGGGTAAGCAAAGAATTTTAGAAGTGTATTTAAATGTAATTGAAACGGGGCCCGGCTGTTTTGGTGTGGAAGCGGCGGCGCAACACTACTTTCATAAATCTGCTAAGAAATTAACTCGCTCGGAAGCAGCGATGATTGTAGCTGGTTTCCCCAATCCTAAAAAGTTTACAGCTAAGCCAATGACCAGAAGGGTTTCCTGGCGCTATCCACAAATTTTAAGAGAGATGAATAATTTGGAAGGAGATGAAGATATTAGCGCACTATTAAAAAGCAAATAGCTTTTGGATTCTTTTTACCAAATCGACTTTTCTTAAAAAGCGACAAAACTATTTTCCGATCATTTGATCAATTAATGTAATTGCATTTTCTGTTCTTGCTGCACCCGTTCCACTCACCATACCCCAAGGGGTTTTTTGATTAATTAGTAACTCTTTATAAATCGTAAATAATTCTTTTCTGGGTTCTTCGTTGGGATACTCCCGCATCTCATCTGCGGTCCAGGGCAGGTCAATATCGCAGAGCAAATAGGCGTCATATTTTCTTTCATTTATTTTTTCTAAAATAAATGGGTGACAGTTATTAAACACATATTCACACCACACTTTCATCACATACATATCTGTGTCAATTATTAACACCTGGTTGGCCTTTAGCACATATTGATCCTCTCCAGCAAGCTGCCCCTTTGCAATCGTTAATAAATTTTCATAATTATAATCCGTGCCATTTTCAGATAAATATTGTCTAGCATATTCTGGACACCAAACTGTATTATAGTGTTTTGCCAGGGCCTCACAAAGGGTAGATTTTCCGGTTGACTCGGGGCCAAGTATGACTATTTTTTTAGGGGCACTCATTGGTCGTTTATTGTTACTTCTTAATTTAACGCTTTTGTGTATTAATTATTTTGCATTGCTTTTTTATTCCAAGATAGATAGCCCGCAATGGCCAAAATCAAGAGAATTAGGAATTGAACGCTTGTAAATGCATAGCCTTTTATAAAATAGAGCGGGATGGAGGCAATATTGGTAAGGATCCACCAAATCCAACTCTCTACTTTTTTCTTAGCCATTAGCCACATCCCTGTATAGGCGGTAGCACTCGCAAAAGCATCTGCCCAAGGAACCGCTTCTGGCGCAAAGGCTGTTTTTGCATAGGATAAAGAAAAATAAATAACCATATAAAAGCTTGCAAAAAAAGCAAGTTGTTGTAACCACTCTTTTGTGTTGCTCTTGGTAATTTGTAATACCAGGGTGTGTTGATCTTCTTTTGTGCGCGTCCATAAATACCAGCCATATATACTCATAATGGTATAGTATAAGTTCACACTAGCTTCTCCAAAAAGGTGTCCTTTATAACTTAGGTAAATATAAAAGGTTGTGTTGACGAGTCCTGTTGGGAATACCAATACATTTTCTTTACGGCTATACCACACTGATATAATGCCCGCAATCACTGCAATGGCCTCTACCCAACCGGTTTGCATTAAGCCATTGTATATTGATTGTAAAATTTCTGACATGATATGCGTTCTTTTATTTTGCTGCTTTCATTTTTTCTAACTGCGATTCTAACAAAAACATTTCATCTCTTGTTTTAGCGGCTTCCATAAAGTCAAGCGCTTTCGCAAGTTTGTCCATTTGTTTTTTCTTATCCTTAATTGCTTTCTCAATTTGTGGAATGGTTTGGTATTCACTATAAGCTTCGGCACCCTCTTCCAAGACGTTAATGGCATCCGTAGTGCGCACGTTCATATTATTCAGTGTATATCCTTTGATATCTAACACCGAACCCTGTGCCATTACTTGCTCAATACTCTTGGTAACCGTTGTTGGGGTAATTTGATGTTCTGTATTGTATTTAATTTGTTTTTCGCGACGACGATTGGTTTCATCTATGGTGCGTTGCATGCTTTTGGTAATGCTGTCGCCATAAAACAGAACACGTCCATTTGAATTTCGCGCAGCTCGTCCTGCTGTTTGAGTTAGTGATTTTTCGTTTCTCAAAAAACCCTCTTTATCCGCATCTAATACAGCAACCAAGGAAACCTCTGGAAGGTCCAATCCCTCTCTTAGTAGATTAACTCCTACCAATACATCAATGACCCCCAAACGCAATTCACGTAAAATTTCAACACGCTCTAGTGCATCAATATCGCTGTGTATGTATTTAGATTTGATTTGGATTTTTTGTAGGAAACGGTCCATCTCTTCAGCCATTTTTTTAGTAAGGGTGGTAACCAAAACACGATCTCCTTTTTCCACCTGCATTGAAATCTCTTCTAATAAATCATCAATTTGATTTTTTGTTGGACGCACTTCAATGGGGGGGTCTAATAGTCCTGTTGGTCTAACAACTTGTTCAACTATAAGGCCGCCCGTTTTTTCTAATTCATATTCTCCAGGGGTTGCGCTTACAAAAATGGATTGCCCAATTATATTTTCAAACTCATAAAAATTAAGTGGTCTATTGTCTATAGCGCTTGGTAGTCTAAATCCATATTCTACTAGGTTCATTTTCCTGCTTCTATCTCCGCCATACATCCCGCTTATTTGTGGAATGGTTTGGTGGCTTTCATCAATCACGCATAAAAAATCTTTTGGAAAATAATCCAAGAGACAGAAGGGTCGCGTTCCGGGCACGCGTCTATCAAAAAATCTTGAATAATTTTCTATCCCCGTACAATAACCTAGTTCACGAATCATCTCTATATCATATTCCACGCGCTCCTTTATCCTTGCAGCCTCTAGTGGTTTTCCAACGTTTTTAAAATACTCCACCTGTGCGCGCATTTCATCCTGTATTTCATAAATGATTTGTTGGACCATATCCTTGGGTGCTAAATATAAATTAGCAGGGAAAATAGCCGCGTTGTCCATTTTTTCAATGCGCTTTCCGGTTTCAATTTCAATGGTTTCTATGTCTTCAATTTCGTCGCCAAAAAAAGTGATGCGATAGCCATAGTCTACATAAGGCAAGCGAATGTCTACCGTATCTCCGTTTACGCGAAAGGCCCCTCTATCAAATTCGGTTACCGACCGGTGATACAACGCATTCACAAGCGCGTGTAAAAATGCTTGACGCGGCAGCGTTTGTCCTTTCTGAATACGAATAATTCCATTTTCTAATTCGGCAGGATTCCCCATACCATAAATACAACTTACGCTCGCCACAATAATAATATCTCTTCTTCCGCTTAATAGTTGTGCGGTTGCTTGAAGTCTTAGTTTATCTAATTCTTCATTAATGCTTAAATCTTTTTCAATGTAAACTCCCGAAGTGGGTAAGTAGGCTTCTGGTTGATAATAATCATAATAGGAAACAAAATAACCCACGGCGTTATTGGGAAAAAATTGTTTGAATTCACCATACAGTTGTGCTACCAGGGTTTTGTTGTGTGTCAACACCAGGGTAGGCCGTTGAACGTTTTGAATTAAATTAGCAATGGTAAATGTTTTACCACTTCCTGTTACTCCTAATAATGTTTGGAACCTATCTCCATTTAAAACCCCCTCGGTCAACTGTGCAATTGCACTAGGTTGATCTCCCGAGGGGGTATAATTAGATTGAAGTTGAAAAGGCATACGCAAAGGTA
>JACCDH010046136.1_pt1 | contig 10137 bp, 9 predicted proteins | sample 7442481 | NCBI WGS metagenome assembly JACCDH01 (sample SAMN15323433, study PRJNA562643) | freshwater metagenome | isolation source: river surface water | place: USA:Blue River Watershed | collected 2017-08-15
CCTAAAAACTGATTTTTGATACTGCTCTTCGATTATAGCTGGTTGCTTTTGGATCAACCTGGACAATTCAAAGCGCAAGTTTACATCTATTTTCCGCGGGTTGTAATCTGAAACTCTGAAATAATTCGAGATTCGAAATTAAAGTTCTTTTAATACAAATAGTTGAGAGAATGTCTTAAGACCTCATGGCATGTACATTCCACCATTGATATGCAGCGTCTCGCCAGTGATATAGGCCCCTGAATCCGATGCCAGGAAGCCGACAGCGGCAGCGATTTCTTCTGGCTTGCCGAAGCGCGCAAGTGGTATCTGTGACATGAGCATCTCAATCTGCTTTTCCTGCAACGCGCGCGTCATGTCTGTGTCTATGAAGCCGGGCGCAACACAGTTGACGGTAATGCCACGTGAGCCGATTTCTCTTGCCAGTGACCTTGAGAATCCTTCAATGGCTGCCTTGGATGCCGCGTAGTTGGTTTGTCCCGGATTGCCGCTTGAGGCCACTACTGAACTGATGTTGATGATTCGACCCCAGCGAGCCTTTGTCATTCCCTTGAGAGTCGCCTTGCACACTCTGTACAGCGAACTAAGGTTGGTGCTGATGACCTCGTCCCACTCTTCCGATTTCATGCGCATCAGCAAATTGTCGCGCGTGATTCCTGCGTTGTTCACCAGTATCAATGGCAGGCCGAATTCGCTCTCGATCTGCTCCATCACGGCTGCCACCGACTCTGCAGAGGCGACATTGAGCGCGTACCCACGACCAGCAATGCCGTTATCCTTCAAGTAGCAGGAAATGTCTTCGGCGCCTTTTTCTGAGGTGGCAGTGCCTAGAACAACGCAGCCCTGACGACCCAATTCCAAGGCAATGGCCTTGCCGATGCCGCGGCTGGCACCAGTGACCAGAGCAATTCTATTCGTGTTTGTTGTCATTTAAGTTGTCAGCCTCCAGCTGGCGACGTACTCACGATCCAGTATGGATCAGTTCATCACGATGTCATCTTTGCAGCTTCAGCAAAACTATCCACATCCTCGGTGGCATAGACTTGAAGCTGCGCATCAATGCGCTTGGAGAGTCCTCCAAGCACTTTTCCGGGACCACATTCCACGAGGAGGTGGTAGCCTTGGTCGCAGATCGTGCGCACGCACCTCACCCACTGAACCGGCAAATAAAGCTGCTTCAACAGATTCTCTCTAATGTCGTCGGTGGTCATTGCTATATTGCCGTCGATGTTCTGTACCACTGGGATTCGTGCGGAGTTGAACTCGATTTCTCGGAGATCTTCGGCAAGTCTGTCTGCGGCACTGCGCATCAAGGCACAATGCGATGGAACACTGACATTGAGTGGCAAGGCGCGCTTGGCTCCTGCCTCTTTGCAGGCGTTCATGGCACGCTCGACCGCTGCTTTTTCTCCAGCGATTACAGTCTGCCCCAGTGAATTGTAATTAGCCGGTGCGACTACTGCATCCCCTGCGACCTTCTTGCAGATATCCCCAATCAAATCATCGTCCAATCCGAGTATGGCGGCCATCGCTCCAGTTCCAGCTGGAACAGCTTCCTGCATGTACAGGCCCCTCTGATGAACAATCTTCACGGCATCACGGAACGACATCACACCAGCGCAGGCAAGGGCAGAATATTCACCCAGGCTATGACCCGCCAGGATTCCGGGCGTGGGAAAGCCACGCGATGTCCATGCGCGCCAGATTGCCACCGATGCAGCCAATAGCGCTGGCTGCGTGATATGGGTCCGGTCCAGCAATCCTGGAGGATTGCCGGAAACGATGCTCCAGAGATCCATCGAGAGTACATCGGATGCTTCTTCAAAAGTCTGGGATATCTCAGGATGAACTTCACCAAGAGATGCCAGCATTCCGGGCTTCTGCGAGCCCTGCCCTGGAAATACAAAGGCGGTTTTTTGCATAGGCGGATCCTGCGTTTTCAGCTGGAAGGATTGGTGGCAAGCGACATGGCGTCCAAGGCTTCCATGTGCTGTTGAATGACGTTTGGAACGTTGGAGCGCACTTCCTGCATCGCTTGCGCTATGGCGCGATGGAAACCTTTTGCATTGGCGTTGCCGTGGCTCTTGACGATGATACCTTGCAGACCCAATACACTTGCGCCGTTGTACCTGGAAGGGTCCACTTTTGCGTTCAGGGCCTTGATCATGGAGGCGAACATTTTTCCCAGGAGACGGGAGATCAAGTTTGCGGAAAGGACGCCATGGATCACTGATGTCATGACGTTAACGACTCCCTCGCTGGTCTTGATCGCGAGATTGCCGCTAAATCCATCGCACACCACGACGTCAGCCTTGTCGGAATACAGTTCGTTTCCCTCGATATAGCCGACAAAATCAAGCACAGAGGCATTTGCCAACTGGCGTGCGGCTTGCCGCACTTCCTCTGTGCCCTTGTGCTCTTCTACCCCGATGTTCAGCAAGGCAACTCTAGGGCGGCTGTCAGCATGTTCCACGCCCCACAAGGCTGCGCCCATTATGGCGAATTCCTGCAAATTGCGTGCATCACAGCTTACATTGGCTCCGACGTCGAGCAGAAGACCACTGCGGCCTGACATAGGATAGGGAATGTTGGCAACGATGGCAGGCTTGGAAATGCCAGGGATGGTCTTCAACAGATGTCGCCCAATCATCAAAAGCGCGCCGGTGTTACCACCACTGATGCAGGCATCAGCCTCTCCCTGCTTGACCAGGTTAACGGCAATGTACATGGAGGAATTCTTGGCACTGCGAAGCGCTTCGGCTGGGCTGGATTCATTCGGTATATGGACAGCTGTATGAACTATCCGCATCCGACTGCGAATCCCTTCATCCAACTCGCCCATATAGGGCTTCATGACTGCGCTGTCACCAACCAAGAGCAGGACTGCATCGGTTTGGACTCTTAGAAAGTCTATTGCAGCGGGCAGTGTCACAGAGGGGCCGAAGTCCCCTCCCATGACGTCAATTGCAAGTCGAGCGGTGCCTGACAAGCTTATTTGTCACCAAGATCCAGGACTTTCTTGCCTTTGTAGAAGCCATCAGCGGTGACGTGATGACGACGATGCACTTCACCAGTGGTCTGGTCAGTGGACAGCGTGGGACCTGTCAGCGCATGGTGTGCGCGACGCATATTGCGACGTGAGCGGGAAACTTTAACCTGTTGAACTGCCATTTTCTGACTCCTGAGTGTGTTGCCGCAACCTTGCGGCAAGTCTTGAATTTAATTGAATTTCTCTGGTTCTTTCAGCTTCTTAAGGATGGCAAATGGATTAACCTGGCGCTGAATGTCGCTGCCTGTCTCACCACTTGCGCTGTCTGTGTTCGCCACAACAAGCAACGAATTGCATGCTTGCGGGTGGTAACTCACGATAGGCATAGCCAATATGAGCTGCTCTTCCAGAATATCGACCAGAGACAGCCTGACATCTGTGCTTAACCATGGATCTACATCATCGGGAAGCCTTTCGATCTGCGCTTCCGTCTCTACAATGCCAAGCTTGAACGATTCCTTCAGCTGGATACCTGTCTGCTCCAGACAACGCTGGCATAGAACAGCGACGCAAGTCTCTATGCTGCCCTCCACTATCCTGCGATGCCTGTCATCCAGACCAAACTCCAAGGACACATTGACTTGTCCCGCTGGATTGGCGAGCAATTCGCAGAATCGCTTGAATCGGGAAAGTTCCACTGTCCCGCGTATATGTGCGCGTTGTGCAAAGATTTTCCTTGCATCAACGTAGTCTGGTACCGGGGTCTCAACCATAGGCGCGCAATAATAGGCGTCCAGCGCGCCTGTGTCAAAGTTAAAAAGCTACAACGACATGATTTTTCTGGAATTACCTCGGATTCTCGGCGATCCGCGAAAAGTGTTCCATAGTCGACATCATTGCAGAACTGATTGGTGCCTCCACATGGATTGGCCCCCTTTCTGAGGGTAACTCAAAGCCAATGGAAGCAGCGTGCAAGCATAGTCGATGTTTGCGGTCCGAATTGCTTCCCCGCCTCGTCGTGTATTTGGGATCGCCCACGATGGGGTGGCCCGCATACTGGCAATGCACGCGAATCTGATGCATTCGGCCAGTTTCGGGGCGAGCTTCGATGAGCGTCACGTCATTGAACCTCTTGATGATGCGAAACCGCGTCAAACTTTGCTTGCCTTCAGAGCTGACCTTCACCACTTTTTCCTGCGAATTCACCTCGACTTTCAACAGCGGTGCGTCTATCGAATTCATAGATTCCGACCAGTGCCCATGAACGAGAGCCAGATAAATCTTGCTGACTCTTCGTGCTTTGAACTCGCCCTGAATATATTTAAGTGCCGTTGCGCTCTTCGCCAAGACAAGGCATCCAGAGGTTTCCTTGTCGATTCGATGAGCCAGTTCTAGATAGTCATTTTGGTCGTCTTTCGTACTGTAGTGCCAGCGCAGCGCTTCAACAAATCCGAGCGAATTGCCGGTGCCTGCATGGACAGCGACCCCCTGCGGCTTGTTCACGATCAGAAATTCAGGGTCTTCGTATAGAACAGAGTTCTGCACCAATGACAATAAATGGAAGTCTGGTGCTTGCTCCAAGGACTTCAGGCTTCTGCGCACAGGCGGAAGTCGAAGCAAATCGCCAAAGTGCAGCCGAGTTTCCGGCTTCACTCTTTTCTTGTTGACCCGAATCTCACCTTTGCGAAGCAAGCGATAAATATGCGACTTGGGGACACCTTTCCAGTGTGAGATCAGGAAATTATCGATTCGCTGTGCGTCGTGGTGTCTGTCTATTGTCAAAAGTTCAACAGTAGAGTTCCACTCGCTGTCAGATGAGCCTTGTTCGCTGTTCATACGCCTGGGCTTGGTGCCAATGATGGGCTGACGAGTATAGCAAGGGCTCGGGGGCGCCCCAACTGGCCGGGACTGATGGTGTACAATGCCGAGCGTTTTTATTCTGGAGCGGCAGATCATGGAAAACATCAAGTTGGCACTGGAAGCTGTTTTGAGCGATGCCCTGAGTCAGGCTTCCGGAATCCAGGGAGTTCGAGCCAATGTGATCAATGCCTCGCGACCTGAGTTCGGAGATTATCAGGCGAATGGCGTCATGAGCGCGGCAAAGCAATTGGGAAAGAATCCCAGGGAACTCGCCGCAGAAACGGTCTCTCGTGTTGAGGACAATCCGCTGATTGCGGCCATGAGCGTTGCTGGCCCGGGATTCATCAATATTCAACTGAATGACACGACCCTTGCCCGATCAGCCACTCAGGCTCTCATCGCCAATCAGTTCATGCCGCGCGCGGAAGCGTCTCGACGCATCGTTGTCGATTACTCCGGGCCCAACCTCGCCAAGGAAATGCATGTGGGGCATCTCCGCGGGACGATCATTGGTGATTGCCTTGCAAGGGTCTTGGAGGCATTGGGACACACCGTGATTCGCCAGAATCATGTTGGGGATTGGGGTACGCAGTTTGGAATGCTGATTGCCTACATGGACTCCCTGCAGTCCGAACCGGAAAGCGCAACGCTGCAGTTGGCAGACCTCGAACTGTTCTATCGCAGCGCCAAGGAACGCTTTGACAGTGATCCAGCCTTCGCGGAGTTGGCGCGGCAGTATGTTGTACGTCTTCAGCAGGGCGACATCGATTGCTTGCACGCCTGGAAGCATTTCATAGAGCACTCACTTGAGCATTGCGAGAATATCTATGACAAGCTCGGAGTCACATTGACACGCGCCGACCTGCGTGCGGAAAGCTTTTACAATCCTGACCTCCCATTGGTTATCGACGAATTGGACGCTCAAGGAATGCTCAGCATTTCAGACGGCGCACGTTGTGTCTTTCTTGATGAATTCAAAGGCAAGGAAGGCGCTCCACTACCCGCGATAGTGCAGAAGTCAGATGGCGGCTATCTCTATGCGACAACTGATCTTGCTGCTCTACGCTTTCGCTGCCGCAACCTGAACGCTGAGCGCATTCTCTATGTGGTTGACGCCAGACAGAGTCTGCATTTTCAACAAGTGTTTGCCATCGCGCGCAAGGCTGGGTTTGTGTCACAGGACTGCCAATTGGAGCATATCGCCTACGGCACCATGATGGGCAACGACGGCAAGCCATTCAAGACACGCAGTGGTGACACTGTAAAGCTGCAGGAACTGCTGGACGAGGCTGTGCGAAGAGCACTCAGTATCGTCACTGAGAAGAATCCCGACCTCAGCCACGAAGCAAGAATTCGCATAGGTAATGTCGTCGGTATCGCTGCAGTCAAGTACTCCGATTTGTCAAAGAACAGGACGAGCGACTATGTGTTCGATTGGGACACCATGCTGTCGATGGAGGGAAATACTGCGCCCTACATGCTTTATGCCTATGCGCGAATCTGCAGCATCTTGCGCAAGCAGAATGAATCAGGCGGATCAAGCGCAACAGCTCAAATCGTCAGTGGTACCACAGAAGAACGGGCGTTGATTCTTAAACTGCTGCAGTATCCAGAGACTTTGCATGTTGTTGCAGCGGAGTGCATGCCGAGTCACCTGTGCACTTATCTGTACGAACTTGCTGGAACGTTCATGCGCTTCTACGAGGCTTGCCCGGTATTGAAAGCGGACGCCGATACTCGTGATTCTCGACTCGCTCTGGTTGAGTTGACAGCAGAATTATTGAAGTCAGGCCTGGGACTGCTCGGGCTTCAAACACTGGAGAGCATGTAAAAGCAAGGCCCGCACGATCTTCGCGGGCCTTGTGGTTTCACAGAGACTGACTTCCAATCAGTCACACAACTGCAGCAACAACTTGTTGAGTCGTCGTGTGAAGGTGCCTGGATCTTCCAACTGTCGCCCTTCTGCGAGGCAAGCCTGATCAAAGAGAACTGATACGAAGTCTGCAAAGCGTTCTTCGTCAGCCTCAAGATCCAGCTTTTGAACCAGCGGATGATCAGGATTCAGTTCGAAAATGGGCTTGCTTTCAGGCAGGCTTTGTCCAGCAGCCTCCATGATGCGACGCATTTGTGCGCCCATGTCGTGCTCGTCTACGACCAGGCATGAAGGAGAATCGGTCAGTCTGTGTGACACTCGGACTTCCTTGACCTGATTTTCCAAAAGAGCCATGACGCGTTTCGTCAGTGCTTCAAATTTCTTCTCGGTTTCCTGCTGCTGTTCCTTTTCCGCAGCATCCTCCAGCTTGCCCAGGTCAAGCTCGCCTCTGGCGATGTCCTGCATGGGCTTGCCTTGGTATTCGTTGAGATGGCTCATCAACCATTCGTCGATGCGATCGGACAGCAATAGCACTTCCACTCCCTTTTTCTTGAATATCTCCAGGTGTGGGCTGTTGCGTGCCGCAGCGGGAGTCTCTGCGATGAGGTAGTAAATCTTGTCCTGATCGGGCTTCATCCGGGAAACATAGTCCGCAAGGCCTTGATCCTGCGAAGAGCCTCCTGAATGCGTGGAGGCAAACAGCAACAGGTCGGCGATCTTGTCACGGTTTGCGTAGTCCTCGCCGGGCCCTTCCTTGAGTACCTGCCCAAATTCCTTCCAGAATCTGGCGTACTTCTCCGCATCGTCTTTCTTCAACTTGGACAGCATGTCCAAAGCCTTCTTGGTCAAAGCGCTGCGCATGGAATCCACAATGGGATCCTTTTGCAGTATTTCACGCGAGACATTCAATGAAATGTCATTGGAATCAACGACTCCGCGCATAAATCTAAGGTAAAGCGGCATGAATTGTTCAGCATCATCCATGATGAACACCCGCTGCACATAAAGCTTCAAGCCTCTGGCTGCATCTCGATTCCAGAGATCAAACGGCGCCCGCCCAGGAATGAAGAGAAGGCCTGTGTACTCCAGCTTTCCCTCGACCTTGTTGTGACTCCAGGTCAGAGGTTCCTCGAAATCGTGCGAGATCAATTTGTAGAATTCCTTGTATTCGTCATCCTTGATTTCAGTCCGAGGTCTTGTCCACAAGGCTTTGGCGGAGTTGACGGATTCGAACTCTGGAACTGACTCCTTTTCGGAGTCTGACTTTCCAGCAGATTTCCGCATCATGACGGGTATCGAGATGTGGTCTGCATACTTCTTGACGATATGGCGTATGCGATAGCCGTCTGCAAAATCCAGGTCTTCAGGTCGCAAGTGGAGAACTACCGAGGTGCCACGTTCAACCTTCTCGACGGTTGCTACCGAATAATCGGCCTCGCCCGTCGACACCCAATGCACTGCCTCGCTTGCAGGAGCTCCGGCGCGACGGGTCAGAACTTCGACTTTGGAGGCAACTATGAAGGCAGAATAGAAGCCGACGCCAAATTGGCCGATCAGTTGAGCGTCCTTTTTCTGGTCACCGCTAAGCCCCGCAAGAAACTGCGCAGTCCCCGACTTAGCAATCGTTCCAAGATTGGCAATCACTTCGTCCCTGCTCATGCCGATCCCATTGTCAGAGATGGTGAGGGTACCAGCGTCCTTGTCGAACTCGATCGTCACCTTCAGATTGGAATCAGACTCATAAAGCTCCGGCCTGGAAAGAGCCTCGAACCGCAACTTGTCGGCAGCGTCAGATGCATTCGAAATAAGCTCACGCAGAAACACTTCCTTGTTGCTGTAAAGCGAATGAATCATCAGGTGCAGAAGTTGCTTCGCCTCGGTTTCAAATCCGCGAGTTTCTTTTCTGGTATCAATCGACATTCAGTACAACCTCATGTTCTTCCATAATGAAAAAGCCCGGTCACTCATAGAGGGACCGGGCTCTCAATTGGGGCTTACACCCCGCATTTCAAGATGACATCGGCTCAGGATTGATAGAAGTCGATTGCATCTTCCTTGCGCATACGCAGGTTTTCAAAACGTGCTTTGCTGTTCTCGATGTAGTTCAGGAATGAAGAAGCGGACGCTTCACCCAGTTCCTGGGCACGACGTGCTGCTACCGCGGCTTCGTCAAACTGATCAAGTTCCACCAAGGCTCGTGCGAGGAACAACTGTGCATCGCCCATGTTTTCGAGGCCACCGCGATTCAATGCTTCACGCATCGCCGAGACGGTGTTCTCGTAGTCATGCATCATGTAGTAGATGTACCCAAGCTGATCGTACGAAGCTCCAGTTTCACCCATCTCAGCCGCCTTTATCGCAGGAGCGAGTGCCATCTCGTACTCGTTGGACAACAGATAAAGTTGTACCAGACGCTGGAGGTTCTCTTCGGTCTCCTCGACCACTCCATCCTGAATGCCTTTCTCCAGCACTTTTGCCCCTTTGTATGGCGCATCAATACCAGCAAGAGACTGTGCAAGATTGAGGTACTCGGATTCGCTGGACATGTAACCTTTCGCGAAAGTTACAGACAACGTCTCGATGCGTTTTTTATCGTCATCGAGATAGCCATAAATCGCGGAAAGATTGCGCCAGTCACTTGGCTCGTCAAACAGGGTGACCATCTGCTTCGTGACGCGCTCGGCGTTCACATAGTCTTCCAGTTCGATGTACATCAGATTCAGCAGGCCATAGACATTCTTGGCAATATCTCTACCCGCTGCCGAAAGCATTTCCATGTGATTGATCAGGAACGGAATCGCTTCATTGTACTGGGCAAGGTTGTAATGAGAGTTCGCAAGACCAAGATAAACGTTCTCGTTTTCCTCTTCAGAAAGCTCTCGCCAGCGAGTGAAGGCATCGATCGACTCAGCGAACTTCTCTTCCCCCATGTAAAGCTGTCCCAGCGCCATAAGTGCACGCAAGCGTGATTCAGGACGCAGGTTCTCGATGGTGAGAATCTTTTCGAATGTCTCCAATGCCATCGGAATATTATCGGTATTCAGATAATAGTTCGTGTAGAAGTTCAGCACTGTCGACTTCTCGAAGTCATTCAGACGATCGTAACGTTCGTTGAGTTCATCGAGGATGACCTTCGCGCGCTCGTAGTCAGGCTCAACACCCTCTTCTTCCGGGCTCATCAATTCCTGAATTTCCGAGACCTGGTTGAATACGCGTTCAGTCAGTACGTCGGAGGATCGAGTGGGAGGAGGAGCACGCGGCCCATCCTCTTCCTCTGCCGCCATCGCATTGAAGGAGTAAAGCGAAGCTGACGCCAGCACCCCTGCCATGGAAATGGCAGTCAGAATCTCGCGTGAAAGCTTCCTCTGCAGAAATACTTTCGACATCACTGTTCACCTTCAAGCTGATAACGGAA
>JACCDH010133341.1_pt1 | contig 10135 bp, 9 predicted proteins | sample 7442481 | NCBI WGS metagenome assembly JACCDH01 (sample SAMN15323433, study PRJNA562643) | freshwater metagenome | isolation source: river surface water | place: USA:Blue River Watershed | collected 2017-08-15
AAATTGGGTTGGATAAAAAGAATATTTTTGAAACGAAATAGTTATTGAACATGTCAAATGTAACAACAGCTTCTTCAGAAGCAAAATGGTGGAACGGAGGGAAAAGTCCCTTTGATGTTGAATACGGAAAAGTAATGATGTGGTACTTTTTAATGAGTGACGCATTTACTTTTGGCGCATTCTTGATCTCTTATGGTACCGTTCGTTTTTCTACGAATGGATGGCCTGACCCTAATAAGGTATTCAAGAGTTTCCCATTTGCACCAGAGGGAGTAAACGCTCCATTGGTGTTTGTGTCTATCATGACATTCATTTTGATTGTAAGTTCTGTTACCATGGTGTTGGCAGTGCATGCAGGTAAGATGATGGACAAGAAAGGCGTTGTAAGAAATATGATTTGGACTATCATTGGTGGTATTGCTTTCTTGAGCTGTCAAGCTTGGGAGTGGAATCACTTACATCACGAAGGTGCTTGGTGGGGTTTGAATCCTTTCAATAGTGCAGATGGTACAGCTTCTTCTACCAACTTTACTAATTTCTTCTTTACCATTACAGGTTTCCATGGTTTCCACGTATTTAGTGGTGTGGTAATTAATATCATCATGTTAATCATGACCCTAATGGATAAGTTCGAACAAAGAGGTCATTATTTAATGATTGAAAAAGCAGGTTTGTATTGGCACTTTGTAGATTTAGTATGGGTGTTTGTATTTACTTGTTTTTATTTATTATAATATAATTTTAGTTTTCTTACGATCGAAAAATATTCATTATGTCAAATCACGATTCACATAGCGCAGAACATCATCACGATGTAATTGCAGAAATTAAAAAAGTAACCATCATCTTATCTGTGTTAACCATTGTAGAGTTAATCTTAGGTTTCTGGATGATTGATATTACTTCTGAAGGTTTGCGTTTAGCTATTAAAGGGGCTATTGTTATTTTAATGATGGCTAAAGCTTTTTATATTGTTGCTTATTTCATGCACTTAAAACATGAGATCAAGAATTTAATCATGACCATCGTAGTGCCATTGGCATTGTTTATCTGGTTTATTGCTGCATTCTTAGCGGATGGCAACTCTTTTAAAAATTTGCGTAACAATTACGATCCTTATTTCAAAGAGCAATCCACTATTAAAGTACCTGAGAAGCATCACGGAGGTGGTGAATCTCATAAGGCTGCTGAAAAACACGAAGCTGGTTCAACGGAGAAGCACGAAGAAAAGGCGACTCACTAAGAGTACATGTCTAAAAAATCTATATACAGTCTTTTTATTGCACTTGCAATTCCGGTACTTTGTTACTTGTGGTTGAAAAATGCAAGTGAGTCTGCAGTGGATATGCCTAGGCATTATTTATTGGATACTGTATATGAATCTGTGGTGGATGGTAAAATAAAATCTGATTCTATCTGGCATACCACCAAGAATATTCATCTAGTCAACCAATTGGGTGATTCTGTTAGCTTATACGATCATCAAGGCAAAATCATTATTCTAGATTTCTTTTTCACCAGTTGCGGTAGTATTTGCCCTAAGCTAACCAACAATATGTCTTCCCTTCAAAGAAGTTTTTCCAAAGGGGGCAATGAGCGTAAGAAAATTGATACCAGTGTTGTTCAATTTATGTCTATCTCGGTAGATCCTCAAAGAGATAGTGTTGCAGTATTACAAGACTATGCAAACAAAATGAATGTATCTTCTGATAACTGGTGGTTATTAACAGGTAATAGAGATTCCATTTATAAGTTTGCTTTTGAAGAAATGAAAGTAGATTCTTTTAGCATGGAGCCTGTTCATCCCGATTTTATTCATACAAGTCGTTTTGTATTAATTGATAAAAAAATGCAAGTCCGTGGCTATTATAATGGCTTAGACTCTACTAGCTTATTAAAATTGGCGAAAGATGTTGGCTATATTATGTTAGAGAAAGATCGCACCAAAAAATCAGCAGTGTTTCAGAAAATCATTGACTTGAGTTGGTTGTGGTTAGTGATTGCAGTAATGGTTGGTGGATTTGTATTCACGTTCAGTAAGAATAGACAAAAAAATTAATTTTATGTTATCTCCAGTGATTCAAAAAAACGATAAACAAGCTAAATTACTTATTGGTATTTTTTCTGCAGTAGTATTTGTTGCGGTGACTTTTTTAAGCAAGTTTACTTTACAAATTGAACTGCCTTTTGATGTACATATTTTTGCCTTAATCAATGCCTTAATCAATACTGCAGTAGCTATCTTATTGATTGCTGGATTGGTAGCGATTAAACAGCGTAAATTTTTATTGCATAAGAATATGATGATGCTCGCAATGCTTTTATCAGTATTGTTTTTGGTGACTTATATTGCGCACCATTTATTGGCAGGAGAGGCAAAGTTTGGTGATGTCAATCATGATGGTATTGTGTCTGAATCTGAAGGAGCCCTGGTGGGTAATACAAGAGCTTTCTATTTAGTCTTATTGTCTACACATATTGTATTGGCTGCGACCAGTTTGCCGTTTATCTTATTCACTGCGTACCGTGCTTTAACCGCTGAGTTTGATGAACATAAAAAAATGGCTAAACGTATGTGGCCTATTTGGTTTTATGTAGCAGTGACAGGACCGTTGGTATATTTAATGATTAGTCCTTATTATAATTAGTATGTAACCCTGTATTTCTTGGTTGATTTTTGAAATTAATTTGGAATTAGATCAACTCTTTCATGGGATCCCAAAATAATGTATCAAAGTCCACTACGGTTTCGTTTTGGACTTTTATTTTTTCTTTCTCTAAGAGTTCTTGCATTTGAGTGGGTGTTTCAAAATGTGCTTTCCCACTTAACATGCCGTTTCTATTCACTACTCTATGGGCTGGTACTTTAGGTTTTACCCCATGCGAAGCATTCATTGCCCAGCCCACCATTCTCGAACTTCCTCCAGTACCTAAATATTTGGCAATAGCCCCATAGCTAGTTACCCTTCCTTTTGGAATGAGTCTTACTACATCAAATACGTTTTGGAAAAAATCTTTTGTTTTTGGCGTATACTGCATCAATCACAAAGATAAACAATACTATAAATGTTTATTGGTATCTTTTATGCTGATCTCTTGAGCTGGCGATTTTTTACTAGCCACTTCTCTGATATGCAATGCTCTTGTTTTGATAGGCTCTGGAACAGATTCATAATCAAATGGGCAATGCTTGCAAGCTTCACCACAACAGTAGCCACGTTTTTCGTGGTATACGGCTGTAAAGACCCAACGGCCTTTGGCGTCTACATAATAATCTTCATGCTCCTCTCTATTCTCGCTCATATGATTGCATTCTTAGTAATTCACCTGCGTCTAATGGAATATCCCTGATGGCTTCTTTTAAGACCTCATCTAATTCAACAGGTAAGTCTTTATCTAAAGTAAACTGAATGTAGTGAATTTGGTTGCTTTGTGCGATGTCTTTTCCTTCATAGTATGTTTTGATTAAACAGCGCGGATCTATGATAGGCTCTGCGTATAGGTGATCTGTTTTGTACAATAGGTTTAAGCCATATAATTCAATTACTTTCAAAGTAAATAGGTATAAGTTTGGGCTATCTGTTTTTAAATGTACAATACCCGTTTTGGATGGGGCGTCAGACTTTTTTAAAAACTGCTGGTACAATCTTAAAAACTTTGGATGCGTTAAACGCTTCTTTGCTTTTGACCATCTTAATTGTGGATCGGGAAAAGTGATCCAAATTTCACTCACTTCATCTTTTGCAAAATAATTGCTTACCTGATCTATTTGTGTTCTTACGAAAGCAATATTTTTCAATCCTTCTTTACTGGCAATACTTGCACCTTTCCAAATTCTATTGCCTTTGATATCTAATCCAATAAAATGTTGTTCTGGAAAGATTCGACCTAAACCCACGGCGTATTCACCTCTTCCACAAGCCAATTCTAAAACCAAGGGTTTGGTATGGGTATCTATTGAAAGATTTTCAGTTTGAATATTGGTTGAACCTTTTTCTAATTCACTAAAGAAAGCATTCCATTTTCCTTGCATATCCTGTGGATATTCTAATACATTCTCATATGCTTTGATTGCCGCAAACTTGATTAATTTTTTCTGCCCCATGCCGCAAAGATACAAATTAGAAAGTGAAGATTGGATTAGCTTACCCCTTCATCATGTTTACCACTTTTTCTGCAACAATAGGTGCTATGGCAACACCCATACCACTCATGCGTAATGCGCAGAATATATTGGGTTGCACTTCTTGAATAATGGGCTTTTTGATTTTGCCCATACCCATGGTACCACTCCATCTTAATTCAATCTTAGGTTTCTTGGATCCCTTTGGCAGGATGCGCTTCATCATAAATTCTTCTAAGGTTTTTTGAATAAGTGCAGAAGTTTCTAATGAATAGGTTTTTTCGTTTTTGAAATCTTTATTTCTAGCACCGCCCAGTAATAAACGATTACCTACATTTCTGAAATAATAAAATCCTTCATCAAAATGGTAAGTGCCCTTCAACTTCAAATTTGGGATAGGTTCGGTAATAAATACCTGCCCTCTTGCTGGCACTACATCTAAACTAGGGATCAATTGTTTGGCAAAACCATTGGTGCAAATGAGTAATTGCTTTGTCTCTATTGCAGCTTCCAAATTAGTTTGTATGGTCACGCCTTTTTTATGACTCTTGAATTTTTTGACTTCTGTGTTGAATAAAATTTGCACTCCTTTGGATTGCACTGCCTGTTGTAATGCTAAAACCAATTTAGCAGAGTTTAATTGACCTTCGAACGGACTAAATGCCAACGCTTCAATACCTTGAAAACCTAGTTGTTTGATTTTTTTGGTCTCATTAGAATAGATGGGTACATACTTCCCGTTCTTTTTGGGTGTTTTTAATGCTGGCGCTAAAAGCTTATTTAGGTAGGCGATATCAGCATCTAGTTTGCTAATATCATAGCCTCCATTTTTTTCAAAGAGTTCATATCCGCCAAACTGATCGTAATCAATTGTTTTTTTATCAAAAGTTTTTTGAATCTTTTGTATACCATCATATCTCATCTTCACCGTCTCTAACATATTGGCTTCACCCATTAAGGATACATCATACATTAATTCTGATACACTTCCAAAGCAACTAAAGCCAGCATTTCTTGTGCTTGCACCCGATGGGATCACGCCTCTTTCCAAAATAGTGATATGCATTTTAGGGTACTTATTGATTAACTCATAAGCGGTCCATAAACCCACAAATCCACACCCAATAATCACCACATCCTTTGGTGCAAAATAAGTAGATTGCTCCCATGCTGAAATTGCCATAGTTTTATTTTGTTGAATAAATATATTCTAAAATCTGCAATCTAGTAGCTTTAACAAGGCACAAAAAAACCGCCTCTAATGGGAGGCGGTTTTCAGAATCATTTATCTTAGAAATTATCTTCCAAAGATATATCTTAAGCCAAGTTGAGCTTGCCATACATCAAACACTGAAGAGTTTCTTTGATAAGTAGTTTTAATTAAACCTGTGTTACCATTAGCAGTTTGAGTTGCTAATCTGTACAATGGTTCACCAGCTGAATTTACAGAACTAAATGCTAAGATCTGAGGGTTAGTAACTCTTTGAGATACACCCCAGTCATCATTGATCATATTACCAAAGTTCAAGATATCAGCTCTTAATTGTAATGTATTACGCTTTCCTTTTACTTTAACATAAAATTCTTGTACTACAGATACATCAAAACGATGTAAAATAGGTAATGTAGAGGCATTACGCTCTGCATATTTACCTCTGTTAGCATTCAAGTATTTATCTTGTTGAATGTATTTTTCTAGAGCACCTTGTTGGTTAGCTTCGCTATAAGTAGTAGATCCAACAGTTAAAGGAGCAAATTTGATATCAGTTCCTTTTAATGGAATAAAGATTAATTCATTGTTGTTTACTCTATCTCCATTCATATCACCAGAGATAGTGTATGAGTATGGACTCGCTTGAGAACCAACATAACCTACAGAAATGCTTGTAGCTCCACCAAATTCACCACCATATTCTAATCTATATCCAAATAAACCCACAATTCTGTTTGGAATGTTAAAATCTGAATTAGATAAGTATAAATTGTTGTTGCCATTTACAGCTCTTGCACTTGTCCAGCTACCAGAAGCGATTGAACCTGCACTCATGAAATCAGTAGCATTAGAAGTTGTCCATGCTAATGATCCCCAAACGCCTTTTCTGTATGGCATTTCTAATTTCAAAGTCATAGATTTGAAATCACCACTGTTCTTGTTAGCCAATACAATTGCATTGGATACATTGTCATTGATTCTTACACCATTATCATTTCCTGCAAATCTAAATCTGTTATCAACACCAGTGAATGTACTTACTGGGTTTTCTAAATTGGCATTGTAGTAATGAACTGCATTTAAGTTCTTATTGTACAAGAATTCGATTGTACCAATTAATCCAAATGGTAATTTTTGGTCTACCGCTAAATTTGTTTTAAATACTTGAGGGAATTTGTAATTCTCTTCAGTTAAAGCGATGTCAAATGTGGAAGGTAATGTAGGCGTTGAAGGAATAAAATATTTGTTAGGATTTGGAGTGAAACCATATTTCGCTGCTGCAGCACCACTCACATCTATAAATCCAGTTAACACACCGTTGTTCCCAATCTGATTTGAAATAAATACATAAGGAGGACGACCTGTGAATACTCCTGTTCCTCCACGAACTTGTGTTTTCTTTTTACCTTCTACATCCCAGTTAAATCCAAATCTTGGTTCAAATAAATATTGCGTTTTTGGCATTACACCAGTATTGAAAGAAGCGCCATTTGCAAATGCCATTGCAGTAATTGCTGGGTTTTCTATTGCTGTATTCACAAAATCAATCATGGCAACTCTTAAACCTGCAGTGAATTTCAAATTCTTATTGTATTGGTAATCGTCTTGAGCATAAACATCTAAACGAGATGTGTTTAATACTTGTAATGGCTCAATGGCACCTGGTAATGCTGAATAACGGAATTGAGTTCTAGCTGGCACAAAAGCTGAAGGCGCACCGCCTGCAGCCAATGATTGGTTAGCAGCTGTATAGAAATCTTCTAAGCTATTAAATACATATACACCATTTGATGCAGGGAAGAATAAGTTGTTGGATTGATATTTTTCAAAATTGAAACCAGCCACCAATGTATGCTTATCTGCATATTTAGTAATATTGTTGGTGATATGAAAAGTATTGTAATCTAACTTATTACCTGGAGTGAATGGATCAAATCCAACTGAAGTCAATGTAGTTGAACCCAATTTAATATCAATCGTTGGGAACATGCTACTTCTGTAAGATCTGTCTTCAATTTGTTTATCGTATCCAATAATCAAATTGTTATGTAAAGTATTTGAAATTTTGCTGTTTAATTCAACTACGATAGAACGAGTATTATCCATGATACCATATCCACTATTTTGGAATGACATTGCCAATGCTGAATTTGTTCTATTACCAAAACCTGCTGAAGAAGAGTTGGAGATGTTGATATCTGCATTTGAATTATGGTGTACATAACGAGCAGTTAATTTATGCTGATCGTTGATGTTCCAGTCTGTTCTAATCAAGAATTTTTCTGAAACTGTTGCGTTGTTATAATTTTCCCAAGGACCAGTTATATAGTTAAACTTGTCTTTCATGAAATTAGACAAAGTTTCTAATTGAGCATATGTTGGTCTTGAAATTTGAGATCCTGTTAAAGGAGAACCAGTAGAGATCCAGTTGGTACCAGGTTCTGTCTTCTCTAATTTTTCATAGTTAGCGAATATGAACAACTTATTCTTTATGATTGGCGCACCAATTCTAAATCCTTGTACTTTCTCTGAAAATTTAGAAGGAGTTACTGTAACTCCTGCAGCTTTGCTACCATTGTATCTAGAAGAGTTATCTCTTTCAGTTTGGTAGTAAGAACCTTCAATTTCATTTGTACCAGATCTAGTAACTGCGTTGATACCAGCACCAGTGAAACCTGATTGACGAATATCAAATGGAGCAATGTTTAATTGTAATTGCTCAATAGCATCTAAAGAGATAGCAGAAGCTCCAGTTCTACCTCCAGCTTGTGCTGAAGAACCTAAACCGAAACCATTATTGAATTGAGAACCATCAATTGTAAAATTATTTAAACGAGAATCTTGTCCACCAAAACTTGCACCATTACCGTTTGAGTTGTATTTGGTAATACCTTCAATAGTTCTAGCACCAGTGATTGGGATATTTTGTAACTCTCTTCTGCCAAATTGTTGAGCAGTTCCAGTTCTTTCTTTAGAGAAAATTCCGTTTCTATTAGAAGAAACAACAACTTCTTGTAAGCTTGAACCTGATGTAAATAAAGTAAAGTCAACATTCGAAGCAACACCAAGATTGGTTCCAATGTCTGTTACTTGATCATTTTTATAACCTACAAAACTTACTGCTACTGTAAACGGACCACCCACTCTAACAGCTGGGAATACGTAAGAGCCAGTTTTATTAGTTACGGTTTTGTAAGTCGTACCTGTTGGAACGTGCGTCGCAATAACGGATGCACCAACCAATACTTCTTTTTTTTCATTTACAACAACACCCGAGATGGTAGAAGTTGTAATCTGAGCAAAACTGATGATGGTTGTCATACAGGTTGCTAAAAACAAGATTGTTTTTTTCATTTGATTGTTATTTAATTTCTAAATTCAGAATATATATTAAAATTTTATCGAATATATTTTTCCCAATAAAATGTTAATTTTTATGCCGCAAAACTACTATAAATATGGTATATAAACGTATTTTTTGTCACATTTCCACTTGAATTAACAATGGCTTAATATTAAAAAAATGTATTATGTGTTGTAATAAGATTCTCAAATTTATATTTAGTAGTAAATTGTAGCATGAAAAAATTCCTTTTGATCTTCCTAACTGTTGTTTTTAGTTTTACCGTTAATGCCCAGTGGTTTAAGAAGCAGCCCAATGCTGATAAATTATACCGACCTGCTTTTCATTTTATCCCTAAAGCTGGATGGATGAACGATCCCAATGGAATGATTTATGTAAAAGGCGTATATCATTTGTATTACCAACACAATCCAAAGGCAAGTGTTTGGGGTCCGATGCATTGGGGGCATGCAACCAGTAAAGATTTAATTCATTGGAAGCATCAAAAGATTGCCTTGTATCCGAATGCCCTGGGAACTATTTTTTCGGGAAGTGCGGTGATTGATTCTAATAATACTTCGGGATTTGGAAAGGGGAGACGCGCACCTTTGGTGGCTATCTATACGCAACATAGTATGGAAGGAGAGAAAGCGGGAAGAGATGATTATCAAAACCAAAGTATCTCTATTAGTTTAAATGCAGGCAAAACTTTTAAGACCTATAAAGGCAATCCAGTGATTAAAACACCTCATCTTAGAGATTTTAGAGATCCTAAAGTTTTTTGGTATGAACCCACCAATCGATGGATCATGTCTTTAGCAGTGGGGGATCATATTGAATTTTACAGTTCTCCTAATTTAAGAGATTGGACTAAAGAATCAGATATTGGTGGTCCAAGTATGGGGGTGCATGATGGTAATTGGGAATGTCCCGATTTAGTTTCTTTTGAGGTGGATGGGAAAAAACATTGGGTATTGATTGTGAATGTGAATCCAGGTGCGCCAGCGAAGGGATCAGGAACACAGTATTTTGTTGGTGATTTTGATGGACATTTATTTAAACCATATGATAGAAAAGAAAAGTGGATGGATTATGGCGCAGATAATTATGCAGGTGTTACTTGGAACAACACGGGTGATAAAATAATATTAGCTGGATGGATGAGTAATTGGTTGTATGCACAAGTAGTGCCTACGCAAAAATGGCGCTCAGGTTTAACGATACCAAGAAATTTGTCTTTAGTGAATACGGGTGATAGTGCACATGGTTTTTTATTAGTCTCTAAGCCTATTGAAAGAGTGGAGCGATTAGAAAAATGGGTGGGTAGTGAACATGATAAAAATATAGCACTATCCAAACCATTTGTGATCAATAGGAAGCATGGTATCAAGCCTTCAAGAGTACAATTGAATCTGGATACTGCTAGATCTTTTGAAATTGTTTTATCTAATTCACA
>JACCDH010380933.1_pt1 | contig 10134 bp, 6 predicted proteins | sample 7442481 | NCBI WGS metagenome assembly JACCDH01 (sample SAMN15323433, study PRJNA562643) | freshwater metagenome | isolation source: river surface water | place: USA:Blue River Watershed | collected 2017-08-15
GCCACCTCGAACACGCCGGCGGCATCCCCCGGGCTGAAATAGCGGCGCTCGTCAAACACCTGGTAGTTGGGCAGCTCGCGCTTGTCGTAGTGCGCCACCACACGGCCCTCGCACAGCACGCTGGCGCGGTTGCGCCGCTGGGTGACGGCGACGCTGCGGGTGCGCAGGCCGCCGCCATGTGGATGCCCCACCACCACATGCAGGCCTTTGAGACCGGCCAGCGCCTGGGCAATCGAATTCAGGGCATCATCGCAGGCATCGATGAACGAGGGCCGCAAGAGCAGGTCCTCGGGTGCGTAGCCGCACACCGACAGCTCGGGCGTCAGCAAGAGCTGATCGCCACGGGCATGGGCCTGGTGGGCGGCGTCGATGATTTGTTGGGCATTGCCCGCCATGTCGCCCACGACCAGATTGAGTTGGGCGATGCTGATCCGAAGCGTCATAAGTGTGCAGGAATCCGTGAACGCCGATTATGTCACCCGCCTCCATGTCCACATGGACGAGGTGCCCGCTCCCGTCTGGGACGCCTTGCTGGCGTGCCAAGCCATGCCCACCCCATTCATGCGCCATGCCTGGCTGCGCGCGCTGCAGGCCAGTGGCTCGGCCAGCCCCGAGACCGGCTGGACGCTGCAGGTCTTGGCCCTGTGGCAGGGCGACACGCTGGCCGCGGCCTGCCCGCTCTACCTCAAGACCCATTCGCGCGGCGAGTATGTGTTTGACCACGCCTGGGCCCAGGCCTACGAGCGCCACGGCCTGGCCTACTACCCCAAGGGCCTGGTGGCGGTGCCCTTCACCCCGGTGCCAGGCAGCCGCCTGCTGGCGCGCGACGCCATGGCCCGCCAGGCCCTGATCGACGCCTTGCCGCAGCAGGCGCAGGCGCTGGGCCTGTCGTCCCTGCATGTGCTGTTTCCCGATCCGGCCGAGCAGGCCCTGCTGGAGGACGCGGGCTGGCTGCGGCGCGAGCAGGTGCAGTTTCACTGGACGAATCAGGGCTGGCCCGATATGGACGCCTTCCTGGCCTCGATGACGCAGGAAAAGCGCAAAAAGATCCGCCAGGAACGCCGCAAGGTGGCCGAGGCCGGGGTGCGCTTTCGGGCCGTGCCCGGCCCCGACATGGGCGAGGCCGAGTGGGCGCTGCTGCAGCGCTGCTACACCCAGACCTATCTGGAGCACGGCCAGTGGCCCTATTTGCAGGATGGGGTGTTTGCGGCCATGCGCGCCGAGATGGCGCGCGACTGGCTGCTGTTTGTGGCCGAGCGCGAGGGGCGCGACATGGCGGTCAGCCTGATCGCCCTGCAGCACGACGCGCAAGGACGACCGCAAGTGGCCTACGGCCGCTACTGGGGGGCGCTGGAGCGGGTGGACTGCCTGCACTTTGAGGCCTGCTACTACCAGCCGCTGGCCTGGTGCCTGGCCCATGGGGTGCAGCGCTTTGAGGGCGGCGCGCAAGGCGAGCACAAGCTCGCGCGGGGGCTGCTGCCGCAGATCACGCACAGCGCGCACTGGCTGGCGCATCCGGGCTTTGCGCAGGCCGTGGACCACTACCTGGGCCGCGAGCGCGAGGCCATCTCGGAGTACCGCGAAGCGCTGGCGGCGCATTCGCCGCTGCGCCCTGGCGGGTAAATCGGTCGGCCGCCGCCAGGCGGCCTCAACTGGCAAGCCGGCGCCGCGTGGGCATGCGCCGGCCAAGGGCCATCAGGCCTTGCTCTTGTTGTAGTTGGCGATGCCGTCCAGGATTTCCTTGTGGGCGGCTTCGGGGCCTTCCCAGCCCAGCACCTTGACCCACTTGCCCTGCTCCAGGTCTTTGTAGTGCTCAAAGAAGTGCTGGATGGTCTTCAGGCGCATCGGGTTGAGGTCTTCGGGCTTTTGCCACTGGGTGTAGATCGACAGGATCTTGTCGATGGGCACGGCCAGCACCTTGCCGTCTTCGCCGGCCTCGTCTTCCATGCGCAGGATGCCGATGGCGCGGCAGGGCACGACCACACCGGGGATCAGCGGCACCGGGGTGATGACCAGCACGTCCACCGGGTCACCGTCGCCCGAAATCGTCTTGGGCACATACCCGTAGTTGGTCGGGTAGTGCATGGCGGTGCTCATGAAGCGGTCCACGAAGATGGCGCCGGTTTCCTTGTCGACCTCGTACTTGATCGGGTCGGCATTCATCGGGATCTCGATGATGACGTTGAAGGCTTCGGGAACTTTGGCGCCAGGGGTAACGTTGTCGAGGGACATGAAAAGGTCTCGGGAACAGTTGATAAAGGTCGGAAAGACTCGGGATTAACCCCGATTTTACTTGCACAGGCCTTGCGTTCTGGCGCTGTAACGCTTTGTAATGGACGGGTTGGCCAATCGTGATTCCCGAAGGGCGCACGAGGAAGCAACGCCGTGGAGGTGTCTCACGAGCGTTGCACCTCCGTTCTGCGACAACACTGAGGAGATCATCGATGACAAGTCAATCCGCGCTGTATCTGGCGCTTGTCTGCGGGCTGCTGGCCGTGGTCTACGGCATCTGGGCCCGAGGATGGATTCTGGCCAAGGACGCGGGCAACGCCCGCATGCAAGAAATCGCGGCGGCCATTCAGGCCGGAGCCGCGGCCTACCTCTCCCGTCAATACAAGACCATCGCCATCGTGGGCGTGGTCTTGGCCGTGCTCATGGGCCTGATCCTGGGCCTGCAGACCGCGGTGGGCTTTGTGATCGGGGCGGTGCTCTCGGGCGCCTGCGGCTTTATCGGCATGAACGTGTCGGTGCGCGCCAACGTGCGCACCGCACAGGCGGCCACACAAGGCATTGGCCCGGCCCTGGACGTGGCCTTCCGAGGCGGTGCCATCACCGGCATGCTGGTGGTGGGCCTGGGCCTGCTGGGCGTGACCGGCTTCTTCATGTTGCTCGGCGGCGGTCAGGTGAGCGATGCCAAGGGCCTCGCGGCCCTGACCAGCCCGCTGATCGGCTTTGCCTTTGGCTCCTCGCTGATCTCGATTTTTGCGCGCCTGGGCGGCGGCATCTTCACCAAGGGCGCCGATGTGGGCGCTGACCTGGTGGGCAAGGTGGAGGCCGGCATCCCCGAGGACGACCCGCGCAACCCGGCGGTGATCGCCGACAACGTGGGCGACAACGTGGGCGACTGCGCGGGCATGGCCGCCGACCTGTTCGAGACCTATGCGGTCACGCTGATTGCCACCATGGTGCTGGGCGCCCTGATGGTCACCGCGGCCCCCGAACAGGCGGTGCTCTATCCGCTGGCCCTGGGTGCGGTGTCGATCATCGCCTCCATCATCGGCTGCTTCTTTGTGAAGGCCAAGCCGGGCATGACCAATGTGATGCCGGCGCTCTACAAGGGCCTGGCCATTGCGGGCGTGCTCTCGCTGATTGCCTTCTGGTTTGTCACCACCTCGCTGATGCCCGACAACGCGCTCGGCGCGGCCGGCAGCCAGATGAAGCTCTTTGGCGCCTGCGTCGTTGGCCTGGTGCTGACCGCGGCCCTGGTCTGGATCACCGAGTTCTACACCGGCACGCAGTACAGCCCGGTGCGGCACATCGCCCAGGCCTCGACCACCGGTCACGGCACCAACATCATCGCGGGCCTGGGGGTGTCGATGCGTTCGACCGCCTGGCCGGTGATCTTTGTCTGCCTGGCCATTGTGGCGGCCTACAACCTGGCTGGCCTGTACGGCGTGGCGGTGGCCGCCATGTCGATGCTGTCCATGGCCGGCATCGTGGTGGCGCTTGACGCCTATGGCCCGATCACCGACAACGCCGGCGGCATTGCCGAAATGGCCGAGCTGCCCTCCAGCGTGCGCGACATCACCGACCCGCTGGACGCCGTGGGCAACACCACCAAGGCCGTCACCAAGGGCTATGCCATCGGCTCGGCCGGTCTGGCCTCGCTGGTGCTGTTTGCCGACTACACGCACAAGCTCGAGACCTACGGCCTGGCCGTCAAGTTCGACCTGTCCGATCCCATGGTCATCATCGGCCTGTTCATCGGTGGCCTGATCCCCTACCTGTTTGGTGCCATGGCGATGGAGGCTGTGGGCCGCGCCGCCGGCAGCGTGGTGGTCGAGGTGCGCCGCCAGTTCAAAGAGATCAAGGGCATCATGGAAGGCACGGCCAAGCCCGAGTACGGCAAGGCGGTGGACATGCTGACCTCGGCGGCCATCAAGGAAATGATCATCCCCAGCCTGTTGCCGGTGGCGGTGCCGGTTGTCATCGGTCTGCTCCTGGGTCCCAAGGCCTTGGGCGGTCTGCTGATGGGCACCATCGTGACCGGCCTGTTCGTGGCCATCTCGATGTGCACGGGCGGCGGTGCCTGGGACAATGCCAAGAAGTACATCGAAGACGGCCACCACGGCGGCAAGGGCTCCGAAGCCCACAAGGCCGCCGTCACCGGCGATACCGTGGGCGACCCGTACAAGGACACCGCGGGCCCGGCCATCAACCCCTTGATCAAGATCATCAACATCGTGGCCCTGCTGATCGTGCCGGTGGTGGTGCAGTTCCACCGCTGATGCGCTGACCCTGGCCGCGCCCTGCACGCGGCCGCTTGCCTGGCGCTGTGCGCCCCTGCCCCACCCCGGTGCGGCGCATGGGCCCACAGCGCCTTTTTGTGGGCGCCCGCGCGTCGCCTGCATGACGCATCGCCCCTCGCGCGGGCCGGTCGCTCTATGAGAAGATTGCCCCATGGCCCTCAACTTCATTGACCACCAATCCGTGCCTGCCGCCGATGGTCGCTGGATCGACGTGCTCGATCCGTCCGACGGGCAGGTGTTTGAACAGATCCCGCGCAGCGGGGCCGCCGACATCGACGCGGCGGTGCATGCCGCGCGGCGCGCTTTTGATGGCCCCTGGGGCCTGCTGAGCGCGGTCGAGCGGGGGCGCCTGCTGATGGCCCTCTCGCGCAAGGTCGCCGAGCACGCCAGCGAGTTGGCGGCACTCGAGCAGCGCGACTGCGGCAAGCCCACCCGCCAGGCCCAGGCCGATGCGGTGGCGCTGGCGCGCTACTTCGAGTACTACGCCGGGGCGTGCGACAAGCTGCACGGCGAGACCATTCCCTACCAGCGCGGCTACAGCGTGCTGACCTGGCGCGAGCCGCACGGGGTGACGGGGCATGTGATCCCCTGGAATTACCCCATGCAGATTTTTGGCCGCAGCGTGGGCGGGGCCCTGGCCGCTGGCAACGCCTGCGTGGTCAAGCCCGCCGAAGACGCCTGCCTGTCGCTGATCCGGGTCGCGCAGCTGGCCGCCGAGGTGGGCTTTCCGGCCGGCAGCCTCAACATCGTGTGCGGCTACGGTCACGAGGCGGGCGACGCGCTGGCGCGCCACCCGGGCATCGAGCACATCAGCTTCACCGGCAGCCCGCGCGTGGGCACGCTCATCCAGCAGGTGGCGGCCGAGCGGCACTGCCCGGTGACCCTGGAGCTGGGCGGCAAGAGCCCGCAAATCGTGTTTGCCGACGCCGATCTGGACGCGGCCGTGCCGGTGGTGCTCAACGCCATCGTGCAAAACAGCGGCCAGACCTGCAGTGCCGGCTCGCGCGTGCTGATCGAGCGCAGCATCTACGAGCCCCTGCTGGCCCGCCTGGGCGAGGCCTTCTCGGCCCTGCGCGCAGGCCCGGCCCCCATGGACCTGCACCTGGGCCCGCTGATCCGCCAGACCCAGCTGCAGCGTGTGCAGGGCTTTTTGGCGCAGGCGCGCGCCGACGGCATCGCGGTGGTGGCGCAAGGCCAGGTGGTGGCCGAGGCCCCAGCGGGCGGTTTCTACCAGGCCCCGACCCTGCTGCGCGACGTGCCGGTGACGCACCGGCTGGCGCAAGAAGAGGTGTTTGGCCCGGTGCTCAGCGCCATGGCCTTTGACGACGAGGACCATGCCGTGGCCCTGGCCAATGCCACCGAATTTGGTCTGGTGGCCGGCATCTGGACGCGCGACGGCGCGCGCCAGTTCCGCATGGCCCGGCGCGTGCGCAGCGGCCAGGTCTTCATCAACAACTATGGCGCCGGCGGCGGGGTGGAACTGCCCTTTGGCGGCGTCAAATCGTCGGGCTATGGCCGCGAAAAAGGCTTTGAGGCCCTGCTGGGCTTTACCACCCTCAAGACGGTGGCGATTCAACACGGATAAGGACAGATCATGCGGATTCCAGGCAAAGTGGTCATCGTCACCGGCTCGGGTGGCGGCATTGGCGAAGGCATTGCCCACCGGCTGGCCCAGGAGGGCGCGCGGGTGGTGGTCAACGACATCCAGGTCGCCGCCGGCGAGCGGGTGGCCGCGGCCATTCGGGCGGCCGGCGGGCAAGCGGTGTTTGTGGCCGCCGACGTGACCCAGAGCGCCGACATGCAGGCCCTGGTGCAGGCGGCGGTGCGCGAGTGGGGCCGGCTGGACGTGATGGTCAACAACGCCGGCTGGACGCACCGCAACCGCCCGGCCCTGGAAGTCTCCGAGGACGAGTTCGACCGCGTCTACGCCATCAACGTCAAGAGCATCTACCTGGCCACCGTGCACGCGGTACCGGTGTTCCGTGCCCAGGGCGGCGGCGTGTTCATCAACATCGCCTCCACCGCCGGCATCCGGCCGCGCCCGGGCCTGAGCTGGTACAACGGCTCCAAGGGCGCCGTCATCACCACCAGCAAGTCGCTGGCGGCCGAGCTGGGCCCCGACAACATCCGCGTCAACTGCCTCAACCCGGTGTTCAATCCCGACACCGGCCTGTCGGCGGAGTTTGCGGGCGGCCCGGTCACCGAGGAGCGGCGCGCCAAATTTCTGGCCACCATCCCGCTGGGGCGGTTTTCGACCTCGCAGGACGTGGCCAATGCGGCGCTGTACCTGGCCAGCGACGAGGCCAGCTTCATCAACGGCGTCTGCATCGAGGTCGACGGCGGGCGCTGCGTCTGAGGCCTGACCCGCCGGGCTTATCGCGGGCTGGGGCTTTGGCCCGCACGGCGGGCCAGCCACATGCGGTAGGCCCGCGGCCAGCTGGCAAAGCCGTTCTGGTGGCCCAGCGCCAGCTCGGCGTGCACGGCCCAGTTGGGGTTGTGCAAGGCCTCGCGCCCCAGGGCCACCGCATCGGCCTGGCCCTGTTGCAGCAAGTCCTCGGCCTGCTGCGGGTCGGTGATGTGGCCCACCGCCAGCACCGGCATGCCCGTTTGCTGGCGAATCTGCGCCCCCACCTCGGCCCGAAATTCCAAGCCGCCCGCGCGCTGCTGCAACTGCGCCGGGTAGCTGGAAATCCCGCCCCCTGAGGACGCGTCGATCAGGTCCACCCCGCGCGCCTGCAGGCCCCGGACCAGGTCCATGAGCTGCGGCAATGCCAGGCTGCCGTCGTCCAGATCGGCCAGTGACAGGCGCCACGACAGGGGCAGGTGCGCGGGCCAGTGCTGGCGCACCGCCTCGGCCACGGCCCAGGCAAAGCGCATGCGCCGCGGGGCGTCGCCCCCCCAGTCGTCGTCGCGCTGGTTGGCCACCGGCGACAGAAACTGATGGATCAGGTAGCCATGCGCCCCATGCACCTCGAGCATTTCAAAGCCTGCCGCATGGGCGCGTCGCGCGGCCTGGCCCCAGGCCTGCAGCAACTGCGCGATGGCGGCCTCGCTCAGGGCCTCGGGCACCGGCCAGCCGGGCCCGGTGGGCAAGGCGCTGGGCCCCACCACCGGCCAGGGCCCCTCCCCCCGCGCCGCATCGGCCGCGCCCAGGCAGCCGTGCCCTTCCCACCAGCGCTGCAGGCCGGCCTTGCGGCCGGTGTGGCCCAACTGAATGGCCGGCACCGCGCCCTGCGCGCGCAGGGTCTGCGCCACCCGGGCCAGCGGCGCGATCTGCGCATCGTCCCACAGGCCCAGGTCGCCATGGGTGTTGCGGCCGCGCGGCTCGACCGCCGTGGCCCCTACAAAGACCGCGCCGGCGCCGCCCAGGGCAAAGCGCGCCAGGTGGATGAGGTGCCAGTCGTTGGCCATGCCGTCCTGCGCCGCGTATTGCTGCATGGGCGAGATCAGCACCCGGTTGCGCAGGCGCACGCTGCGCAGGGTCAGGGGCGCGAACAAGCGCACCGTGCTGGGCTGGGGATGGGGGTCGGGTGTGGGCATGCGGCCATTGTGCGCAGCGCCACCAGGTGCGCTGTCACGCGGGAGTCTGCGCAGCGGGGGGCTCCTGGGCCTGCCCACTGCCGCGCAAACACGCCCTCCCCCTCAAATCATGCTGAAGGCAAACACCGTGCTGATGTTCCCGGCCGGATCGCTCAGGGTCAGCGAGAGCGTGGGCGACTCGGTCGTGGCCGTGAAGGTGGCGGCCGCAAACGCGGTCTGCAAGGCCGCGGCCGTTCCGCTGACCTGAAGGCCCGGGGTGTTGGCGTCGGCGTCGGTCAGGCCGCCCACGGTACCCCCTTCGAACAAAAGGCTCAGCGTCAACACCTCGGCCACACCGGCATTGCCAAAGACCAGGTCGGGCAAGGCCACCGCGGTGTCCAGGACGGCGGTGAAGCTGTTGGTGCCCGACACCGTGGGGACCGCGGTGTCGATGGCCATGCTCGGGCTTTGGGCCGCCAGGGCATTGACCACCGAGCTGCTGTTGCTGACCTTGCCCACCGCCACGCCCAGCGACCCCGCCTGCGTGCTGTTGGCCGTGGGAGTGAAGGTGGCGGTGTATCGGTACAGATCCCCGACACCACCCGTGCCCAGCTTGCTACCCAGGCCATCCAGGGTGCCACCGGTCACGCTCACATCGTCCAGGGTGAACGACGAGCCTGGGTCTTGCGAGAACGAGAAGGTGATGGTGGCCGTCTCCCCCGCTTTGAGGGTCGTCCGGTCACTGGCGATGCTGATCACGGGCGGCGCGCTCACTTGCAAGGAGAGGGTGCTGGTGGCCCCCAGCATGCTTTGCCCAGCGGCATCCTGCACGTCCAGCACCAGCTGGCGGGTGCCTTCGGTGGGCATGTTGGCGTTGTTCTGGTACCCCAGGCTTCGCAGCAAGCCCTGGAAATGGTCGATGCTCGCGCCCGCCTTGCTGAACTCCACGTGGGCCATGCCGGCCTCGGGGCTTGTGACCGCATAGTTCCAGTCGATGCCGGCCACGCGCAAGGTGCCGGTGCTGGCGGCATGGAGGTCGACACCTGGGCTGTTCGCCACCTCAGAGAGCAAGCGTTCACTGGCGCCATCCTGCATACCGCTGATCGACAAGCGCAGCTTGGCTGGCGAGACCCCCGTCGGCATGGTCAAGGTGGCGGGCGCATCCGGGTTGTCCAAGGACACGGTCGGGTTTCGGACGGTGGCGGTGGCGTAGTTGGGTGTCGCAGCCCCGTTGTATGTGCCCGTGGCCGCCGTGTTGAGGGTGCTGCCGTTGACATTGCTGATCCCGTCCAATCGCCCATCCAGATCAAAGGCCAGGCGCAAGCTGGTGTCCTGCGGGTTGACCGGCGCCCCGTTCAAATCGGCCAGCACCTGGTCGGGGCTGCGCGCGCTGTCATGGACCCGCACATCTCGGATCTCCCCGCCAAATGGATTGCCGAAATTGCTTCTGCCCACGAAGTTGCTGTTGCGGGGGTTGTTGGGCGCCAGGGCACCCGTGCCGCCGGTGTTGACGGTCGTGGTCAACGGGACGCTGACACCATCGACATACAGGGTCACCGCGCCGCTGCTGTCGACCGAGGCCGCCACATGCCGCCAGACGTTGGCGCTCAGCTGTGCGGCATTCGAGACGCCCTCGTAAATTCTGCTGCCACCGCTGTTGAACACCTGCAAGCCCAACTTGCCCGCATTGCCGCCGCCGTTGTCCATGAGCACCAGCCGGATGTTGTGGGCATTGTTGCTGTTGCCCAACTCCACAATGGTCTGTTGTGAACTGGTGAGGGCCGTGGGACGAACCCAGGCTTCCAAGCTGTAATCACCCGATATGGCCACATTGGCGGGCAAGGTCACCCACTGGTTGTTGGCGGCGTTGGAAACCTGCACCGCGCGGGTCAAGCGCTGAGCCAGCAAGCCCCGGTTGTCACTGAATTCGGGCTGGGCGGTGTTCATGTCCAGCGACGGTTGCAGCCAACTCGAGATCGAGAAGCTGGCCGCGTCATTGCCCAGGACATCCTGCAGCACACCCGACGCATCGTTGCCCACGGGATCGGTGTAGGTCAGGGTCAGGGCATTGTTCGCCAGATGGGCC
>JACCDH011069076.1_pt1 | contig 10134 bp, 4 predicted proteins | sample 7442481 | NCBI WGS metagenome assembly JACCDH01 (sample SAMN15323433, study PRJNA562643) | freshwater metagenome | isolation source: river surface water | place: USA:Blue River Watershed | collected 2017-08-15
TGTCGAATTGCATGGCGGAGCAATTACTGCGCACTCCGACCATCTACCTCATGCCCCAGCAGAGCAAAGCGAGCAACCGCACGCCAAATCGACCAACGCCGCGCTCGTTCGATTCGATATCACCATCCACCAATAGACATAACCATCCATATAACCAGCCAGCAATAAACGACAGATCAGTGCAGCTGGCTGCTACTGTCGTTTTAGTGTGGGGCTGGCATCAATTGCAATCACAGCGCCCCGCGAACCCGTTCTCAGCACATTGCGCTGAACGCTCCTCGCATTTTGAAATGCACAACCACGACCTAAGTCATTTATTTTTATAGCAATAATCTCGAATTATTTCGGCTTGTACACTTTTGTACAGGGAAGCATTGGTGTTCCAAAGTTGAACAATTTATCGTCACTGCCAGTGTCTGCGCTGCTGCGTGCTGCACAGACATCACAAAAAAACAGCACATGTCCGAGCAAAATCAGAGATCCAAAGGAACGACACCATGTTCAAATTAAGACAGCTCACAGTCATGCTGGCGAGTGCGCTTTGTGCTGTGGGAGCGGCAAATGCCGTGGCGATCCCACAGGGTTCAGTGCAGCAAATCCAGATGGCCGAGTTACAAAAATACGCCAATCAACGGGTAGGCACTCAAGCCAATCAACAGCAAGTCACCCGGCAAGGCCGACCAGGCGGTATTAACCAGCAAGTCCGCCCTGCTTCAAGTCGCGCCAAATTTGTCGACGAAGGCCCGCGCAGTGGGAAAGATGTGTACATCGTTCGGTTACGCGATTTGCCAGTCGCCACCTACGATGGCCGGATCAAAGGATTGGAGGCCACAGCGAAGAGCATGGTGCTCGCGCAAGAAGCGCAAACCTCAGGCCTGAATAAATGGCTGCAACAAGGCGCCCAAAGTTTAGGGTTCGCCAATGAGCTCGAACGTCGCGTCGAAAACTATCAAGAGTACCTGCAGGGCAAGCAAGAACAAGTGCTCACGCAAATCAATAATTTCGGTATCGACACTGACGTCCGAGTGCGTTTTCAAAATGCTGTGAACGGTTTTTCCTTAGAGCTGACGCAAGACGAGGCCAAGTCGATTGCCGCATTACCAGAGGTTGAATTTGTGCAACGCTCTGAAATGCTCAAAATTCAATCCGATCGCGGACCGAGTTTCATTAGTGCCGATAAAGTTTGGCAAGGCCAAACACCCACCGGCTTGCCTTATCAAGGTGAAGGGATGGTGGTCGGGATCCTCGATACCGGCATCAATAGTGATCACCCGTCATTCGCGGCCGTCGGTGCTGATGGTTATGAAGTACAAAATCCATTGGGCGATGGCAATTTTTTAGGTGATTGTCTGAAAGGCACAGTAACTTGCAACAACAAACTGATTGGCGTTTGGAGTTGGCCAGTGATCACCAATGATTTCGCCCCACTCCGCCCGCCAAGTGGCGAAGACTACAATGGCCATGGTAGCCACACCGCAGGCACGGCTGCAGGCAACGTGCAATTCAATGTCCCGCTGCAAGGCGCCTCCTTGGGCGATGGCGATGGTATTAACACTGGTTTTTTCTTTCCGAAAGTATCTGGGGTCGCCCCTCGCGCCAACATCATTGCTTACCAAGTCTGTATCCCCGATGGCGGCTGTCCCACAGAAGCCGTCGTTAAAGCGATCGACCAAGCCATTGCCGATCAAGTCGATGTGATTAACTTCTCGATTGGTGGTGCCGAGCGATTCCCATGGGAAGATGCGACTGAGCTCGCATTTTTATCCGCGCGCGAAGCAGGGATCAGTTTATCTGCTTCTGCCGGAAACTTCGGCAGTGCATTTTATACGTTAGGCCATTCGGCCCCTTGGTCGATGGTGGTCGCAGCCAGTACCCACGATCGCGTGCTGGATATCGCCAAACGTCAAATTGAACTGACTGGCGGGGCTTCTACGCCTCCTGATTTCCCCGCACAAAGTTACACCCAAATTGGTGGCATGTCGGCCACTGGCGTGACAGGTGCATTGGTGACTGCCGCCAGCAAGGGCGATGAATTGTGTGCTGAGCCCTTTGCTCCCGGCACTTTTAGCGCAGATCAAGTCGTCATCTGTAAGCGCGGCGTCGTCGCTCGCGTGCAAAAAGCCTACAATGTGTTGGCTGGTGGTGCGGGTGGCTTCATTCTGATCAACGCTGGTTATCCGGATGATAATGATGAGATTGTCAACGATACCTACCCACTGCCTGGTATCCAGCTACAAAGTTGGGATGGCGCTGCGTTATTAAGTTGGCTGGCAGATGGTGGCAGCGATCACAGCATTCGCATTCCAGCCAGCGAAATTACTGCCAAAATCGATGCCAGCAAAGGCGATATCTTGGCGGATTTTTCCTCACGCGGCCCTTCATCGACCTACCTCGGTCATCTCGTGCCGCATATTACTGGGCCGGGCGTGGATATTTTTGCGCCCTTTGCCGATGAACATCCGTTTAATCCAGGCAGCGCTTTGTCCTCCGATTGGGGCATTTTAAGCGGCACGTCCATGTCGAGCCCACATATCGCCGGCTCTATGGCGTTAGTTCGACAAGCGCATCCGACTTGGACCGCCGCAGAAGTACAATCAGCCTTGATGATGTCATCCGTCGAAACCGTGCGTCGCGATGTAACCGAATGGAATCCTGTCGGTCATCCAGCACGGCATTATCGGGCTGGCGCTGGTCGGGTTGATGTCAAAGCGGCGATTGATGCGGGATTGGTGATGGATGAAACCGCAGCCAATTTCCTGATGGCCAACCCGCGTAATGGCGGTGACGTGAAGCAATTAAACCTCCCGCAACTGGTCAATAACAATTGCCGCGATATCTGTACTTGGACGCGAACCGTGAAAGCGACACGCGACGGTAGTTGGAATGTCAGCGCCGATCCGGTGATGTTTGACCGCTGGTCAACTTTCGAAGGCGAGATTGCCATCAACGGTGTGAAAATGGACATTCAACCTGCGATGTTTAGTCTCAAAGCCGGTCAAAGCCAAGTGGTGACTATCCGTGCAGATTTAACGGATAGCCAATTCCGCCGTGATGCCCGTTTGCATGTCAACAGTAATGAAGAAATCGAACTGTGGACTCATGTGCGCTTCACGCCACAACAGGCAGGGATTTCATCAGCTCATTGGCCAGTCTCCATTAACTTTGATAAAGGTCCATTGCCAAAAACCCTGAATGTCACCGTTAATCGTGACCAAGGTTCCTATCGGTTAAATGACGCCGCCTTACCCGCTATGTCGAAAATTACTTATCGGGGTTTTGGCCCTGTGAAGGCCGATTTGCAAACGTTGACCTTGCCGCAAGACATCGACCATATCCCATTTATTGATGATAACGATTTATCGCATGGCAACGTCAAATTCCAGTTTGTTAATGTGCCGGCTAACACTGCCCGCTTAGTGACCGAAGTTCTAGAAAATAGCGCAACCACCACCACTGAAAATTGGCGTCGGGGCTGGCTGACTATTTATCTTGGGCGCGATACCAATGGCAATGGCAAAGCCGATCCAGCCGAAGAACTGCTTTGCCAGTCCAATACCGAAATCGAACTCAACTATTGCAGCATTACCAACCCTGATGCAGGGAATTATTGGATTGCCTATAGCAACGTTCGCACCGGCTCCGCCGACTTTGAAGAAATCAATATCACCGATAGCTATCAAGTTGCCACCGCAGTGGTCAGCCAAAATAACAAAGCACTCACGGTGCAGGGCCCAGCAAGCACCGACGGCACTCCTGTCGCTATCGACTTGGGCTGGAACCTCAGCAATATGCAACCGGGTGATGTCGCTTATGCTGGTTTTGATGTGGGTCCTGAATCAGCCCCAGGCAAAGTAGGTTTTGTCCCTGTGAAACTGACGCGCGGTTTAGATGATGTCAGTGTGGCAGTCAGTCAAACTCGAGCCAAAGGTGGCGATATTTTGGATGTCAGTGTCCAAGTGCAAGCCAATAATAGCGGTGCCGATCGCACCTTGGATTTAACCGCCGCCCTGCCCGCAGGTTTAACCCTAGTGCCTGGCTCTGTTGTGGTTAGCCAAGCGGAAATGGCCAAAAACTTAACGATCCAAAACAACAGCTGGTCATTAAAAGGCATTCAGAAAAACTCTGAATTCTGGCCTCGCGATTACAAGGTGACCAACAGTCAAACCGATGCAATGTGCCGCACGCCAATCTACAACAGCCAAGCAGGCTCAAGCCAAGGCGGCTTCGTTGGTTTAGTCAAAACATTGGGGTTAACTCCAGACTTTGGTGGTTCAGCCCTCGAATGGACGGATAGTCGCTTTACCGTGCCTTTGGGGTATTTCTGGGATAAAGGCTTGGCACTCTACAACAATGATGCCAACCAAACTTATCCAGAAATCAAAGTATCACCGCAAGGCTGGGTCTCCTTAGATCCATGGGCTGGCATGCCATTGTTCCACCAGAAATTCCCGTACTATAGCTCACCTTACACGCCAATGATTGGAGTGATGTGGAAAGGCAGCTTGTTAGATTTCACTTGGGAGCAGCAACGGGTCAGCGCTTTAGGCACGCCACTCAATGTCGTGTGGGGAGATGCGGCGGCAACGTCTGGCATGGTGATCGGCTATGCGGCGAATACCGATGATTTAATCATCGAATGGGTCAATGCGCGCTCAGAAGAGTTCACCGTGACTTGGGGCGGAGTCACCAAAGAAAGTGAATCAGCAGAACGCTTTAACTTCAACTTGATCCTGAACCCACGGACTCGGTTTGCCGATGGCCAATATGAAATCATGATGGCTTATGGCGATTTGAATTTCGCAGAGGATGCAGACAAAGGCTCAATCGGCGTGCATGGCCACTACGGTGCTTTGGACATCTTTGGCTACCCATGGCAGTTTGAAGGAGGTAAAGCCTTTGCATACAACGACATACAATCGAAATTAAGCAAAGACTTAGTGGTTTGTTATGACTATACCGGTCCAGAAGCCACCGCCTTTGATATCAATTTCCAAGTTCGAGTCGCCGAAACCGCGGCAGGGAAAGATTTGGCTGTGACGTTACAAAGTGCAGTCAGTGGCATGGGAAGTCGGACTTTCAGTAGCCCGGTTGCAGTGGCTGGCAATATCAAAGTCTATGCAATTGCCGATCAAACTGTGGTCGAGAATACACAACTGAAGGGGATCCCTGTGCAATATCATGATGCCGAAGGAATGCCGAACAAAGTCACGGTCAGCGGTGTCAATGTCACTGCAGTCGTTCAGCAGACTGATTCAGGGGCAACCATTGATCTAACGCCTGGCAAAAATTTTGAAGGCGAAACGACAGTGACCGTCACGGTGGCAGATCAGTTAAACCCATCCGATCAAGCCAGTACTCAGTTTAAACTGACAGTAACCCCTGGGGTGAATATCGTTGACCCGGTACCACCCGTTGTGGCTGCACCGAAAAAATCAGGCGGTAGCACTTCTGCAGCTTGGATTGGACTGTTAGTCATGGTCGCGCTTGGTCGACGTCGCCTCAGTAAAGCGACGCAAATCGCTGGCTAACCGCAGCACTGAGATAGCCATTGATTGGATCTCAGCAAAATAACCACTCTTGATCAAACGGCCCATCCGGGCCGTTTTTATTGGGTTCGCCTGCCATGTTTGGGGAAAAGTAACAACAAGCCTGCATTAGTTTTAGGCTTTGGTGACAGCGTTCACCGCCCGAGTTGCGGCATCAATGCACCCCGCCAAATACCCTGCATAACGGGTTGACCACTCGCTGCCAGCTGCTACAAGTTTATGTTGCCAAGGACTTTGCCGTACTTGCCATTCGGGGGCTTCAGGATGCGTTGGGGTTGCCAACCTATCTTGGTGTGTCGCAGTAAACGCTTCTGCCGCCCAATCTTGGAGAGCGATGGCGAGCGGTTTGGCGGCTTGTTCCCCAAATAAGCGGATCAACTGCGCTTGGCATTGTGCCTTTAATTGCTGCTCGCCCATTTGCGCACGCATACCTGCGGGGATGCCAATAAAACCAAATAATGCCGCAGCGCCTTGCGGCAAACTTGCATCATGAAGTTCAACCATCGGCCCTACTTGGCTGCGCGCCGCGCCAGAAAGACCTTCAGCACGCCAGAAAGCAGTCTCATAGACAGCAACAAATTTAGCATGAGGTGCCATCCACGTGGCCGTCTGTTGCCAAGCTTGCTGCAAACTTGCCGGTAAAGCCGGTGAAAAGTCGATGGTACTTGCGAGCAAACGCGGCGGCATTGCAACAATCACCTTGTCAAACAAACTGGCATGCACCACCGCTTGTTCTGGCATGTGCTCACTTTGGTTTACTGCGTGAACATCGGGTTGCTTGGTATTTTCAGATTGATCAGGCGTCGAGCTCTGCCAAGTCAACTTCACTTGCTGCGCTTCAAGGGCAATGGCTCTGACCACCTGCTGATAGGCAATTTTATCCGCAGGAATTTTGGCCAGTAACGCGGAAATGAGCGCAAACATACCACCTTGCAGGCGCAATGTGAGCAATTCATTACGATACCCTGCATAGCGCATGACGCCGCGCCCGCCCGCTGCGTCGACCAACAGATCGCCGTCATCTTGTTGTCGAAATGAGGTTAATCCCAACTCAGCAATCAACTGATGGAATTCGGGTTGTAATTCTGGCCAGTACCACGTAGGCCCTAGATCAAAATGCCCCAAATTAGATTGGCTCGAATCAAAATGACCCGAATCTGAATAACCAGCGGCCGCAGGACTAAAGCTCGCAATACGGCCACCCGGTTTAGCTCTGGCCTCAAACACTTGAAAATGATGATACCCCTGCTGTTGCAGTAAATAGGCAGCATAAAGGCCACTGAGCCCTGCACCGATAATGGCGATAGTTTGGCTGCGATCTGTCACGCCAAATGCCCTGTTTTTAAATAAAACATCGCACCATTTACGCCCGTTTTTACTGACAATACACTGCCCGCAGGCATGCGAGCCCAGGTTTGGCAAGGCCACAATTGCTCAGCAAATCGGTTTGCAATTGGGCTCGAATGTGCGCTCTGAGTATGGAGTTCGCCTTTCAACAGCAACAGCTCTGCGCCTTGCGGCATCGGCATCTGCCAACTGACCTCGGCAGCTAATTCAATCAGCTCAACCCGTTCCCGTTCATCGGAAAACAGCGGGCAGCGACGCACAGCACCATCCTGCTGCCAAGCGTTTGGATCCGTGGTATTCACTGCGAGGGTTGCAACTTCAGTGGGCTGCATCTGCCGTAATTTGACAAACAATAAAGCCCCTTCATCGGTAAAAGGCTGATGATTCGAGCCCGGTGGATTACGCAGATAACTGCCGGCGCCATGGCGTAGTTCGCCCTCACAAAACACCCCAGCAAGCACTAAAATTTCTTCCCCTTCAGGATGTTCGTGTTCAGGAAAAAAAGAGTTCGGCGCATAGCGCACAAGGCTGGTGGCGCGGGCTTTTTCCTCACCAATTCTATCGAGCATCACTCGTTCAACGCCTGCTTGCGGTGAAGGAACCCAATGCTGTTGCTCTGGCAACACCAAAGCTGGCAAAGAAAAATCGGCATGAATACGCATAAAACTCCCTAAAACGTTGGTCTACCCGCGGATAGAGCGAAGAAAACCGCTGAAAATAGACATCACCACTACGCATACTTTTGCTGTTAGGCTCACTGCAAACGCTAGATTTAAATATCAGCCTTCTCAGCAATTGGCAGCACATACGAATTCAATGCCATGATGGGTATCATCACGATTGCTTTTGCCCTGTATGAGCATTAGTTTAAATCACTTTGTCACAATTTCGGGTATTGCTAATGCGTCATCCCCATCAATCTCTAAAATATCGGCTGACCACAGGCTGGATATTGCTGTTGTTAGCAGGATGCGGTGGCGGTGAAACGCAACCCCAAACTCCGCCAGTGGTTGTGACCCCGCCGGTCGTGATTAGTACAACCCTCAATGCCACAGTCAAAGGTTTGCCTGCTGGAGCCAGCATGCAATTAAAACTGGGCAACCAAACTCTGGCCATCAATAACGATGGCCCTGTGACACTCACGCAACAATGGCCGCCCACTGATGCTTACCATGTCAAAGTGGCAACCCAGCCGAATAACGCCTACTGTACCGTCTATCGCGGGATCGGCAAGCCCCTAACGGTGACCGAAAGCTCGGTGATCAGCGACATCGAAGTTCGCTGTGTCAGTGGCGCTCAAGCTGCAACGGCTGAGCTATTTGACTCTGATCAACTCCCCACCTTGCGCTTAACCGTCAGTGTCGATGAGTGGGAGGCTTTTGCATTTTCACTCAATCGCACCAATAACCAAACGGATCTGTATCGGATTGGCCAATTGAGTTATTTCAATCAACAAGGGGTGCTAAAACAAAGTATTGACCATGTTGGTTTTCGGATGCGAGGTAATACCTCTCGCACTGCGCCAGAAATGCGCAATAACAATCTTCCTTACAATCCAACGCGATTTCATTGGAATCTGAAGTTTGATGAAACCTTTGAAGACGATGAAAGTGTCTATTCCTGCATTAATAGCTTGGGGGAACCCAGTCCAGTCAATAATTCGACCTGTGGCAACCGCGTCGCCCGGGATATTCCCAGTATAGCTGCCAATGATAATCGCACCTTTTTGGGGTTAGAAAGTTTAGCGTTAAAGATGAATAAAGACGATCCCGGCTATTTGCGCGAAATGCTGGCGTATACCGTGTTACAAGATCACGGAGTTGCGACTGGGCGAGCGAATCATGCAGCTTTTGAGCTAGTCATCACCGCAAGTGAGCGTAGCAATACATTGTATGGTCGACCGTTGCCGCAAACCCACCAAATGGGCGTATTCACCATGGTCGAGCCCGTCGATAAAATTTTAGTGAGAAATCGCTATGGCAAGAATGGCTATTTATTTAAAGTCGGCGTTAGCAACTTGGCAGAACCAACGCCCACTGACTGCTTAGATTACAATCCGGCAGTTCATGGCTATCAGAACAACCGTTATTGTCAGGTCGGGGTTGAAGTGATAGACCCAAGCAGTCGTGCCGATTGGGTTGGCACAGCTCAAGCACTCGATGCCAATTACATCAATAACCTATCGCCTGCTTCCGCCAAACAATTCGTTGCTTATAAACCTGCTTTTGATTTGAAAACCAAAAAAGATGAACTCGTCCTTGCCCGCAATGAATTGAATAAACTCATGACCTTACTGCAAGGAAATCCAAGTTTATTGCAATTGAATCAAGTATTTGATGTTGACTCATTTATCAAAGCGCAGGCCGCCGACATTGTGTTAGGGGCTGTTGACCACTATGTGCGTATCGCCAATAACTATTATGTGTTCTTGGATCCAACCAGCAAAAAATGGGTTTATCTGACTTACGATTATGATTTTAGCTGGCGTGACAACCACCCGCCTGCATGGACCACCAACGCAATGCCGGTCTTTGATCAAGTGGCGAGCAGCACCATTTTTAGTGGTGCCGGTAATCAATGGGCGAGCCGAAATTATGGTAAAAATCCGCGGTTGTTTCATTTAGTGTTTGCCGACAACGGCAACCGCCAACAACTGCTCCAACAAGTCTCGCTGTTGCGAAAACGTTGGTTAGATTGGGAGCATCGGATTGAACCCATGAGTCAAATTTGGTTAAGCAAATTGAATAACGCCATTAGTCGAACCACGGCCAATAGTGAGTTTCCTGATAGCAGCTTTCGGCCACAAGCGGTACTGGGGTTGAGTTATGACTATCTGTTATGGGGCCAAAGCGCAACATCGACCGATACTTTACGTAACTATGTCATAGAGCGAAACCAGACATTGGCAGGCGAAGCGCCATAATTTCAACCGCAAGCGCCTCAAATGCCATCCCTCACACCAAGGTGCGAACAAATTTTCAAAGATTCATCAAGGCTTGGTCGAGCATGCTTTCAGCGTGCTCTTTATTTGATGCAAGCAAAATGTTAAAATAATTGAAACATCTTGTTTTATGAATAGCCAAAACTATGATTGTCATACTAACTTACTGAGCCGAATGATGAATTTATTGAAAAATTTGCATAAACCTTTCACGTTGTTACTGCTGTTGCTCACCGTTATCGGTTGCGCTGCGCCCAACGTCTCCAATAAAACCACACGAGAAAAACTGGTTGCGACCAA
>JACCDH011559139.1_pt1 | contig 10134 bp, 7 predicted proteins | sample 7442481 | NCBI WGS metagenome assembly JACCDH01 (sample SAMN15323433, study PRJNA562643) | freshwater metagenome | isolation source: river surface water | place: USA:Blue River Watershed | collected 2017-08-15
GTTGAAACCTTAAGACGTTCAAGTGAAAAAGTATCGGCGCTTATTTCAAAACAAGATGCCATGTTTAGAAGGTATGTTTGGACGCTAACTTCGCTACCATCTTTGAGTCAATTACCAAGCTACACAAGGCCAACACCGCAGTCAATTGAAGATATTTATTTTAGAACTGAAACCCAAACAACAGTTGGGATTGGTGGTGATATTTGTTTGTTTTTTGTAAAAGTAAACATGCATCCATTGCAGGAGGTATGGGATGATCCAAATAAGCGCCAAATGATTGTGGATAGTATAAATTCAATGTCGGAAGCGGTACTGGATTATAAAAATTTAGCTGTTATTAAGAGGATTATAAGCCATTAATTTTAATGCAATGAGCCGCAATTAATGGTTTGTATTGTCTTTATTTGAGGTCCTATATTGTATGAATTAAATATTATATATTTATATTCATTTATTTGTATATTTAGAATAATTTAATTGAACTATAACTAAACATAACTATTATGAAATCAGTAAGAATTTTTTTTATTTGTTTATTAGGATTATTGTTAATCCAAGTAAATATTTTTGGTCAAACCCTGCTTGATTTTAAAATGTATTTGGAAAAAGAAGAAGTATCCAGGTATAAAGTTCCAAAAGGTAAAGACAAGCTTGTTTTAAAGAATCATTTTGGGAAGTACACGGTTTTAAATCCTGAAAATATAAAATTGATTAAAGGGCAAGCTGTTTTTTCTGTAGAAGTCGTATACACAGATTATCCTAAAGGATTAGATTTTGACTTATTAAACAAAAAACGTCTCGCATCGCTTTTTCAACTTGCACCTGAGCTATTTTCAAATAATATGATTACTTGGAAGTTGGTAAAACAAACCGGTTGTAAAGAAGGAAGTGAATATGATTTTTTTCATGGAATTGTTATAACATATCGCCCTGCTACTACACTAGCTGGATTGAGAGGGGAGAGAGAATATTTAAAAAATGTTTTGAAAGGAAAAAGCCAATTGGTTGATTCTACTTTTATAAAAGTAATGGCAAGAAATAAATGGCAAGATATTGCTATTGTAAATGACTTCACTGGAAGTATGTCGCCATATATTGCAGAGGTTCTCGTTTGGCATTCTCTCAATTTGCAAAATCCAAAAACGAATATAGTTGGCTATACATTTTTCAATGATGGCAATTCGACCCCAGACTTTAATAAGGTTATTGGGAAAACTGGTGGTATCTATCATACCGCTTCTCAAAAGTTAGATTCTGTTCTTGTTACTGCTGCAAAAACAATTGAGAATGGAGGTGGCGGAGATACAGAGGAAAATAATGTTGAAGCATTGATTGAAGCCCAAAATAAATATCCAAAGGCAAAAAGCTTAGTAATGGTTGCTGATAATTGGGCAAATATGAGAGATGTGTCTTTGATTGGACAAGTAAAGCTACCTGTTAAAGTTGTATTGTGCGGGGCTAATTCGATCATCAATACAGAGTACATAAATTTAGCGTATCGAACCAAAGGCTCAATTCACACAATTGAAGACGATATAAATGACTTAAACAAGATTACTGAAGGAAAAGAGATAATTATCAATAAGAAGAAATATCGTCTTCTCAATGGTTCGTTTATCAGCGTTTCTGAATAATTTTTTTGCAATGATTGTAAATTATACTTAGAATCTAAAAATTAACTTATGCTGGGCTAATTTGGTCAGCTTTCGGCCAAATCTATTCATCGTTATAAGCTTTATGAAAATTCTATAATTAGCATTAAATCTGTTCTCATTTATTACCTTTAAAGTGTTTCTTAAAGCGTACAATTCTTTAACAAAAAGCCACATTAATTCAATACTCCAATCGACAATATGCAATTAACAGAGAAATTTTTATCAGAACTACAAAGTCGACTTAAAATCGGGAATCGAAGAGGCGTTCATTTAAATGCTATACCTTCAAATTCAAGATATAAGTTTGATTTAAATAGGCTTTCGTACATTGATAAAAACCTACCTGATAATTTTATTAAGGCATTACTTTCTGAACGTCCTTTAAAATTTCGAATTAGTTGGAAAGAGAACGTCCCAGACCTTAATTCATTATATGAAGAAGAGCAAACTCAATTAGTAAGAATAACGAAAGCGTTTGAAAATTTAATTAATCAGACGGAAGCAATAGAATCGGAGAAAGGAATAAATACTTTTGGATTCGGTTACCCTATATTGGCAAAACGCGACAGGGCTGATAACAAGCTGACAGTTGCACCTGTTTTAATTTGGAGTTTAAGAATTAAAAGAACAAAAGAGTTTAATACTTGGGAAATACTTCGTAATGAAGATGATCCAATATATATAAATGAAGTTTTAATTAATCATTTACAAAACGATGTGAATGTTAAGATTGAACAAATACCAAGCGAAATGCTTGATGATGGATTAATTGAAAAAGACGAGCTCATTAAAATATGTGCTAATCTTATTCGTTCAGTAAATTCAAGTTCACCCTCAGATTTAGAGGAGATATTCAAGCGTAAGTTAGATAAAGTTGTTTCGATTGGCGATAAAGCACATTATGAGGAATTGCCTTTGAATTCTTCAAACTCCATGATTGATTTTGGCGGACTCTTCTCTATTTTCGAAGTGCAAAAACAGAATATTATAAATGATTATAGTTACCTAATGGATTTAAAAGGAATTAACATTCCTCTTGAAGATTTAGAAGGAAATTCATTTCAGTCAATATCATCAGTTGAAACAGATCCTTCTCAACAAAGCATTTTACATGCTTTAGAATCTACAAGAAATATTTTAATTCAAGGACCTCCTGGCACAGGGAAAAGCCAAACCCTAACTGCAATTCTAATTAATGCATTAGAGAATAATAAAAAAACGTTAGTGGTATGTGAAAAAAGAACAGCTCTAGAGGTATTACATAATGCGCTAATTGAAAAAGGATTAAATTATAATTGTGTTCTAATTCGAGATATTGTAAAAGATCGCAAGACTGTTGTTGATTCTGTTAGAGATCGAGTAGATGCATCTGATTACAAGCGATTAACTTATAATTATTCAAAGGATTCATTGGATAGTTTGATAAATAAGGTGAAAGAACTAATCACTGGCATTAATAATAAGCATCAGAAACTTGACACCAAGATTATGGGTGATAAAACCTGGTCTGATGTTGTAGGCGATTTATTGGCTGAATTAAGAAAAGGGGTAGAAGATAGTGGATTAAATATTGAAAAGAGTAGTTTCAATTACTCTACACAGGAATTGAATACATTAATTGAGCTTGTCAAAAATGGGCAAACACTATATTCAGATTACAAACAAATAGAATCGACATCATTTATTAATTCTTTAAAGCTAGTTGGTGAAAATCCGTATCAAATTGAGCAAAGTATAAATAAGGACTTCGAGATTTATTCTAAGTTGCTGGAAGAAATAAGAATTCTTCTAGAGCCAACCAGAACTGAATTCATATCTGTTCGTAAAAACTCATTTCAAAGACAATTAAAAAATGTGAGCAGCATTTTTAATGAAATTGATGCTATTTTAATTGCAAATCAAAGTAATGTTGAATTATTGGATGAGCTAAAATTGAATAGCTTTTTCTATAAATTGAGTTCATTTTTTTCAAATGAAAAAAAATATACAATCAATGCTTACAAAGCACTTCAGGTTTTATTCAATACATTAAGTTCAACTATAAAAAACACGCCTGATTTACCAGTTGAGAATTTCAATAAAAGCTTGGTGTTAAACAAAGTTCTATTGGTAAACTATAAAAATAAATTAGAAGAAATCAGTCTTAAGTTTGATGCTAATTTAGATAATGAATTTCGAGAACTTACTTTACTAAAGTTAAATCCTATTGCGCTTGAAGTAAAATACGCTGCATTGCTTAAAGATAAGCTTAGTTACTTGGCGGATAAGATATATAAAGATAGCTGGACTCATGAGAACATAGAATTTACCGAACTTTATAAATTTATTACTGAAGTAGAGTTGCTTATTCAAAAGAAAATCGAATACTTTGATACTGAAAAAGATCTATTTACTATTGAGTTCAAGTGGTTTCAGTTCTTCAATAATCTAACAGATAATCAAAAATTAGTTATAAATGAACTAAAGTCAAAAAAGAATTGGAGTAAATCATTTCTACAGTTTTATCTAAATTCATTACTTCTGTATACGTCAAATGTAGATTTGCCTACTAACGATGATGAACATATACAACTTGACAATACGCTTAATAATGTTGAAAAAGAACAGCTTAGTTTTATCAAACAATTTTGGTATTCTAAACAAATAGATGCTACAAAAGATTTTGAGAAGAAAAATGTGAATCTTTCTGTAGAAAACCTTTATAATAAACGAAGCAGTAGCCGTTTTAAGAGACTTGCATTAAGACAAATAGTTCAATATGATGCAAACCTTTTTACAAACTTCTTTCCAATTATTTTGACATCTCCTGATGTGGCAAGTAATCTTTTTAAAGGAATGAATGGTTATTTTGATATAGTTATGTTTGACGAAGCTAGTCAATTACGTGTTGAAGATAATTTGCCTGCAATTTTGAAAGGAAAGCAAATCGTTATTGCTGGAGATGAACATCAAATGCCTCCATCAAATTATTTTAGTAAAGTTTTTGATGGAACAATTGAAGATGAAGAAGATTTAGAAGAAGAAAATCAAATAATTGTTGATAAAGACAATATTTTATTGTCTTGTGAATCATTGCTTGATTTTGGATCTGAATTAAACTTTCAAAGAAAACATTTGGATTTTCACTATCGTTCAAGGCATCCATTTTTAATCGATTTTTCAAATTTCGCTTTTTATAATCAACGTCTAAAACCTTTGCCCAATAATTTCGATTATATACCAATAAAATATATTCAAGTTGATGGAATATATTCGGAACACACTAATGAAGCAGAAGCTGAAATGGTTTTGTCAATAATTGAGAAAAATATTAACAGACTTCCTAATGGAGAATACCCTACTGTTGGAATTGCTACATTTAACATCACACAACGTAATTTGATTAAGAGCAAAATATTAGAGAGGCAGAAATTTTCAAAATTCAAGGATTTTAACGATAAAATACAAGAGTTAGAAGATAATGGTTTGTTTGTAAAAAATCTGGAAAATATTCAAGGTGATGAAAGAGATGTTATTATCCTTTCTACAACCTATGGAATTGGAAAGGATGGGAAATTTGCACAAAGATTTGGCCCTGTAAATCACTCAAAAGGATACAAGTTATTAAACGTAATTGTCACAAGAGCAAAGTATAAGGTTTATTGTTGTTCTTCTATTCCTGAGCAGGTATTTATGAACTTTAAAGATTATTTGCTAGCAGAGGGTTCAAATAATAAAAAAGCTGTTTTTTACGCATATTTAGCTTACTGCAAAGCAGTCAGTGAGTCAAATAATGATTTGAGATTATCTGTATTAACAGCTCTTGCTGATAACACTTCTAAGCATAGTGGTTATGATTCATTTACGCGAAGCGATTTAGAGTCTCCTTTTGAAGAAGAGGTTTATCAAAGGTTAGTCAACCATTTAGGAACAGAAAAGTTAGTTCCCAAATTGCAATTTGCTGGATTTAAAATTGATATTGTTTATGATCCCCAAATTATCGGGATTCCTAAAATAGCAATTGAATGTGATGGATCAAAATATCACTCAAGTAGAGAAGCCTACTTGTACGACCGACATAGGCAGATAATATTAGAAAAATATGGATTTGTATTTCATCGAATTTGGAGTACAAATTGGTGGCGAAATGCAAATCGTGAGACAACTAAGCTTGTTGAATTTATTAAGAATATTGAGTCAACTTCAAACCCAAATTTCAAAGATTACTCTCATACTGCTTCTGCATTTACTGACGATATTATTGTGAACTTAATCCCTTCGACTTCTTTTGTTAATGCCGAAAACGTCACTGAAGTAAATTCCGTAATTGAAAATGTTGCACCTATTGAAACAAAATCATTTAAAGATATTATAAAGCTTAATAGTGAAGTAAAAGTTAGATATGTGAATAATGGGATGAATATAATTTTACGAATTGTTTCACATGACGATAATTTAAATGAAAAGCTAGATGGTATTCAAAAGATTGATTGTAATTCTACTTTAGCACATTCCTTAATTGGTCATTCTGTTGGGGATATTGTTAAAATCGGAAGTCTTGACAATTATGTTGAAATAGTTGATATTAAAAATGCTTTAGATTAATTCTGACTTAATTTAAAACATGATGTGCCAAAACTTTTTGAACATCATAAACGTTTACTGATTTGTTAAATTGCTTCTTTATGCTGGGTTGTGCTTCGCTTGAAATCCAAATTTTTAATTCAGCTTCTAAATCAAATGTCCCAGCTGTTTCAATGCTAAATCTAGAAATGCTTTTATAAGATATTGTTTTGTATTCAGTCTTACTACCTGTGAGACCCTGAGCGTCGATCAGTATAAGTCTTTTATTTGTGAAAATAAAAGTATCACGAATCAGCTTAAAGCCTAATTCAATTTCTTCGCCATTTGTCAGTAATTGACCATACTTTTTTGTTAATTCTTCTTGGCTTACAGCACCGGCGTTACCAAGTAATGATGAAAATAGTCCCATATTTTTTTGTTATTTTTTGAATGATTTGGCTGTGGGGGAGGCTGCCGAATGAACTACAATTTACTTACTTATTTATTACATTTATATTTTTATATCTAAAATTATTATATAAAATCATAAATTATTCATTATATGAATTAATTTTATTATTCAATTGTTTTATATGAAAGTACTTCTTTTTGTGCCATTTTTATTGATCACTCTTTTTTCTAGTGCACAATCAAGAATTATAGGTAAACCTATTCAGTTTTATAGTTTCGAAGTAGCACAATATCCCTTTCCCAATGAGATGAATTGGCAAGATGCTGGAAAAGCCTGTCGTAGTTTAGGAAAAGGCTGGAGATTGCCGACAAAATATGAATTGAATATATTATTTGAAAACATGGATAGAATTGGTATAGAAAATAGGGAATTTGCCTATTGGAGCTCCGCTGAGTATAATCGTACTTATTCGTGGAGGCAGGATTTCATTTATGGTAGGCAGTTTAAAGCCCTTAAGATTTCTAAATGTAATGTTCGGGCTGTTAGGTCTTTATAATTATTTAACAATTTGAAAATTAATTAGATGAAATTTCTTTTGGTATTTTTTCTTTTGACTTTTACAGTTCAATTGAATGCAGAAAATATTAGCGATCCATATCAAGGGTATGAATATAAGATTTATGTGAATAGTCGGCGTAATTTTATGATTAAATATCCTTCATTTTTAACCATGGGAAGATCCTCTCAAACTAATGATGGACAATCCTTTACTGCAAATGGCGGAGCGGTGTATGTTTCGGCAACTTCTTCCTTTTTTACCACTTATGAGGGGTCAATGCAAAACAGGTATGCCGATGATTTGAATGACAGAGATTACTACATTACCTTTAAACGACCGTTGTCTTCAAATTGGTATGTGGTAAGTGGAATAAAAAGAAGTAATAAAAAGGTTTTTTACAAGAAAGTATATTTAAGCAAAAGTTACAATGGCACTCAAATTAGAACCCTTTATTTTGAATATCCCAATAGCTGGACTGCTACCTTTGATGAAGTAATGCCTGAAATGTTAAGGTCATTCAAGGATACTGACTAATTGTTTTAGCTTATTGTACCCATCTAACTTTTTAAGAAAAGAATTGTTTATTCTATGAACACATTTGGCTCTTTAGTTTTTATGTTTTTTATCAAGGTTTCAATTCCGGTATCATTATAGTCATCGTAATTAAATTTTGTCAAATCGCTTTTCAATAGTTGGTCATTAGACAGCAAAAAACTTGATATTTTATATTTTGAAGGACAGCTATAATGGCATGCTGGATTTATTCGCTCTATTTTCAAATACATATTTTTTTCTGGCATAAAGTATATATCCGAATACCCGCTTCCACAAGAAAACGCTTCTTTAAATTCTATTTTGGCACTTGAATATTGTATATCGTAATATTGAATTGAAGTGCCTGATCCACATCCTGATTTACCTAAAGATAACAGATTTCGAAAACGATTATTAATTTTAAATTGCATTACATTTGGCGAACAATTTCCTGCCAAATCTGCCATTGATTCCGAATCCCAAAATGACTTGTAGAGTTCAACTCCATATTTATTTACAATAATTAGTCCATATTGATTTGGGCATTGTAGATTGATTTCTTTTTCAAGAGGTGTAATAAAGTAAAAGCAAATTTGGTCATGATTATTTATATTCGAAATAATTGAATCAGCTATAATATAATAACTTTTTTTAAATGGAAGGAAAACTGTTGATAGCTCTTTTTCTTCAAGTGGTTTCTTAATTTTCCCATAACTATAAGGCAGTAGAAATCCAATAGGATGTAAGGTAGAGATACTATTTAAGCTGTCTCTCAAAGTTTTAATTTCTAAATTAAATGCACTGTTTACTGAATCTAATTTGAATTTATACTTATCGATATAAACATTTAAATCTTTAATAGACTTATTTAGGGATTCTATCTCCTTAAAATAATTTTTAAATTTATCTTCATATTTATTTTTTTCAATAGCATTTAGATCACGTTCTGTATTAACTATATGAATGAGACTGTCAATTTTAAGGCTCAAAATTTGTATTTGCTCTTTTTTGGTTTGAGCTTGAATTTGACTAACTCCCCAAAACAGAATAATTAAAATAATATTTTTCATTAGTTCAATTTAAAATGGTGAATAGTACCTTCCTCTTCTAATGCTATTATTTGAATCAAATACCCTGTACATAAATGAAATTTCAAAAGATCTAGATGTTACAGATCCACTTTTATATGGAGATACATTAACATCATATGAAAGGCCAAATTGGAAATTATTGTATGCATAGCCAACGTATGGTACTATTGCATTTCCCAATTTATAAAACATGCCAAGGTTTATCAGTCTTGATTGATCGGAATTATAGTTATCCGAACTGTGTAATATGCCAAAACTAGCTCCAATGCTAGTATTACTTGTTCCATTTTGCATCATGTGTACAGCACTGAAATTTAAATTTACATTTTCATTTAAAGAAGTTCCAAAATCGGCATGTACATCGTATCTCGGGCTAATATATTGTGTTTTATCATCTAAAATACTCCTATTGGATTTTACAAACCTATAGCCAGCTGCGCCTATATTAAAAAATGTATTTTCAACATTGTGTGTAAACATAATTCCTGCACATGCCGATGAAAATGAAGTGGCATTTGACAATGTTGGTTCTCCAGTAGGTAAGGCTCTGTCAAATCCAATACTTGAAAGTTGTTGATCAAAACTTAGTTGTGAAAAGTCTATGCGCGTATTGTTATTAATATACCCAAGTCCAACGGCTAATCCATTACCCTTATTGTCAAGTGATAAATGATAAGATGTATTGATGTTAAAATAAGTGCTTTTAAAAATGCCATCCATTGCTTTTTCTGCAATAACCAGTCCGCCAATGCCTAAATAATTATCGTCATCTATTTTTTTTAATTTTCCATCTATAGATAAACTTTGGGTGATGTAAGTAGAGCCAATGCCAACAGATTGGGTTCTAACATTAGACATCGCTCTCCAAATAGACTCTCCATCACTGGTTAATGCAGGGTTTATGGATAAGGGTGAAGCAATGAATTGTGAGAAGTTTGGGTCTTGTGCAATAGCAACCTTTTTGCAAAAAAGCAGCGCTAAAAAGATGATATAATATTTATAAAAAAACTTCATATTACCTAATTAAAAGTACATTTCCATTTTTCTGAATCTTGTTACCATTGTTATCTATACCTTCTGCAATCCATGCGTATACATCCATTGGTTGTTTTTGACCGTAGCTTATTCCATTCCAACCCTCTGTCGAATTTTTTGATTCGAACATGATTTTTCCATACTTATCAATGATTTTTAAATAAGTGAGTGATTTCATACCTGCTAAATAAGGGTATAACACATCGTTAATGCCATCACCATTTGGTGTGAATGATTTTGGTATAAATATATTTACAAGCGCAGAATCAAATACTTTAACATCTATGGTGTCGACAGTGATACAAC
>JACCDH010343911.1_pt1 | contig 10132 bp, 8 predicted proteins | sample 7442481 | NCBI WGS metagenome assembly JACCDH01 (sample SAMN15323433, study PRJNA562643) | freshwater metagenome | isolation source: river surface water | place: USA:Blue River Watershed | collected 2017-08-15
ATCCAAAAATTAAGTATATTAGTTCTACACATTCATTAATCGTTATACCAAGTGTTCCCTATTTTACTACTGTTGATATTTTATCCAAAATTACTCTTAATCCTAGAGAAGAGTATGAAAAAGATTTTCTTAATCTTCATACTGTTTCCAAATATGGTTTGTCACAATTTCCCTTAGGTTTACAACATATTGATTCAGCCCTTATTACACGAGTTAGAATGCCTGGATTTATTGGTCTTGCTCATGAGCTTGTTCATTGTGCTCGTCATTTTAATAGATATTCTGATGACTCCCGAGAAGAAGATAACACAATTTATGGTATTTATGGTTCAACATTACAAATTGATGGTGTAAATATTACGGAAAATGCTATTAGAGGTGAATGGGGATATGGTGCTCGTATATCTCACGAAGCATATAATATTTTTTGCTATGGTGTACGATCTACTTATCATAACTCTAGTATGTTTACTAAAAATGATTTTTTTAATTAATTATTATAAAACTATATAAGGATATTTTAATGTTTAAATGTAATTATGAATCAAAATAAAAATTATTCTTGGGTTGAAAAATATAGACCTAATAAACTTGACGAAATTAGTGATCAAACTAATGTTGTTTCTAGTCTAAAATCAGCTCTTAAGACTAAAAATATTCCTCATTTAATTTTTTTCGGTCCTTCTGGTTGTGGTAAAACATCTACTATTTTAGCACTATCAAAAGAACTTTTCGGTACTGAAAATTATGCTGACAGAATTATCGAATTAAATGCTTCTGATGAAAGAGGTATTAATGTTATTAGGGAAAAAATTAAAACCTATGCTAAACAATCAGTTAGAAATGTTGAAGGAGTTCCACCATGGAAAATAATTATATTAGATGAAGCTGATACTATGACATCTGATTCACAATTTGCTTTAAGACGTATCATGGAACAATATTCTAAAATTACTAGATTTTGTATCATCTGTAATTATCATAATAAAATTATTGATCCTATTATATCAAGATGTGCTCTTTTTAGATTTAGACCTATTGAAGCAGAACACATTATTAATAAATTAAAATATATTTGTAATAAAGAATCATTTATATGTTCTGATTTTTTATTAAATAAAATTGTTAATATTTGTCGGGGTGATTTAAGAAAAGCTATTAATATGTTACAAAAATGTTATAATTCATATGGTGACAAAATAAATGAAGAATTATTAGATGAAATGTCTGGAATTATTCCATCGCATAAATTCTCTAAACTATTTGGATATATTCAATCAAAAGACTATAATAATGTTGATAAATACATTAATGAACTTTTTCTTGAAGGTTACTCTATGGTTAATCAGGTAATTACTTTTCATAATTTTATTTTAAAAATGGATATATCTAGTGAGAAAAAATCAAATATTGTATGTAAATTAGCTGAGATTGACCAAAATTTAATTAAAGGTTGTGATGAATATATACAATTTATGAAATTGGCTTATCATATTATGATTACTATTTAATAAAATGATACTGTAATATAACGACCAAATGACTTGACTTTTATTACATCAACATGACCAATATTAAGTCTCATTATTTTTTTTATTATCTCATTTTCTCTTTTTTGTGTTATTGATAAATATTTATCATTTTTTATTAATTTAAAAAAATATATTGTAATGTCTTCAATATTTATTGTTTTATAATCATCATTATCATAAAAATCTTTTGTATTAAATATATAATATGGACATACTATCGACTCAATTAGTTTTATCTTTTCTTTAATACTCATAATATTATAATTATTATATTATGATAGATTAAATTCATTTTTAATATAACTCGAAAAATTTACAATGTGTAATATTTAATAAATAGCAATTATACAAAAATATTGATCCGGAAAAAGCAAATGTTAAACCATTTATTATATTTATTCTTGAATATTCTTTTTTATATAAATAATAATTATTCATTAGTTCTAATGATTTACCTAATAGATAAGCTGACCCAAATGCTGATGCTGATAATATTATTAAATTATTCATTATATAATATTATCATATGTATTAAATTATAATTTAGTCAATTTTTTATTTTTATCTATATTATTCTTGATGTTAATATTTATTTTTTCCAATGCGTATTGACCACATGGACCACAATGATCTTCATTTGATAAATCTATTTTATGATTCATTTGTTTATGACAATTTTCTATTTTCCATCTACCAAGTGGAATAGGTAATTTTACTGGTTTTAATTTATTTATAAAATTTGTTATCAAATTATTCATTATAATATTATAATTTAATAACAAGCTATTGTTATATCAATTTTTCAAGCTCAAAAAAATTAAGAAGTATTCTCAATTGATATGTGGATTTTTCTCAAATGATATTTAGATTTTTATGACTTTTTAACCGCATAGGCATATATTTATAATTTTTAATTTCCATTTTTAAGATATTCATATCTTTCATTTATTTTTTCATAATTTTCAACTATCCATTTTCTAAACTCATTTATTGTTATTTTTTCTCTGTTTTCCACACGATGGAATACTACTTCATATATATCTTCCAATTTTGTTATTTCATATTCCAAATCGTTAAAACTTTCATAATGACAGAATGGTGAATTATATAAAAAATAAGCATAAGATTTAAGATTGTTATCTAAATATTTATAACTATTGTCAGATACACTATTTACATATGAAACTGCTTCTTTACACCCTTGAAGATTTAAAATGAGACAAATTTCTTATTAAAAATTTTCAAGGTTTATCCATTTCAGGAATATGTAAATTACGATTATGTTAAAGCGACAACCTTAACTGAATATTTAAATTAGGTTTAAAATCTCCATTAATGCATTAACTTTTTATAAGTAATTACAATAACTTCTTAGATGAGGATGCTCACAAACCTAAAAAACCCTTTAATTAATGTTAAGTAATTTAATTACAATTAATTAAAGATAGAATTAACTTAATAACTCATCACCCTAATTATATATAATTAGTATTTCTTTAAATTGTTTATTGTATTTTTGTCTCATTTTAAATCTTCAAGGGTGTAAACTGTAATAAAGTATTACAATTATTTATATTTTTTTATTTTCATTTTCTTGTAGATGGTTTCCTTATAAATTCTATTTTTTCATTCATTCCGTATGCGTGTTGAAAATAATTTTAATAATTGTCAGGTTTTACTAACACAGTTTCCACTTGTGGTTTAGTAATTTTATATGATATTGGTTTTCTGTTTTTGGTAAGATTCTACTGGGAATTTTATCTATTAATTTTCTTTTTATTTTTCAAGCTCAAAAAAATATTAAGAATTATCCTCATTGTAACAGGTCCAACAAATAGCATGTGGATAATTCTTAAGTTTACAATCTTATCTAAAATTTTATGTGGATTTTTCTCAAATGATATGTGGATTTTTCTTAAATTGTTAAAATAGAACCTGTTTTTTGGTAAGATTCAGCTGGGATTTTTTAAAAATGGAATTTAAATTTGATTTTATCTATTAATTTTCTTTTTATTTTTCAAGCTCAAAAAAATATTAAGAATTATCCTCATTGTAACAGGTCCAACAAATAGCATGTGGATAATTCTTAAGTTGACAATCTTATCTAAAAATTTAGGTGGATTTTTCTCAAATGATATGTGGATTTTTCTTAAATATATAGATAAAAACTAGTTTATAATACTAAGTTAATATTAAATGTCATTTAATTGTAAAATATGCAATAAAAATTATAGCTCATACAAAACTTTATGGAGACATAATGCAACCCATCATAAAAATGAGAATATTGTAATTACTAATGATACCAAGGTTAGGTCTTTTGAATGCGAACATTGTAATAAAAAATTTACAACAAAACAAAGTATGAATTATCATATTAAAAATACATGTAACAATATTATCAAAACTAAAAAGATAGAAGAACAAATTGTTGAATTACAAAATCAAATAAATAACATTAAATCAGTGAAAAATATAACAAATAATAATACTAATAACAATAGTAATAATAACAAAACAATAAATAATATTATTGTAATTAACAAAATAGGAACAGAAAATATTGCCGACCTAAATGATAATGAGATTAAAGAAATTTTTGACAAAAAGTTTGAAAGCATTATTAAGTTTGTTAAACACTTAAATTTTAATGATAGATTACCATCTAATCATAATTTTTGTACAACATCATTAGAAGGTCAATATTTACAGATTTATAATACCGATGAATCAGTAAATGAAAAAGAAAGAAAATACTATTTTTTTGAAAATCTATTATGTAGATCAGTAAGTAAAATGGAACAACTTTATACTAAATGTAAAAATTCTTTTACAAAAGATCAGCAAAAACAAATAGATGAGGATATATGTACTCTAAAGGAAATTCGTGATAGAGATATGAATGACAAATTATTAAGTGAAATGTTGAAGAAATTAAATTTATTAAGTTATAATTACAAAGAAACAGTATTGAATACATGGAAAAATGGTAATATCACAGGTAAAAAATTACGTACTTTTGAAGATGACATTAATAATGTTGATTCTGATGATGATGATATTAAAGAAATTGATAAGATTTTTGATGAAAAATTAAAACAAATAGAAAATAATGAAAACAAAAATAGTAAAAAGAAAAAATCAAAAGAAATAGAAATATAACAAAATAATTAAATATAAAAATTGATTAAAAGCCATATTATATTTAATTATTTATAATACTAATGTCAGAATCTATAAAAATAACACGTTTTCCCCCTGAACCCAATGGATATTTACATATTGGACATTGTAAATCCATATTTATAAATTGGTCAGATAATAATTCATGTCATTTAAGACTTGATGATACAAATCCATCAGCCGAAAAACAAGAGTTTGTATCTAATATAATAGAAGATGTAAACTGGTTAGGATTTGATGTAGGAACAATAACTTATACTTCAGATTATTTTGACAAATTATACGAGTATGCGATTTTGTTAATTAAACATAATTATGCTTATGTAGATTTTTCGACAAAAGATGAAATAAAAGATCAAAGAGCAAAAGGTATTGAGAATGAATATAGATCAAATTCAATTGAATGGAATTTAACAGAATTTAATAATATGAAAGACGGAAAATATAAAAATAATGAATGTGTATTAAGACTAAAGATAGATATGACAAATCTTAACTATACACTAAGAGATCCCATAGCATATCGTATTAATTTCACACCACATTATAGGACTGGTACAAATTGGATTATTTATCCATCCTATGATTATTCACATGGAATAGTAGATGCTTTAGAAAACATAACTCATTCATATTGTACTGATGAATTTTTTATAAGAAGGGATCAATATTATTGGCCAGTACATAAATTAATTGAATTAGGAATTAAATTAAAACCAGCAATAGTCCATGAATATGGAAAATTATCAATTCAAAACAATATTTTATCAAAGCGAAACATAAACAGACTAGTAAATGAAAATTTAGTAAATGGATATTCTGATCCTAGATTATTAACCTTGAAAGGGCTAAAACGTAGAGGGTTTACACCAAATATGATTAAGTCAATTGTTCAAACATCATCAATGGAAAGACATGAAACAATTGTTAATACTGAGTTTATTGATCATATAATGAGATCAGAACTTAGTAACACAGCAGTAAGAGCATTTGGTATATTAGATCCAATGGAAGTTATAGTAATAAATCCACAAGAGTTTACACCCAAATCATTACATCCAAATTCAGGATCTTTAGATTATGAGTCACATCAAATAAGTATATCAGAAAGAATATTTATTGAGAAAGAAGATTTTAGACAAGACCACGATAAAAATTATTATAGATATACACCAGAAAATATTGTACGATTAAGATATAATGATTTTTCAAAAATGGTTGAATATAAAGATTCAAAATTATATATTAAAAAAGAAGAACCAATAAATCCAAAGAAAGTGAAAGGTTGTATTCATTGGATATCAGATATTGACGCTGTACCAGTATTTTATGAATTATTTACAGATTTGGCTCCTGATGGTAATTTCAATCCAGATAGTAAAAAAGTATACAGTGGATATATTCAAAAATATGTATTAGAGCCCGATAACATAAATAAAATATTTCAGTTAGAAAGAGTTGGATATTTTAAATTTGATAGATATGAAAATTGTATTCCTGTATTTATTCGTATCATTGGACTTTACGATAAGAATAAAGTATAATTATTTTAATTCTAATATAAAGACATTTTAATATATTTATAATAATTGTATTAAAATGGTAGATAATATTAATGATTTTTTACCTTGGGTCGAAAAATATAGACCAAAGCATATAGATGAAATTATTAGTCATGACCAAAATATTGAAACAATAAAAAAATTATTAACAGGTGGATCTTTACCACATTTATTATTTCATGGATCTTCCGGAACAGGAAAGACATCAACAATAATGGCATTAGCAAAAGAAATTTATGGTAACAATATAAGACTAATGGTTATGAAATTAGATGCTTCTGATGATCGTGGTATTAATTCAGTAAGAGAAGATATTAAAGGGTTTGCTGAAAAATCCAATATGTTTGAAAAAGGTGTAAGATTAATTATTTTAGATGAAGCTGATTCAATGACATTTGATGCTCAATTTGCTTTGAGAAGAATAATAGAAAAATATTCAGCAACAATAAGATTTTGTTTAATTTGTAATTATGAAAATAAAATAATTCCAGCAATTAGATCTAGGTGTGCTAATTTTAGATTTAGTAATATTGATATAAAACATATATGTACAAAGTTAAATATGATTATCAAAAATGAAAACATTAAAATAGAACCGAATACAGTAGAAATAATAGCATTACTAGCAAAAGGAGATTTAAGAAAAGCAATTAATTTATTACAATCAATTTCAATGCAATCAAATAAAATAACAATAGATAAATGTTACGAAGTAGCTGGGGTACCATCAAAAAAAGAAACTAATGATATATTAAGTATATTATTAAATAGTAAATTAAATTTTGATGAAGCGTATTTAAAAGTGTGCGGTATTATAAAGGCTCAAGGTTATTCATTATCAATTGTATTAAAAGAATTAATATTAGAAATTTTAGCTCAAAAAACTAAATTACCAGAAATACCCCAAATAATATCGGATTTATCAGATTTAGAGAATCAGGTAACAAAGTCAACATTTGGTGACATATATATAACATCTCTAATAGGTATTTTTAAAAAGTAAAAAAAAATTGAAATTATTACTAATATAAATTATAGAACTATATTAGTAATGTCCTCTTTTACTCCAATTGATGTTCTTACCGCTGCTTTTGCTGACTATTCAGCAAAACAGAATACCGAAAAGCTCCTAACTGGAGCTACATGGAATGGTGATATTAATTTTGCTAGCCTAAATACAGGTGATCATGAAATTGAATCCATTCTTCTTGCCCTTGATCAAAAAATGATGTTAGATGAAGCCTCTCGTAAGAAAGGCGAACTAGCTCCTTATACTGAGCAGATTATTTCACAACATTTTTCCGATTTTGTGACTTACATTAGTTCAAGATCAGACGAGACCAAATCACTCGCATACAATTTAATGTTTAGATACCTATTTTATCTTAGATCAATTCGCGTTCCGGGTAAACAATCCAGACTGTTGTTCTGGTATATGTATTCCCGTCTATATAATATTTTTCCTGAAACATGTCTCAAACTACTTGAGCTTGTACCAGATTATGGTTATTTTGGTGACATTGATGCTCTTATTGAGTATATGAGTACTCGAATTACTGATGTAGCAAAATACGAACAGTTTAAGAGTGCTGCTATTAAAGTTTACATTGTTAATCTAAATGCTGATTCACAACTAATTTTTGGCAAACCACTTAACAAAGTTAGTCTAGATGAAGCCAAGGAACTTAATTTCAAACTGAAACTGATGAGTGTTGAGGATATTCGTAAGTTTGTTGGGTCAAAACGACTTTCACTAGCTTCTAAATGGATTAAGCGTGAAGGTAAAGACAACTCAACACATCGTAATGATATCATTTATGCTACATACTTTCCTAATGGTGGAATTAAGGATCTAATTAAATCAGACAAGAAAGAAATGCGTGAACTTGGTATGCGTAGACTAAGATATCACCAAATGCTTTTCCGTAATGTAATTACAGCACTATCTCAATGTTTGCTTGTAGGTGAACAAATGATGTGTGAAGAGAATGAGCAATACAGACAATGGAGTTCAATTCCAATTGCTGATGCTCCGGCTAAGTTTATTACAAAATACAGAAAGGGTCTAGCAAATGAGCTTGTTAATGTACCAATTGCTGAATCTGATTCAGCAACAGGTAATAGACACCCGGATAAAGCTGATCGTGTAACTTGCCGTAAAAATCTAACTGAATCAGTATTATCTCAGAAGATTAAAGGTGCTACCCAAGATATTAAACGTTTGTCCAATATCATTTATTCCCATATTGAATATGGTCAAATTTCATCTAAGCTATCAACTCTTGAACGTTTAACCATCAAAGCTCAATGGAATGACATGGTGCTTAAGCTAAGAACCGAGATTAATGATGCTATTGAACAATCAAAATCAGAAGGTGAGTTTATTGATCCTCGCAATGTAATTCCAGTGATTGATACATCTGGTTCTATGAGATCAGCACGTGTTCAAGATGTTGCTATTGGTCTAGGTATTTTTGCTAGTTACTTGAGTACAATGCCCGGTTGTCTAATGTCCTTCTCTGAAAAACCAGAGATTTTTAAACTTGACATGTCTGGTTCAAAAGATGTTTTCGATCATTTCCTGACAGTACAAAGCGGTCCTACTGGTTTGAGTACAAATATTGATGCTACCTACAAACTACTACTCAACCTAATGGAAAAGTCAGATGTTAAATCACCTGATTTTGCCATGCTATTCCTAACTGATGGTCAATTTGATTCACAAGTAGTTCAGATGCCACGTTGCCAAGGAAAGTCTCATGAACAATCCTTTAATGATGTATTCCTAGGACGGTTTGAAACTGCTTTTGCTGAAAAAGGATACAATTTACCTCGTACAATTTTCTGGAATCTAAACTGTCATAGCCCAGGATTTCCAGCAACAGCTATTTCTAAAGGTGTCCAACTTGTGAGTGGATATTCTCAAACACTACTTGTACAAGTTTTTACTGGTTCATACACTTATGAGAAAAGTTCAGATGGTAAAACAAAAGTAAGTGTTACACCTTGGGAAAAGTTTGTGGAAGCTCTTCAACATAGTGGATACGATCAAGTATCCAATATGCTTGCTCTGGTTGGTGAAGGTTGTCTAGTTAACCTTCGTAATTCAGATTAGACTATTATTTTAATTTTTAATAAGATAAAGTTATTTCTTTGTTTTAGTTGATTTAGTTTGTTTTGTTTTATTAGTTTTTTTAGTTTCAATTAATTCTTCAGTTTGTTTTTGTTCAGTAGATTCTTCAGTTTTAGTATTTTTCTTTTTAGTATTTTTGTTAGTGGTTTTATTAATAATTTTATTTAATTCTGGTGATATTTCTTCTTTAGTTTCTTCTTTAATAGATTCTTTAGTTTTTTCATTTATTTTTTCATTTGAAATAGATTGAACTTTAATATCAGATACTTTTGTAAAAAAAGTACCAACATTTAAATCAAAACCTTTAATAATTTCTTCTAAATCTTTATCACGTTTATTTCTTTCTTTATTAGTTTCTTCAGCTAATTGTTTTGAGTTAAGAGCAATTTCTTCAATCATATTATTAATAATATTATCTTTAGAATATTCAATAGGTTTTAATACTAATCCGTACCAGTATATTCCATCAGCTAAACGTTTTTTATTAAGTCCAATATCTTTAAGAATAACAGGTAATTGTCTTTTAATATAATTAATATATGTTTCATCAATTGAAAGTTCATTTGTAATTGTAGTTAAAATATTGGAAAATTTAATACAATTGTGTGGATTTGAATCAAGTGTAAAGTATTTTTTAATTAAATATTTAATTTCATCAATGCTTAACTTTGTATTAATTATTTTTTCATTTAGTAAGTGTTTAATTTTAGTTTTAGCATCAT
>JACCDH010816304.1_pt1 | contig 10132 bp, 9 predicted proteins | sample 7442481 | NCBI WGS metagenome assembly JACCDH01 (sample SAMN15323433, study PRJNA562643) | freshwater metagenome | isolation source: river surface water | place: USA:Blue River Watershed | collected 2017-08-15
CCGGACATTAATTTCTGATCGTTTAAACTCGAAAGAGGAATTAGACAAAATTCAGGCAGAATTCGCTGCTAGCAAGTAATTTTTAAGAAAATACTCTTATTTTTGTAAGGTAAAGGGGGCTCTTGTAGCCCCTATTTTCTTTATTCTATGCAATTATCCTTTCTAGGTGCTGCCAGACAAGTAACAGGGAGTATGTTTCTGTTACAGTTAGAGGATGGCTACCAAATATTAATCGATTGTGGAACTGATATGGAGCGTAAGATCGACTTTGAAGAGCCGGTTGAACAAAAGTCCTTTTTCCCTTTTGATGCCTCACTCATTAATTTAGTGATTCTTACACATGCTCACATTGACCACTCAGGTAATATTCCGATGCTTTACCGCGAGGGTTATGAGGGTCAAATTCTTTGTACTCCACCTACAGCTGATTTAAGTGAGTTATTACTGATGGATTCAGCGAGTTTGCATTTGCGTCGTTTAAAGGCTGCGCAAGGGGAGAGTCGCAAGAAGCATAAACAGATGGATCGTTTACTCCGTAAAGGAGATTTATATCTTCAAAAAGATGTAGAAAATGCGATGGATAACTTTGTTACGCTTCAATTTAATCGAAAATTTATTGTTTTTCCTGGCTTAGAAATCACTTTTGTTCCTGCTGGTCATCTATTAGGTGCTGCGCATGTACTGATTTCAGTTACTGAAAAGGGAGTAACTAAAACGATTGGGTTTAGTGGAGATATAGGTAGAGCTAATTATCCATTGCATATCGATCCTCAGCCTTTTCCGGAAGTAGACTATTTAATATGTGAAACTACTTATGGTAATCGAATTCATGAGGATAAGGAAAGTCCGATGGATGCTTTAGGTAGAGTCATTAAAGAAACATGTATTGATCGTCCTGGTCGTTTAGTCATTCCAGCTTTTTCAGTAGGAAGAACTCAAGCGGTATTATATACGTTGAATAGGTTGATTGAGGAGCGTAATTTTCCGGCAGTGCGTGTATTTACAGATAGTCCAATGGGTAGAAGTTCTACTAAGATTTACTCTAAATACTTATCCTACTTAAATCCAGAGGCTCGTGAATTTCATAGAGAGAATGATGAGTTGTTTGATGTGGATAATCTAATCTTTCTTCAAACAGAAAAAGAAAGTAAGGCAATCAAAGATTACCGGGAGCCCTGCATTATTATTTCTTCATCTGGTATGATTTCTGGAGGTCGTGTGGAGCAGCATATTGCGGATAATATATCGAATACCTATGCTACGATTTTGTTAATAGGTTATACAGCAGAAGGTACGCTTGGTCGTCAATTATTAGCTGGTACTGATATGATTGTTGTCAAGGATCGGGAGTATAAAGTCAATGCTCAAATTCGAAAAATTGATGTATTCTCTGGTCATGCTGATCAAAAAGGACTTTTAGATTTCGTGAAGCAACAGAATCCAACTAAAACTAAAAAGATTTTCTTGTCACATGGAGAGGAAGAAAGTATGCTAGAATTCTCCTCTATCTTAAATGGATTAGGATTTAATGAAGTTATTTTGCCTCGAAAAGAGGAGACTTTCGAGCTTTAATTTTATTTTTGTATCAAAATTTACGCCTTATGAAAACATTATTGGAATTTGAAAAGCCTATCGCAGAATTAGAGGATAAATTGATTGAAATGCGTAAGCTTGCTTTAGAGAATAATGTCGATGTAACAGCTGCTGTTGCTTCGTTGACTGATAAGATTTTAGAATTGAAAAAAGAAACCTTTTCGAATTTGACCCGTTGGCAACGTGTTCAATTGTCAAGACACCCTGATCGTCCCTATACGTTTGATTATATCGAGTATTTATGTGATGAATTTATTGAAATTCATGGAGATCGGAATGTAGGTGATGATAAAGCCATGGTAGGTGGTTTTGGTAGTATTGATGGCGAGTTGTCTGTTATGTTTATAGGGCAACAAAAAGGACGTAATACAAAAGATCGTCAATACCGTAATTTTGGTATGCCTAATCCAGAAGGATATCGTAAAGCACTTCGTTTAATGAAGATGGCAGAAAAATTCAACAAGCCTATTGTTTGTTTAATTGATACTCCTGGTGCATTCCCTGGTTTAGAAGCTGAAGAGCGTGGGCAGGGTGAAGCAATCGCACGTAATATTCGGGATATGTTTATGTTAAAAGTTCCGGTAATATGTGTCATTATAGGTGAAGGAGCTTCTGGTGGTGCTTTGGGTATTGCTGTTGGAGATAGGGTTCTTATGATGGAAAATACTTGGTATTCGGTAATTTCTCCAGAATCTTGTTCTTCTATTTTGTGGAGAAGTTGGAATTATAAAGAACAAGCGGCAGAGGCATTAAAATTGACTGCGGATGATATGTTATCTAATCAATTAATTGATGGTATTATTCCAGAACCTTTAGGCGGAGCGCATTTAAATCCAGAACAGGCCGCTAGTATGTTAAAAGAAGTGATTAAAAAGGAGTTAGCTATACTGAGTGCCATGGATCCTGCGACACGTATATCACAACGAATTGATAAGTTTGGAGCGATGGGTCAAGTAATCGAATAATATGGCAAAAGCTATTATATTTGATTTAGGTAATGTTTTATTGCCTATAGATCTCAGTTTAACTTACGATGCTTTTTCATTTTTTTCTGCTTTAAGCTCTTTAGAGATACAAAATAAAATTACAGATCTTGAGCTATGGGTGCCATATGAGTCTGGACATCAATCAGATGAAGAGTTTCGGGACTATTTGCGCAATGAGTTGAGTTTATCCTGTACTGATTCAGAATTTGATGAGGCTTTTTCAGCACTTTTACTAGGTTTCCATCCTGGCGTATATTCTTGGGTTTCTTCTTTAAGATCTTCTTATTCGTTGTACTTATTAAGCAATACGAGTTCAATTCATGCTGAGCGCTTTACAAAGATTAAATTAGGACCTGAGGGTCAAAACTTATTTAGCCTCTTTGATGATGTATATTATTCTTTTGAGATGGGTTTAGTAAAACCTAATCCACTTATTTATCAACAAGTATTAAATGAACACAATCTCTCTGCAGATGAGGTGTTGTTTTTTGACGATAATGTCGCTAATATTAATTCAGCAAAGGCATTAGGTATAACTTCATATCTAATTAATCCAACAATAGATTTCACTCAAATTCAAGATATTCTAGATACATATGTTAGTTAGTAGTCCCATTTTTGACTTTTTATTTAAGTTAGCTGGTTGGAAAATAGTAGGTGAGGTACCTCGTGAATTAAAGAAGGCATTGGTCATTGTATGTCCTCATGCGACTTGGAAAGATTTTACAGTGGGTTTGGGAGCCCGATCTCTGATGCGTATCCCCATCTTATTTTGGGGCAAGAAAGACTTATTTGAGGGTCCTTTTGGCGGTATTTTCTCTTTGTTAGGGGGTTATCCAGTTAATCGAGGTACTAAATCAAATTTAGTAGATGCTATCGTTGATATTTATAACTCAAAAGATAGTTTTTATGCTGTCTTAGCTCCGGAGGGAACGCGTAAAGATGTACAGGAGTTGAAAACTGGTTTTTATTATATTGCAGATGGTGCTAAAGTACCCTTGGTAATGATTGGTTTTGATTTCGTTAATAAGGAGATTAAGATAAGGGAACCTTTTTATACTACTGGTGATTTCAAAAAAGACAAACTGGTGATTGCTCGCTATTTTCAAACGATTCCAGGGGTTCAGAAATCTTGGATTAAGAATTATTTAGCCGAAGCTGCCGAATAAATTAGGCCAGCCGTTTTTTTAGAGGCTCCTGAGTTTCCTACTAAGGATTGTAACTTTGCATAGTCTTCCTTTTGGGATTTGTATACACTCTCTTTTTTGAGTAATTCTTTCATCCAATAGGTCATATGCTCTATAGAGAATTTAGCTTGAATGAGTTCAGGGACGGCTAATCTGTCTAATATGATATTTACTAATGATATGTATTTTATCTGGATAACTATCTTAGCTAAGGAATAAAATACCCAATCTGTTTTATATACGACTATCTGAGGTGTATTTAACAAAGCTGTTTCTAAAGTAGCGGTACCGGAGGTTACGATAGCCAGCTCTGCATTCTGAACCACATCATAGGTTTGATCGAATAGGACAGGTATAGTTGTTTGGTAAAGTTCTTTCCAATCACTTATTCCTGCAATTACAAATTGTAAATCGGGTTGGCTTTCAGCTAATTGGTTAAACAATGGCAGAGCTGTTTTAATTTCTTGTTTTCTACTCCCAGCTAATAAAGCAATATATTTTTGGCCTTTATATTTGAAATCTGAAGACGGAATAAATGCTTGAATTGCATCTTGCAATGGATTTCCAACATATTCAGTAGAAATCCCCGCTTTTTTGAATAAATTAAGTTCGAACGGAAAAATGACATATAGGTGATCAATCCATTTCTTCAATTCATCAACTCTTCCTTTATTCCATGCCCAAACTTTAGGCGCAATGTAAAAATGTGTTTGAAAGCCTTTCTTTTTTGCAATTTTTGCGGCCTTTAAATTGAATCCGCCATAATCGATGAATATGACAGCATCTGGTTGAAATTCTTCTATTTGAGTGCTAAATGTTTTGAATAAGCCTTTTAGGCGTTGTAAATTTTGTATAACGCCTAAAATCCCCATAATAGCTAATTGATTGTGGTGAACTTTGAGCTCTGCTCCATTTGCTTCCATTGCATCTCCACCCCAAGCTTGAATGATAGCGTCATTATCCAAAAGTTTGATTTCTTGGATTAGGTTAGATCCGTGTAGATCGCCTGACTTTTCTCCGGCTAGGATGAAGTATTTCATGATTATTCTCCGTAGTACTCCACAGAATTCTTATTTGTTTCGATAAGGTGAATTTTATGCAAAGTAGCTGATGTGGATGTCTCCTTGATTTTAGGAGCTAATATTTTCCAAAATTCCATCACTAATATCTCACAGCTCGCTAATTTACCTAACATAAAGTCAACATCTAAATTTAGATTTTTATGGTCTACTTTATCAATTATCTCTGATTTAATTAAATCTCCTAATTGTTTTAAATCGTAGACAAAACCTGTCTCTATATCGGGTAAACCTTTTACTGTGACAATTAATTCGAAGTTATGACCATGCCAATTCGTATTAGCACATGGCCCAAAAACTTCTTGATTTTTTTCTTCTGACCAGGCAGGATTGAATAATCGGTGAGCTGCGTTAAAATGTTCCTTGCGGATGACGTATACCATTGTTTTCAGTTTTTGTGGAGGGACTCTGGGAAAACAATAGCAGAGTTCCAATAATTGCACAAAGTTAATAAACCTTCCGGGAATCTGTGTAAATTTGTTTTTTAAATACGTCTTCTATGATCATAGTTACAGGTGCTGCAGGCTTTATAGGCAGTTGTTTAATTCAGAAATTAAATGAGTTAAAGTTTAGGTACATTATAGCTGTTGATGATTTCTCCACTGCTGAAAAGAATTTGAATTTGGCTAATAAGGCCATCATGGAGCGCGTTGAAAGAAAAGATTTGTTTTCATGGTTAGAAAAAAATAACCGAGAAGTGGAGTTCTTTTTTCACATAGGTGCAAGAACTGATACAACCGAATTCAATACAGCTATTTTTGATGAATTAAATTTAGATTATTCTAAGAAGGTGTGGAAGGCTTGTGTTGATTTTCAAATACCCTTAGTGTATGCTAGTTCAGCAGCTACTTATGGATTAGGTGAATTGGGTTATGATGATGACGAAGCATTATTATCGTCATTGAAACCTTTAAATCCGTATGGAGATTCAAAAAATGACTTTGATATTTGGGCGATGGCTCAGGAAAAAAAACCGTTCTTTTGGGCTGGTTTAAAGTTTTTTAACGTTTATGGACCTAATGAATACCATAAAGGACGTATGGCTTCTGTTATTTGGCATGCTTTTAATCAAATTAAGGATAATGGATCTCTAAAGTTATTTAAGTCGCATCGAAATGATTTTAAAGATGGGGAGCAAATGCGAGATTTTATCTATGTTAAAGATTTGATTCAAGTATGTGTATTCTTGATGGAGCACCGGAAAAATTCTGGTATTTATAACCTGGGAACAGGTAAAGCTCGCTCCTTTAATGATTTAGGTAAAGCTACCTTTCGTGCTTTGGGGCTAGAGCCAAACTTAACGTACATTGATACTCCTGTAGATATAAGAGATAAGTACCAATATTTTACGGAAGCGAATATGAATAAACTTCGTTCAATAGGCTACACTATTCCTTTTACGAGCTTAGAAGAAGGTGTGGATGAGTACGTGAAGGACTATTTAGCTAAGAATCTGTACTATTAACTAGTTTTTTTAAACCTTCTTCTGCAAATCCTTTTCCATAGGCATACAATTGTATGTTAGCTGCAAATATGGAAAGTATAGCAATTTTAATACTCTTTGTTCTGACTAAGGAGGCAGAAAAGATTAAAAGACAATAGACTAGAATTCCCGCTAATAATGCTAATCCAATAGTTGGATAGAAAAGTAAAGCTAATCCAGTTAAATTGTAATAGCAGAAAAAAAGGAAAGGAAAGAAGTGGACAATTTTTAATTCTTTTGGGAAGAATCTACTAATGTTAATCCGAGCGCGACCAAAGAAATGTAATTGATTGTAAAATTGTCTAAAATCTGTTCTGCGTTTATGGTAAATAAAAGCTTTTGGAATTAAGCCAGATTTAAAACCTAGAGTGATACACCGTATACTAAATTCTATATCTTCCCCCATTCGGGTGATTTTAAAGCCTCCAGTGGCTTCATAGACCTTCCTAGAAATACCCATATTAAAGCTTCTTGGATGAAATTGGCCTCCAATATTTTTTTCTCTTCCCCTTATTCCACCAGTTGTGAAAAATGATGTCATCGAATAACTGATGGCTTTTTGAATAGGAGTGAAGCTTGGGTGATCTTGATCTGGTCCCCCAAATAAATCTAAACTCTCGCTTTTTACAGCTTTATCTACTTCAGTAAGATATGAGGGTTCTAATAAGGCATCAGAGTCAAGAATGATAAAATAATCTCCTTTAGCTCTTTCAAAAGCATAATTTCGAGCAAAGCCTTGACCACCATTTTCTTTTACATAATAGGATAATGAAAAAGAATTCGTGTATTTCTCAATAATATGTGCTGAATCTTCTTTAGATCCATCTTCAACAACGACCACTTCGAAATCTCTAAATTTCTGTGTTTGAATACTAGCTAATAATTCATCCAATTCTTGTGGACGGTTATATACAGGAATAATCAGGCTGTAGGCCGGCGTTTTCATCTTATAAAGATTGAAGCGTTTGTTTGCTTGCAGTGATGATTTGATCGTACTCTGAATCTCCTAAAGCTGTAGATAAAAACCAAGATTCGTATTGTGAAGGAGGAAGATAAATTCCTTTCGATAGCATACCTTTAAAATACTTTCCAAATAGCGCCGTATCCGATGTTTTCGCATCACTAAAATTATAAACTTCCTTATCTGTAAAGAATAAGGTAAACATGGATCCAATTTGATTAATAGTAAAGTTTAGGCCTATTGATTTTAGGTCCGAAGACATAGCTTCTTTTAAGGCCAAACCTCGATTAGCTAGTGTGGAGTATATGTCAGGATTACTTGTTATCAAGTTTAACATGGCAAGACCTGCAGTCGTGGCTAATGGATTACCCGATAAGGTTCCTGCCTGGTAAACAGGTCCAGCAGGTGCTATCATATCCATTATCTCTGACTTGCCACCATAAGCCCCTACTGGAAGTCCACCACCTATTATTTTACCTAAGGTTGTTAGATCGGGTTGAATACCTGATAATCCTTGGTATCCACTGGAGGATAGGCGGAATCCGGTCATTACTTCATCGAATATAAGTAATGCCCCATATTGTTGACATAATTTTTGAACTCCTTCTAAATAACCTTCTTTTGGAATAACTAATCCCATGTTGCCCACAACTGGCTCTACTATGACAGCTGAAACTTCAGTAGGATTTGCCATGAATAGATTTTCTAAGCTTTCTAAATCGTTATAAATCGCTGTCAGTGTATCACGGGCAGTAGCTACAGTTACTCCTGGGCTATCTGGTGTCCCTAGAGTAGCTACACCTGAACCTGCAGCAATTAAGAACGAATCGCCATGGCCATGGTAACAACCTTCGAATTTGATGATTTTATCTCTCTTAGTGTATGCTCTAGCAAGTCGTATGGCAGCCATAGTGGCTTCAGTTCCTGAGTTTACTAGACGAACCTTTTCTACAGAAGGAATCATGGAAGTGATTTTCTCTGCGATTAATACTTCATTATAGGTAGGAGCACCAAAAGAGAATCCATTCCCTAAGGCATTTCGTAAAGCTTCTTCAATCGCAGGATGTGCATGACCGAATAACATGGGTCCCCATGAACCAATTAAATCAACATAGGAATTACCATCTACATCATGTAAATAAGCACCTTTTGCTGATTTAATGAATATTGGATTTCCTCCTACAGATTTAAATGCTCTCACAGGAGAATTTACACCGCCAGGAATTAATTCTTTGGCTCTTTCGTAATAGGCTGTACTTAAGGTATTCATCTTATTTCTTCTTCGGATTCTTTCCTGTAGCTTTTTGTTGTTCCTCCATTGTCTTCAATTGTGTTTGAAGGTATTGTGAGAACTTTGATTTTTTAGGACCACCACCAGCTGCAATTTTTAAGCGATTTGCATCTAATAAAGATTTGATTTTATCTTCATTAACAAATTTACGAATAGCCAGCTGTTGTCCGATTGTGACTAAATTAGAAACAAAATAATAGAAACTTAAACCAGCAGGAAAAGAGTTCATTACAAACATAAAGATGACAGGCGTAATATAAGCCATCATTTTCATATTGATAGGTTGACCGGGTTGATCTGGAGTTATTTGATTATTGTAATAACCGTAAGCTAATTGCGATACAGTCATTAATAAACAATATAAACTTACATGAGCCCCATAAAATGGAATCGTAAACGGTAACGATATGAAAGAATCATAGGTTGACAAATCGTTCGCCCACAGGAAAGATTCTTGTCGCAAATTGATCAAATTAGGGAATAGCATAAACACAGCCATTAGAACTGGCATTGTTGCAAGAACAGGTATGCAACCACTTAAAGGGTTAACACCAACCTCGCTATACAATTTCATCGTTTCTTGTTGCACACGCGCTGCATCATCACCGATTTTCTCTTTAATTGCTGCAATTTCTGGAGCTAAGATTCGAGTCTTAGCCATAGAAACGTATGATTTATACGTTAATGGCAGTAAGGCTGTTTTAATAATTAACACTAAAACGATAATTAACAGACCATAATTGCTGAATATACTTTCTAAAAAACCAAATAAAGGAACAAATATGTATTTCGTGATAGGTAAAAGGAAATCATAACTTAGTTTAACATTCTTTCCAAACTCGGGAGCATCTACCTTATTTACAATCTCATAATCATTAGGACCAAAATAGAATTGGAAATTAGATTTGCCAGTAGATAAATCCTGCGCAGAACCCACTAATTGTGCATCTAATGTTTTGATGTTAACACTGTCTGTTAAATTAGGAGTGGCTGTCAGCGCTGCTGATTTGAAAGTAAACCCTTGAGGAATTAATCCACTAAGGAAGTATTTCTTCTTAAAGCTGATCCATTTTGAGCTTTGGTCTAAATTCTCGTTCGACACAGAACTAGGATTTTCTGACAAATAATCAAACTCCTCGTCTTCCGTGAGCAAGTAATTAATGGTTGCTTTACGCTCTTCGGTTATATCTTTTTCTGTCTGATGAACTTGCTCCTTCCAGTGAATGAAGTAATCTCCACCGGTTAAGGTAACTGATTTAGCATCCAATTGATAATCTAAAAGAAAACCAGATTCTGCTAGGTTATAAGATGATTTTACCGTTTGACCTCCAGGTAAATTTCCTGTGAATTCAATTTTATTTCCAGTTTGTTTACCAGCAAATGCAACATTATTTAATTTGATTTTACCTGACGAAGTAGGTAATTCTATGGAAAATTCATCACCTATCGAATTGTATAAATACAATCCTTCGTTTTTCCCAGTATTGAAATTAGCATAGCTCTTGTAATTCTTTAGTTGAACGGAAACTAATTTAGCTCCGATAGAAGATAC
>JACCDH011162273.1_pt1 | contig 10132 bp, 9 predicted proteins | sample 7442481 | NCBI WGS metagenome assembly JACCDH01 (sample SAMN15323433, study PRJNA562643) | freshwater metagenome | isolation source: river surface water | place: USA:Blue River Watershed | collected 2017-08-15
AACGTACAAATTGTTAATATAATAACAGAAACAGACGCATCTGTTCGAAATTTTTGATCCAATAATGGTTCAAAAGAATATGTTGCCGGAGAAACATATATTACAATTACCATAGTAATCATTGATGCAATTGTAATTGATCTAAATATTTTCTTATCCATCGGAAAAAACAAACCTACAGCCAATAACACTTCGATATAAGCCAAATAATATCCAGGAATAAAAAATTGACCATGAATAGAATAAAGCATCATATTAAATAGATATAAATAAGTTATTTTATCCACATTTTTAGATTTATATGCCCAGATTAATAAAATTAAACTTGATAAAGCAAAATAAATTCTACCAACGATATATAAATTATGGCTTCCTTTAATGAAGGGTAAATCAGAAGCAATTCCTAACACAGATAAAAGTATCGATATTATCGATAAACCAATTAATATTTTTTTACTTGCCATATAACAAATAATATCATTTTTATTTAAAAAATGCAACTATTTATTAATTTTACCTTTAATTATTTTAAAATTATATTGATCGAAAAAATAACCTCTATAATCAACATGTTTTTGATTAGTTAATATTTTAAACACTTCATTTGCCATTAAAACACCACTTAACCAAACGACAACAACAAAGCTTGGTCTTTTCATTTTATTTGAAATAATTTTCATTACTTTTTTTCTAGATATAATTTTATAGGGTTTAAAATGAGAAAATGTATAGTTTATTTCATTTTTTAATGAAATAAATTTTTGTTTATCTGTAATCTTATCTAATTCCACCCCTTTGGTTGTCATTTTTAAAAATTCTTCCCAATGAGGATCTTTTGGACTTAATACGAAAACACTAACAAATGGAGTTAACCACACATCTACTATTTTTTTATTTAATACTCGTGCATTTCTTTCTAAATACAATGAGGCTTTTAATTCATCCATTCCATTAACAACAACATCAACTTTTTCTAAAATTTTAACTATATCTAAATCAAGTGCGCTTTTATTAAAAATTTTTATTTTTAATTTTGGGTTTATTTTTAGAAATTCTTTTTTTAATACGTTTACTTTAAACTTTCCAATAGTTTTTAAATTACAGTAAATCTGTCTATTCAAATTAACATAATCATATTTATCTGGATCAATTAAATATATTTCCTGAACTCCCATTCGAACCAATGCCTCAGCACAAACTCCTCCCATTCCTCCAACACCACATACTAATACTTTTCCTTTAAAAAGTTGATTCTGCTGTTTTTTTGTAATTACTCCTATGTTTCTATCAAAATTCATAGATACCTCTAATTCCAATAAAAACCCAACTTTTTATGTACACCATCATGTTCAGTTCTCCTACTTGTACTATTTCTTCGCCATTATTATAGTCAAGCCATGTATAACAAAAAACATTAACTGGCATATTATCATATTTTGGTAATTTAAAGAAATTATCCTCAAACCCACACTCCCTTGAATTTAATCTTAATACAAATCTATGATAATCTAATTCAATTTTATCAGGATTTGGAAAGACTTTTTTAGCATAATTATCCACTAATGATGAAACTATTTTTTTGTATGGTTTATATGGATTTCGAACTTTTGAATTATGCGATGGCCATACTTTATCATAGACTTTTGTTACTATTCCAATGATTGCTGGGACTGCTGAGATATTTGTTATATAACACTTCCCATATTTTTCATATATTTTTAATATAGAATATCTATAAGCATATTCCATTATGTTTGTTCCTTTATTTTTTGCAATTAAGACTAACCCCAAGTGACAAACCATATTTTTAGTTTCTTTATTACTTTCTATTAAGAATTGATAGAAAAAACCAACAGGCTCTTTTTCTAAGTAAAAAACACATAATATTATTTTGTTTAAAAAATCTTTTTTTTCATTAAAATTTAATTTTTCATTAAAAATTCCATACTCCAAATTTCTTTTAGATAACCTGTTCACATAATTAAGGTCGTCTATAATTTGATTAAGATTATTATCATCCTGATTTTTTCCTGGTTCAAAATAATACTTTAGTGTATATCCTTTGTATTGTTTTATAAAATCTTCCATAATTTACCTCTAAAAATTAAATGGCACAGATTTCTCAAGAATACATAAAGAATCAATAATTTGACTCATTCTTGACCGAGTTTATTTGATATTAATATTTTTTTTTGATATATTATCTATATGAAAAACATTAAATGCTTAATATTAGACGATGATAAGAAAATTAGAGATTCTCTAATGGAAATGATTTTAGAATTTCACCCAACTTGGGAAACCCATGAGTCTTCAGATGGTGCTGATGGCATTAAGAAACTAACAATAGACGCCAATTTTGACATAGTCTTAACGGATTATGAAATGAAACCTAAAAATGGTTTAGATGTTTTAGAACATATTTACAACAATCAATTAGACATATTATCCGTAATGATAACATCGCATGCAAACCCTGTGACATTTAAAGGATCTTTAAAGTTCAGAGTAGCTGGTTTCATTGAAAAACCTGTAAATGCCACAGACTTATTATCTCTATTACAAAAACTTGAGGATGAGGTAATTTTAAAGAAGAAAAACAAAGAATTAGCTGACATTGGAAAAGAGTCTGCCATGATCCTTCATGATATTAAAAACCCGTTAACCGTTATTATGGGAAGTTCTGATCTTATGAAGATGAAATTAACAGATGAAGTAGCTTTAAAATTCTCGCAAAGAATATCTAATTCCTCTAATAAAATTTTAGAAATTATAGATAATGTTCAAGAAAAAATAAGAAATCCTCATGCCGTAACTCCTATTGCTAAAAAAACAAACTCTAAAACAAATTTAAAAGAAATAATTCCATCTTTAGAGGAATTTATTCAATATAAAAAACCAAATGCACAATATTCATTTAACTTCATCGACACTGATGTGGAATTAAAAGATGTAGAACTATATCAGATTTTTACAAATCTAATAAATAACTCTTTAGATGCAATTAGTGATCTTCCAAAAGAAGAACAGTGGATTAAGATTTATTTAAAAGAAGATAGCTTAAAAAATGTCGTTTTAGCTGTTCAAGACAGTGGGAAAGGAATTCCTCTCGAATATCAAGATAAAATTTTTAATCCATTATTCTCAAATAAGAAATCAGAAAAAGGTACTGGTTTAGGATTAAGTATTATCAAAGACTTATTGATCACACATCAAGGATCTATAGAATATAATTCAAAATCTAAAAATACGGAATTTTTAATTACTTTACCAAAAGCAAATTAAACCTTGTAATATCTATAGTTAATTGCATTAATTCCGTCATTAAGGTCAAAAGAAATCGTTTCTAAGTATGAATACAGATTCGAAATAGCAATCGATTCTTGTATCATGTTTTCTTCAAACTTTCCCCAGTTAATATTGTTGTCCCCGCATAATTTTTCCAGTTTGGATATTTTATCCGATACAATTTTATCCAAATCATTATAACTTCCATTATATTGATCATGGTAGGTATACAAATCATTAAAGTAACAATCCATTATCATAGAAGATAAAGAATCCTTTAAAATTCTAACATATTCACATGGGATAAAGATTATTCTTGAAAAATTAAAGACGTAATTAAGGTTTTTAAAAAAATCTATGTATTTTTCGTCTACTAAAAATGTAACGGTCGCAGGAACTTGACATGAAAACCCCAAGCTATTATAACTTACAGCTCCATAATATAAAACAGGTTCCCCTAAGTATTTAATCAAATCCTGCAATCTAGGTCTTGATTGGTGTTTACCAAAACTAGTCTCTTTTACAGGAGAAAAAAAGAACAATTCATCATTAATTGTGATGTAGTCTTCTTCTTTTCCTATTTTTTTGGTTACAAAACTCATTTATTAAACATCCTCATAAAATCACTAAAGAACCCCATAGCCATTAACGACATTATCACCACAAATCCAAACATATTTAAATGTGCCAAAACAGAAGTTTTAATTTGAATTTTCGTTGTTTGCTCAAATAATGCCAATAAAGCTCGACCGCCATCAAGGAAGGCTAAAGGTAATAAATTAAAGTATCCTACCGCAAAAGATAATGATGCCACCAAAAGAACGAAGGATAATATACCAGATTCTCTTGCTTTATTAGCTTCCCCTGCTATTCCAATAGGTCCCATCATTTGTTTATAACCATCAGGACTCACTAATCCTACAATTGCCTTTGTTGTTCCGATAAAGGACGAATACAGCATTGAAGAGCTGGCTAGAATTGATTTTAATACATTCGATTCTTTTTCTACGACAGGCTTTGTTGTAACTTGTTCTTTTATTTGGTTCTCTGCAATTTTTAATGGAATAACTTCTCCATTTCTAGATACAAAATAATTGGTAGAGCCATCTGAACCTAAAATTGATTTCAAAACAAATTTTGAATAAGCAGAAGGTGGGACATATAATAATTTATCTCCTGTAACGACTTCTTTAAGTGTCGATTGTTCAACAATTGTTTTTTCAATAGAATTAAATGACATATTCATTAATCCAAAAAATATAATTCCAGTTAGAATAAAATTACTTGCTGGACCTGCAATGGAGATAAAAAACCATCTCCAAGGAGCAATTTTATTCCCTTGAGTGATCTTTTTTCCATCTTCACCGATCTCGCCATCAAATTGAACTTTTTCAAATTTAACGTAACCGCCTAAAGGAATCCATCCAATTTTAAAGTTGGCATCTAACCATCTAAATGAAAAAATGGATTTTCCAAATCCTACTGCAAATTCCACAGGTTTTGCTCCCAAGTATTTTCCCACAAGAAAATGAGCAAATTCATGAATCATAACTATTGGGAAAACTGCTAAAATAAAACTAATAAATGCCATAATAACTCCTATATAGTAAATAGTATCTTAATTTTTATTATTTTGCAACAAGTTTCTTTTTTCTGCTTCTACCATTATTAAATCATCATACTTAGAAACCAAATAATTCGCATAAAAATAAGGGCGTTTGGGTGTAATGATTTTTAACGACTTTAATATAAAATCGTTATTTTGATGACTTATTTCATATTCTAAGTATTCGCAATATTCCTGCCAAAATATTCTATCCTGTTTCAACGGTCTTAGTTGATCATCTAGTTGCTTTAAATTGTTTAATACTTTTCTAATATCTTTAGGTTTATTCATTTTTAATAATTTATTAATGTAATTTTTGTTTATCAACAATTGTTCTGCATACATTTGAAAATAAAAATTTGGTTTATAACTTACCCCTTTAACTAGCATTTTATGTAATAAAAAACGTTCAACTGTTCTAAATTTATGTTTATTAATATATTTTATTAACCTATGATTTCTTACTGGTTTATTATACTCACAATAATATTCTTTTAACCACAATAAAATTAGATTTTCATTGACCTTGTCATAAGCTATGGCTTCATAAAAAAAATCTTCTAAATTATTAATAAGATTTGGATTTTTATTTTTTTTATAGAAAAGCAAGTTTTTTCTGACTATTTCACTAACTTCTTCAATTGTGAGTTCCGAAATAAATTGACCTAATTCCTCCAAATTCCCTAGAAGCAAAGTTAGTTTTTTCAAACTATCTTTTTCTAAATGATTTTGCATTTTTATTTCCTTTAGCAATTAAACCTCTTTCTTCTGCTTCTCTATTAATTATCATCATATAAACTGGACCCAAAGGAGGAAATTTAGTAACGCGACTTCTTTTCATTTCACTTTTTATGAATTCATCTGTAGATTTTTTAATATAATTTTGAATTATATTAAAGGGTTCAATCCAATATTCGTGTGACATCTTAGGACTATTGGGGTTGTCTCGATTATTAAGTTTTATTGGTTCAATTAACAGAGAAGCTTTCATAATTTCATTATGTATATTACTTAATGAACTCGTGGTAATTTTAGAAACAATTAAATCTTTGTTTCGTTCAAGGGTTTTTACATCAAAAGGAAAGTATCCTGTTGTATTTTGCAATGTTTCTATAGTTTGTTCAAAAAAAACATTTATAATATACCTTTCTGTGAAGCTATAATCCTTCTCTGCTATATACTTAAACATTTTCTCTAAACTAGAATGTTTTTTTGAATTCCATATTTCCTTAAACATACCTAATATAATATTTTCTTTAATTTTTTTTCTTTTATAATCCATTGTTTTATTGATAAATTCGATGAGAGATGAATTTTGTTCTTCGTAACGATATGAATTATTGATTTTGTAATAATTCTCAATAATGTTATTAATTTCTTCATTGGAAAAATTATTAATATGTTTTATTTTATCTTCTAAATTGCCTAGAAGATAAGCTAACTTAGCGGATTCCTTTAAGTTTTTATTAGTCATATAAGCATTATGCCATGAATCTGTTATTCTGTAAACAATTTTCTAGACTTTTAATAGAAAGTGTATTATGATTAAAATATGTACGGTGCAAATATAAACATTAAAAAAGGTAAAATTCTTCTTTATAGGGTTTTCGATATTGCCCATGAGGTATCCCTTAAAAAGGCAGAGGAATCCCTCTATCAGAATTGGTCAACTAAAGGAAAGCGTTTAAAACTATCCAGAGACCCCCATAATACAGTTATAATGAAGGAACCTCCATTATCTATAGATATTGGTGAAGAAGTTGTTAAAACCTCTTTTGGTGACTTCAAAGCCTATGTTACCACCAAGATCTGGAATTACGGAGCTTTATCAGTATGCGTTAGTATTGATATTCCTGAAAATACTTTATGGAAAGAATTAGTGAATTGGGGTTGTAGTTTTGACGATTCTTCTGAAGTCTTGACTGTAGCGACGAATGCCCGAGATTTCATCTTAAATAAAATATCTAAATCTTTAATTAAACCCAATAATCATGATATTATTGAAGACTATTCATCTTATTTGATTGAATCTATTGAAGAGAAAATCGAAAACAAGGAATCTAATACATCTGAAACCATTGAATTTAAAGACCCTCAAGATTTATTAAAAAAAGTTGCCATTCCTGAGCTTTTGATTGGAGAAAATGATTTTACTTTAGCTGAGGCTACAAGAAAAAGCATTCTCAAAGATTGTTTTCAATATTCAAAACAAGATTTGGTTATTGTAGACTGGAACTCTGCTTTGATTTTAGACTTCACAAAAAAACAAATATATAATGATTACTTAGAAATCTTAGAGTTTTCCTTAACACATCTTTTAGAATTAAGGATTTACGATGAACTTCTAGATAGAAAACTTTCTGATTTATATGATTCCATTGAACAAAAACAAAGTAGAGCTTTATCCAATAAATATGCCCACTTGTCAGAAGAAGCCAACCAAATTTACTTAGAGTTCTCTGAATTTTTTGAACATATTGACAATTCTATTAAAACAGTAGGAAATTCTCCCCTATCTTTGTTTTTTAGGGAAACATCGAGAGAATTTAGATTTTCAGATTGGCAATCCAATGTTAAAAGCAAAATGAGTTCTTTGGCTCAAATAACTCAACTTCTTCAGGCAGAAGTTAATTCTAGAAAAAGTCATATTTATGAAATCACAATTATTGTTTTAATTTTAGTTGAAGTTATTCCTCTTATTTATTCTTGGCTAAAACCTTACATAATTCCTTTGATTTCCATTTAATTATTATGATCTCCGATAAAGAAATTATTGAATTTTTAAAATTAAGATATTACTTCGATGAAGATTCCTCTTTAATCACTAAGATATTACAAAAATATCCTGAATGCAGATATTCGGGTGAGGCTTATCGTGCCGTAATTTTACAAAATGGTGAAAAACTTCAAAAAAAAATGGAATATTTTATCCATACTTCTTGGAGCCCTAGTGTTGATGGTGTTTTACAGTTTTTGCATACATCTCAAGATGAAATCGCAGATAGAATTGATGAAGTTTATTTATTTGAAGCCAGAATAGAAGGGTTGGATTTAAAAAAATTAATTAATTGTTTAAGTGAAACGTTTTATAAATTACCTGATGAGCTTTATATGATTAGTAAAGAAAATGAGGTTTTAAGTTTAACAGTAACTGATTTAAATCAACTCAATTCCCATCATTATCAAAAAAATCTTCTATCTCCTATTATTGAAGATATTTATGAAATATTAATGACCCAAGATAATGAGACCTGGTATTATGAAGAAATTAATCACCTTTTAAATAAAGCTATTTTTTTAAGTGAAAAAGGAAATTTAGAAATTTTAATTCCATTAAAAAAATTTAAAGAAGATTTCAACCAAAAATCTTTAGAAAATGAAGAAATTCAAGAATTTTCCGCAAGAATTTATAATCTTATTTAATTCCTTTAAAGCCCTTTAAATAATCTGCCATTTCTCTCAATTTGTTAGACACATCTTCCTTCATGAATTTTTGTAATTCACTATAAGCATTCATGGTTTCTTCTACTATATGAGAGATATCGTCTGGGTTTGGAAATCCACCGTTTAATTCTCCGACTAAACTATCGTTGGTTTCCATTCCATGGCAAGAAGAGCATCTTTCACTACTAGGAGACCAACGATCTATTTCTCTTTCTACCATTCTTCTTGCTCTTTCGTAATCCTGCAAAGTTGTATCATATTTTCTTAATAGCTTTGCCAATTCTTCGATCTCATCTTCTTCTAGCCCTTCACTGTTTTGAAAATCTTCTTGAAAATTCTTAAATGTTTTAAGTAATTCTTTCAAATCTTCACGACTAGAGTAATAATTATTAAATTTCATATCAATAATATTTACAGAGTTCTTAGCATAAGTTACCATTTCTTTTCTAGCTACATCTATTGATTCTTGCATTTTAGTTAAGATATCAGCAATTTCAATTGATAGTTGTCTTAATTCAGCATATGTGTTATTAACTTCTTCAACATCACTTTTTATGCTGTATAATGAGCTTGAATTTTCTTCGTTTAATTTTGCATTTGAACAATCCTCGCATTCTTCAACGGAAGAATCATGGTAAACGTATTCAACATTACAATCTTCTTGTTCTACGTTAGTATTAGGTCCTAAATCTATAGCAATCCATGATTCATAAGTCCAAGGTAGTAATTTTTCGTATATAGTAGAGCATTTTTTATCTGTTAAAAGAAAGTCTGTTGAGAATTGGTACATGGACGCGAAGTCGTGGAATAAAGTTCTTATAGGAATTCTATCCTCTTGAGCTAATGAAGACTCAAATGAAGCCCAATCTGTTGTTTTGTTTAAATAAAAACTGAATTTTTTCTTAAAATCAAAATTATAATCTGAATTCGTTCTATATACGTAGTCTTGTTGCAGAGCTTGTTCTGGCATTCTCTCTCTAAAAAAGTCATCAAAAGTTTTATAAGTAATTTTTTGAAAAAACATGTCAATATATTTTTTATCATGAGAAGTTAAAGATCGTTCGCACATTTTTACAAGATCTTTATCTACAATAGTCAAGTAGTATGGACAAACCTTAGGATTATATACTGCCTGTTTATAGAATGAGTCAAAATATTCTTCAATAAGACCCTGTTTTTTTGGATCAATAAATATCTCAAATAACTTTGATTTTAAATCATTATTTTCTTCTAAAGTTTTATGATATCCATAAAATGATTTTATATTTAACTCATTAAATTTGACAAATTCTTCTTCGGTTGTAAACAAAAAACAAGAACTTGGCAATGGTAATTTTATTTTTTTAAGTTCTAAAACAGAGCTTACAGAATCTGCTAACCGATTAGGTTTGTGTTCGTCAGACCAAATACTGACTTTATTATAAATTTCATTCATTTTTTCTTTATCTAGATTTTCAGGCAAAGAATTAAGGTAAATATATTCATGTTTTGAAACCAGTCTTTTTGTAAAAGGACATTCTTTATATTTTTTATCTATATCTGTAAAAATTTTTGTTTTGACTTTTTCGTCTATAGAAGCCTTTTCTATAATTCCTTCTATTTCATTTTTAGTTAGAAGATATGGAGATGAATAATTAGTTTTAACATGTCCAACAGTTTCTACAGGCAAAAGTATCGAAATTCCTAAAAAATTAGACTTTATTAAACCAATATTAGAAAGATCGAATGACTTAGCGAAATCTATCTGAAATACATTTTCTAGTAATTTTCTGCAAGCTGTCCAATGTTCTCTTA
>JACCDH010302909.1_pt1 | contig 10131 bp, 13 predicted proteins | sample 7442481 | NCBI WGS metagenome assembly JACCDH01 (sample SAMN15323433, study PRJNA562643) | freshwater metagenome | isolation source: river surface water | place: USA:Blue River Watershed | collected 2017-08-15
CTCAGCGCGGCAAGGCAATTAGCATTCCGGGTTGGCAGTATCGCGTGATGGTTTGGATTGCCAAGAACGCCCCGCGAGCTTGGATGCGCAGAACCGGAATCACGCTTCGTAGCAAACAGCGTTAGAAGGTTTTGTCTTTCGCGCGTAAGGCGCAAACCAAATTAGTGGGCTTAGGCGTTAGCCGCGCGCTCGTCGATCTCGGCAATCAGGCCTTCGATCAAACCGCGAATCTCGTCGCGAATTGGGCGAACTGCATCGACACCTTGACCGGCTGGGTCATCGAGTGCCCAGTCTAGGTATTTCTTGCCAGGAAAGATCGGGCAGGCGTCGCCGCAACCCATGGTGATCACGTAGTCGCTGGCCTGAACCGCCTCGGTGGTTAGCACCTTTGGCTGAGCGCTTGAGATGTCGATGCCCTCTTCGGCCATGGCCGCAACCGCAGAAGGGTTGACCTGGTTGCCTGGCATTGAGCCAGCAGAGCGAACCTCGATTCGGTCACCGGCTAGGTGCTGAAGGTAGCCAGCAGCCATCTGTGAGCGACCGGCGTTGTGAACACAAACAAAAAGAACTGATGCGATTGCCATGTGATTACTTTCTCAGAAGGGTGTGAACTAAAGGTTAACTTCAACCAAAACTTCGTTGTGCTTGAGAAACCCTGGCTTCCACGGTGGGTCAAAGCGGGCGAACTGAACCTCGCCGACCACCTCGAGACCCGCGGCCTTTACTGATTCCAATAGCTTTTCGGCGAAGCCCCTGAAGCGCTCCTCGTTCCAGCCGCCACCGAAGCGAATAGCCGCCATGTTGGTTGGCTCAACTACCCGAGTGCTCACCACACCGCCGGTCGGGTTTGGCACATCACCCGGCTTCATGTCGCTCGGCATCACGAAGCTCACTACGTGAGTCGAAGCATCCGTGCTCGATTGAATCACCGGCGCGGTCATCGCTATTTTCTGCGCACGCTCGTTGCGCCCGCTGATGTAAGAAACCAGCGGGCCGAATGCGGCGTTACCGGCGTTCATAAAGCCCCCACGGATGCTCACCTCGGCGACCACGTGCCGCGGATAGTGTCGCAGCTCAAAGCCGTCTCGGCTCTCGATCAGTTCATAAGGGAGTTTTTCGGTCACGGGTTGATTCTAGGTCTGTACGGGCTAGAATGGAGAAAGTCTGTTGGTCGACGTTCGGTCGGCAACATCCCTAAATGTGAGGTTTTCGTGGGCTCAGTTATTAAGAAGCGTCGTAAGCGCATGTCGAAGAAGAAGCACCGCAAGTTGCTTCGTAAGACTCGCCACCAGCGTCGCAATAAGAAGTAGATCTTCAAAACAAACACCCCGTCAGTTTTTGCTGACGGGTTTTTTGTTTAAGGTCTGGCTTGTGCGCAGCTCAGAGAGCGCACGCTTGGCGCTCGATGGAGCTTGAGTTACTCGGCAGCCTTCTTGGCAGCCTTGTTGCGTTTTTTGATCTCGCGCTTTTTGAAATCAAGAATCTTCCAGCCGGCGGCCTTGGCGTAACGCTCGAGAGACTTGTCTGGGTTTACGGCAACCGGGTGACCCACGTGGGTCAACATCGGTAGGTCGTTGGCCGAGTCACTATAGGCAAACGAACGCTTGAGGCTGAGGTTGCGCTCTTTGGCAAGTTTCTTGATCGCGGCCAACTTGCGCTGGCCGTGAAGTGGACGCTCGGTTAGTTCACCGGTAAGAATGCCGTTTTCGTCGCGGGCCACGAGAGTACCCAACCCGCCGGTTAGACCAAGCTGCTTGGCGATGTGTTCTGCCATCTCAATAGGGCTCGCGGTGATAATCCAAACCTCGCGACCCTTGGCAATGTGCTCTTGCGCAATACGAACGGTTTCTGGCCAAAGCTTCGGTGCAATGAATTCGGGGTAGACGTCGATAACCATTTGGGCAAGTTCTGAAGCCTTGTGACCGGCCACCAAGCCGAGCGCCTTTTCTTCGATGCTGGCCATCATCTTGGTCGATTCACCGCGCGTTATGAATCTGAACTGCTGCCAAGCGAAACGCGAAATGTCGCGACGCCCAAGAATCTTGCGCTCGAACGCCGCCTTGCCAAAGAGAAAAGATGACGACCCCCTTAGAAGGGTGTTGTCTAGGTCGAAGAAGGCGGCTTCCTTCTTTGGTTCCATAGGGGTTTCGGGCACTTCACAAGTTTAGAGCCGCCTTAGGATGTTCACGTGTCGCAAAGCATTCAACTCACTCTGATCGGCAAGGCCGGTTGCCACCTCTGTGACGAGGCGCGCGTGGTGGTCAACGCAGTGGTGGGCGACTTTCGCGCTCAGTACACCGGCGTAGCAAGGCACGTTCAGGTCGATCTAGTCGAGCACGACATCAACTTTGACGACGAGCTTCGCGCCAAATACGCCGAAGAGATTCCGGTGCTGCTCATCAACGGCAAGGTTCACAACTACTGGCGCATCGACCCAGAGCGGCTGCGCAACGCACTCGAAGACTTGGCCCCCTGGAGGCTTTAGTGAAGCTCATCACCGGTAACGCAAATGTACGTGCTGCTGCCCGCGACTACGAACGTTATTCGAGCGATTTGCAAGGCGACGCGGATGTTCGTGACTACAAGCAACTGCCACTTGAGGTTGACCCACCGCTGCACACCGACATCCGCGCTCTGATTGCACCGTGGTTCACCAAAGACTCGCTAGCCAAGCACGAGGGTGCGTTCACCGAGATCATCACCGCGCTGGTGGCGAAGGCCAAGGCGCAAGGGGAGGTAGAAGTTGTCTTCGACCTAGCCCTGCCGATGATTGTGCAGTGCCTCGGCGTTGTGTTCGGTCGCCCGCAAGATGTCGACGAATGGTATTCGTGGGGGCCAGACACCTGGATCACCGACGAAGACGGCATTCGTCACGGCGACCACCTCGACCGCTATCTCAAGAAAACCTTTGATGAGCTGGATGCTCACCCAACCGACGACCTATTCGGTCATGTGAACCGTGCCGAACTCGACGGTCGCCCGCTGACCCGCCTCGAGAAAAACGGCATTGCCAACCTGGTGCTCGCCGGAGGCCGAGACACCGTGGTCAAGTTGGTTTGCGGTTCGCTGTCATACCTCGCGCACAACGACAAGCTGCGTGCCAGCCTCGCCGGCAACCGCGACGCGATTCCGGGTTTCATTACCGAGATGGTTCGATTCTTGAGCCCGCTGCCGATGATGCACCGGGTCGACAAGCAAGAAACCACCGACCCAGCGAACCCGAGCTATGTGTGGCTGAGCTTCATTTCGGCCAACCACGATGAGACGGCCATCGAGTGCCCTGCTGAGATTCGTCTAGACCGCGGGGCGAACCCGCACCTCGGCTTCGGGTATGGGCGTCACTCGTGCATTGGTTTGCATCTCGCGCAACTGCAGACGCGCATCCTGCTAGAAATTTGGCTCGCCGAATTCGGCACTTGGAGTGTTGGCGAAGATTCGATCGTGCACCACATCATCGAGGGCTATGCCCACGTGCCAAGCAGCTACGAAAAACTGACAATAAAACTGAATTCCTAATTGTCTATACCTATGTCTATACTTTCGACATAGGAGGTTTCGCATGACAATTTTTCAAACTCGGGTGTTTCAGAACGGCGGCAGCCAGGCCATTCGCATTCCGGCTGATCTAAGGTTCGAAGAAGGTGCAGAGGTCAGCGTTTGGCGTGACCCTATCACGCAGAACATTGTGATTTCTTCAGCCAAGTCTCGAAATGCTCTAACTGACTTAGCAGCAGAAATTGCGGCCTCGCCAGACGGTTCAGAGCTCATGACCAAGGCTGAAGCCGATGCGATGGTTAGGGCAATCAAGTTTGACCACCTCTTGGTCGATTAGGGGCACAAGTGTTCATGCTTGACACCGATGTGCTCATCGCCATCATTCGCGGAGACAAAAAGCTCGCAGCCAAGCTCGGTGAATTTCAAGACTTCGAAATCGCGATTTCTTCGATCGTAGAAATGGAGTTTCGAGTTGGGCTCGCTGGTTTAGAGGGTGATTCGGCGCGATATCTGCGAGCAACAAAGTTGCTCGATGCACTTAGGGTTTATCAATTTGATTCGAGTGCGGCTGCCACCGCGGCCAACTTGCGACAGGCACTAGCCAAGGTCGGCAAACCAACCGGCAAATACGATTTGCTTATCGGTGCTCATGCCATAGCAATGAATCGGGTACTTGTCTCGGGTAACACCAAGCATTACCAAAACATGCCTGGGCTAATGCTCGACAGTTGGCTCTAGAAGCCTGCTTCGATTATGGCTCTAGACGGTTTGGGCCGCGGAAGAGGTAGCCAACTTCACGGATGTTCGGCTGGTGTAGCAGCAACATAATCACTCGCAGCAGACCCATACCGAAACCACCGTGTGCAGGTGCTCCGTACTTGAAGAAGTCGGTGTAGCTGGTCAAACCTTCAGGCTCAAGACCCTTCTGTTTGATTTGCTCGATCAGAACATCCACGCGGTGTTCACGCTGGGCACCGGTGGTGATTTCGGTTCCGCGCCAGATGAGGTCGTATGACTTGGTGAGGTTCTGGTCGTCGGCGTGACGCATGTGATAGAACGGGCGAACGGTGGCAGGGTAGTCGGTCAAGAAGACAAACTCGTGGCCGTAGGTTTCGGCAACGTGAGCAGCAATCTGGCGCTCGCCCTCTGGGTCCATGTCGCCGCCGCGCTGAATCTCGTGGCCGCGGGCCTTCACGATGTCTACTGCGTCGGCAAGCGTGATGCGTGGGAACGGAACGGTCGGAACCACAACGTCGATGTCGAACAGGCGCTTGATGTCTGCGCCGTGCTTCTCAGAAACGGCGGTCAGGGCGCGAACCAGGAGCTGCTCTTGAATGGCCATGATGTCTTCGTGGCTGTCGATCCATGAAACCTCGATGTCGACCGAGGTGAACTCGGTGGCGTGACGTGAGGTGAACGAAGGGTCAGCTCTGAACACTGGGCCGATTTCGAAGATGCGACCGAAGCCGGCCATCATCGCCATCTGCTTGTAGAACTGTGGGCTCTGGGCTAGGTAGGCGTGACCTTCGAAGTATTCGAGCTTGAACAACTCGGCGTTTGACTCTGATGGCGAGGCCATGAGCTTTGGCGAGTGAATCTCGATGAAGCCGTTCTCGCTCCAGTATTCGCGCCAAGCCTGCTCGATGGTGGTCTGAATCTGAAAGACCAGGTTCATCTCGCTGCGGCGTAGGTCAAGAAAGCGCCAGTCGAGACGCTTGTCGATCGAGGTGTCTTCGGCGATCGGGCTAACCGGGTCGGCAAGGGTGACGATTTCTAGGTCGTCGAGCTGAACCTCAAGACCACCGAGCTTGACACGCTCGTCGTGAATTAGGCGACCCGTAATCCAAACGAACGAACCGTTGGTTAGGGTCGAGACCTTGGCGGCAAGAGCGTCATCTTCAACAGGCTGCTCGTCGACTACCGGGCGAGGGTAGGTGACCTGAACATCCCCCGACTCATCGCGCAGAATGATGAACTGAATGCGCTTCTGATCGCGCAGTTTTTCAACCCAACCACCCAGAACTACTGGGCCGTCTTCGCGGGCTGCGAGATCTTTGACGAGTGTGCGTTCGCGCATGACTTCCTTGCTTTCATTTACAACCTGAGAATGCGCTCCATGAGCGCTTAGGTCGCCTCTGCGCTCAAGTTTAGCGAAGGTAGAATGGTGTCATGCCCGCCAATCGCATTCACCTCATTCGCCACGGCGAGGTGCATAACCCTGGCGGCGTGCTCTATGGCCGGTTGCCACACTTTCACCTCACCGAAGCTGGGCACGAAATGGCGCGGATGGCCGCCGAAGAGCTCAAGCGCAGAAACGCCAAACTCACCGCACTTTATTGCTCACCGCTGCTTCGAACTCGAGAGTCGGCCGAGCGCATCCAAGATGTATTTGGCCTTGACCCGCTAACCGACCAGCGCTTGATTGAGCCTCACAACATTTTTGAGGGTCGCAAACTCTCGGCCAAGGCCATCGCCCTGCGCCCGCACCTGCTGTTTCACCTGCGCAACCCGGTTCAGCCGTCTTGGGGAGAGTCGTTTGTGTCGATCGTGGCCCGCATGATGCAGGCCATCGAAGACATCGACGCCAAAACCCGCGAAGGCGAAGTTGCCTTGGTCACCCACCAACTTCCGATCTGGATGGTGCACCGCCACCTTGCCGGAGCTCGCTTGGCCCACGACCCGCGCAAACGTCGCTGCGCACTTTCGAGCATCACCACGATTGAGCGCAACAAGTCTGGCGACTGGGTCGAGGTCGACTACGTTGAGCCGGCTCGTGAATTGGTAGCCACCGATAGGGGTGCGGTGTGATGAAAACTTCTGTCGCTCTTCGCCGCTTGGTGGCACTCGTAGCGCTCGCCGTGGCAGCCCCGTTGGCTCTCACCGCCTGCGCTAACGACCCGCTCGCCGAACAGTTTCGCTCGGGCGATAACAAAAACTACATTGCCGGCGACGGAACTGTTACCGAGTTTCAAAACGTGGATGTTCGCCGCGCAAGCAGCGAGTGGACCAGCGTTACCGAATCCGGCGGCATTCTCTCGAGCGCCGATCTAACCGCGCAGGGCAGAGTCACCGTCATCAACTTTTGGTATGCGGGCTGTGCTCCTTGCCGAGCCGAAGCAAAAGACCTTCAGGCCATCTACAAAGAGTTTGAAGACCAAGGTGTGCAGATGCTCGGTGTGAACGTGCGTGACACCGCCCCGACGATTCTTGCCTTTGCTCGCAACTTTGGCTGGACCTTTCCTTCGGTAGTCGACGCCCAGAGCGGCGACGTGATGCTCGCCTACACCGGCATCGTTACACCGCAGGCCGTACCGACCACGTTGGTGCTCGACGCAGAGGGCCGCGTCTCGGCGCGCATCCTGGGTCGTTTTGAACCAAGCATTCTCAAGGCTCTGATCAAGACCGCGCTCAAAGAGACGGTGAACTAAATGACCGACCTGATTCTCAGCGGCTCGATGTGGCTAGCCATGCCGCTTGCGCTGTTGGCGGGCTTGGTTTCGTTCTTGTCGCCCTGCGTGCTGCCACTGGTGCCCGGCTACCTCGGCTATGTCTCTGGAGTTGCCGCAACACGTGCTCGCGTGATTCTGGGCAGCCTACTTTTTGTGCTCGGTTTCACTGCGGTGTTTGCAACTCTGGGCACCATGGCCGGTGGCATCGGCAGCATTCTCTATGCCGACGTGGCCGGCATCGCCCAGCGAATTCTCGGTGGCGTGATCATCGTGCTGGGTGTTGTGATGGCAGGCGGCTTCGGCTTCGGTCAGCGCCAGTTCAAGCTCAACCTAAGCCCGCGAGCTGGTCTAATCGGCGCTCCACTGCTCGGTATCGCCTTTGGTCTCGGCTGGACACCTTGCATCGGCCCAACTCTCTCGGCCGTGCTCACCCTTTCGCTCGACGAAGGCACCGCCTTGCGCGGTGCGGTCTTGAGCGTGCTCTACTCGCTCGGGCTCGGGCTACCGTTCATCGCGCTGGCAGCCGGCTTCGGCTGGGCAACTAAGTCGGTGGCATGGGTCAAGAAGCACATCCGCGCTTTCAACCTCGCCGGCGGTGCCATGCTCGTGATTCTCGGTGTGCTCATGGTCACCGGGCTTTGGAACCAAGTCGTCACATTCAGTCAGGTGGTGTTCAGTGGCTTCATCCCAGCCCTCTAAACCACAGGGCCCACAAGACCTCATGGTCAGCGATGCCGAAGGTGCGCCCGCACAGCCGGTGAACTCTGCCGAACTTGGGTTTGCTGGGTGGATGCGCTGGATCTGGCGTTCGCTGACCAGCATGAAAACCGCACTCATCTTGCTCTTGCTGTTGGCGGCGGCCGCGATTCCGGGTTCGGTGTATCCGCAGCGAAGCGCCGACCCGAACGGTGTCACTACCTATTACAAGAACAACCCAGAGCTTGCCAAGGTGCTCGACTGGTTTCAGCTGTTCGACGTTTACGGTTCGGTTTGGTTCTCGGCGATTTACATTCTGCTGTTCACCTCGCTGATCGGCTGCGTTGTTCCTCGCACCCGTGTTCACTGGCGCGCGATGCTCGCCGAGCCAGTTGATGCGCCGGCAAGAATGCAGCGCTTTCCTGGCTATGCCAAGGTGACCACTCAAACTTCTGAAAAGGCCGTGCTAGACCGAGCTGAGGCGCACCTTCGCAAGGCTCGCTACCGCGTGGTTCGTCGCAAGGGTTCGGTTTCGGCTGAGCGCGGTTACATTCGCGAAACCGGAAACCTCATTTTTCACTTCTCGCTCATGGGCGTGCTGGTGGCGGCTGGTCTCGGTGGCGGATTCGCCTACAACGGCCAACGCGTTCTGGTCGAAGGTGAGGTTTTCGTAAACAACCTCGCTTCATACGACTCCTTCTCACCTGGCGTCTTCTTCGATGAAAACAAACTAGAGCCGTTCTCGATGTCGCTCGACAAGTTCGAAGTCGACTTCGACCTACAAAACTCGACCAACATCGGAACCCCGCTCGACTTCAGAGCGTTCGTGACGAGCAAGCTGGCCGGCGGCGAGAAGCGCGAGTCGGTCATCCGAGTTAATGAACCGCTCGAAGTGCCAGGCGCGCACGTTTACCTAACCGGCAACGGCTACGCGCCGGTGCTAACGTTCAAAGACCCAGACGGGCAGATTGCGTTCAGCGGCCCGGTGATTTTCTTGCCGCAAGATGCCAACTACACCTCGCTCGGCGTCATCAAATTGCCGGATGCTAAGCCGAAGCAATACGGCGTGCTGGCGTTTTTCTACCCAACCAAAGAGAAGCTCGAAACCGGTGCATTCACCTCGATTTACCCTGACCCGGTTGACCCGTTGCTCAGCATGAACCTCTATGTTGGCGACCTTGGTCTCGACGGCGGAGTGCCGCGCAATGTGTTTAGCCTCGACACCCATGGTCTCGATCAGGTGGCCGGCGGCAAGAGTGGCACCAAGGCTGTCATGCTCACCATTGGTGAAACCAAGCAGCTTCCAGGCGACCTTGGCTCGGTTACTTTCAACGGCCTAAAGCGCTTCGCGTCACTCGACCTCGCCTACAACCCTGGGCAAGTTTGGGTTCTATTGTTCGCCATTTTGGCCTTTGTCGGCTTGGCCATTTCGCTTTCGGTGCCTCGTCGCCGCATTTGGGTTCGGAAGTTTGAGGGCGGTTTTGAGGTTGCTGCTCTTGCACGAAACGATGACCCAAAGCTCGAAGAAATCGTCGCTGACCTTGCCCAAACCATCGCCCCGAAGAAAGGCAACTAAGAATTGACCGACGTCAAACTTGATCTAGAACTAGCCCAACAATCATTGGTGTTCGTATTTGCGTCGATGGTCGTTTACACGGTCTCGTTCTTGATCTTCGCGTGGCACCTCACCAACATCGCTAGCAACAAGGGCTCTGGCAAGGTCATCTCGAACAAGCTCGAGAACATCGGTTTTGCGCTCTTCGGCTTCGGCGCTCTAATTCACGGTGCTGGTGTCGTGATGCGCGGAATCGCCGCCTCGCGTGTGCCATGGGCCAACATGTATGAGTTCTCGATCTCGGGTTCGTTTGTGTTGGTGTTCATCTACCTTGCGTTTTACCGACTACGCGACATCCGCATCATCGCCGCTTTTGTGAATGGCTTTGTGCTGCTGATTCTTGGCGCGGCTACCACCTATTTCTATGTGCAGGTCAAGACCCTCATGCCGGCGCTTCAGTCTTATTGGCTAGTTATTCACGTGAGCGTCGCCGTTTTGGCAACTGCGTTTTTTAACATTGCTGCCGCGCTTTCGGTTGCTTACTTGTTGCGCACATCGACTCGAATTGCTGGTTCAACCAAGAAGTTCGTTGTCGGTGCTCGTCGAGTTCTCGAATTCTTTCCGGCCGAAAAAACCCTCGAGCGTCTGCAAGTTCGCTTCAACGCGGTTGGTCTGATTCTCTGGACCTTCACCCTGGCGGCCGGTGCCATCTGGGCCGAGCGTGCCTGGCACCGCTACTGGGGTTGGGACACCAAAGAGGTTTGGACCTTCATCATTTGGGTGCTTTACGCCGGCTACTTCCACGCCACCGCAACTCGCGGCTGGACGGGTCGTCGTGCGGCCTGGCTATCGTTGGTTGGCTTCGCTTCGGTGCTGTTCAACTTCACCATCGTGAACTTGTTCTTCAAGGGACTACACGTTTATAGCGGTCTGTAA
>JACCDH011173519.1_pt1 | contig 10131 bp, 8 predicted proteins | sample 7442481 | NCBI WGS metagenome assembly JACCDH01 (sample SAMN15323433, study PRJNA562643) | freshwater metagenome | isolation source: river surface water | place: USA:Blue River Watershed | collected 2017-08-15
CATGAAACCGGCTGGGGCCGCAGCGAAATCCGCAACGCCGACGGCAGCAACGCCTTCAACCTGTTTGGCATCAAGGCCACACCGGGCTGGAAGGGCAAGGTGGCCGAGGTCACCACCACCGAATACATCAACGGCGAGCCGCGCAAGGTCACCGCCCGCTTCCGGGCCTACGACTCGTACGAAGCGTCCTTCCGCGACTACGCCCGCATGATTGGCAACAGCCCGCGCTACCAGGCGGCCATGCAGAACCTGCACTCCGGCCAGGCGTTTGCCACCCAGTTGCAAAAGGCCGGCTACGCCACCGACCCGCAGTACGCCGCCAAGCTCAGCCGCGCCATCAACGCCACGCTGGCGCTGCAGCGCAGCCCGTCCACCGTTTACCAGGCCTGAGCGGCTGAGAGGAAACCGCCATGAGCCTCAACGTCGCCGCCCGCGCCCTGCTCACCAACCAGTCGGTGATGCAGGTCATTGGCCACAACATTGCCAATGCCAACACGGTGGGGTATTCCCGCCAGACCGCCCAGCTGGAACAAGTGCCCGGCGCGCAGACCGGCAGCGGCTACTTTGGCCGCGGGGTGGACGTGGCCGCCGTGGAACGCAGCTACAACGCCCTGCTGACCCGCCAGGCCAACGCCACCCAGACCGTGGCCGAGGCCGACGCCGTGCGCCTGCGCAACCTGCAGCAGGTGGAGGGCCTGTTCCCCCTGGGCAGCGGCAGCCTGGGCAGCCTGTTGAACAACGCGCTCAACGCCTGGGTGGACGTGAAGTCCTCCCCCGCCGACGCCACGGCCCGCAACGTCGTCATCGACCGGGCGGACGAGCTCGCCGGGCGCATTCGCGACGCATCGGCCCGGCTGTCCGCCATTGGCGACGGCGCGCGCCTGCAGTCGGCCGAGGTGGTCAAAACCATCAACCAGCTGGCCGGGCAGGTGGCCAGCCTGAACGAGCGCATTGCCCGCGCCTCGGGCAGCGGTGCGCCGCCCAACGACCTGCTGGACCAGCGCGACACGCTGGTGGCCGAGCTGTCCAAGCACATCCAGATCACCACCGTGGGCGCCAGCGACGGCTCGCTCACCCTGTTCGTGGGCAGCAGCCTGCCGCTGGTGCTGGGCAGCAAGGCCGCTTCGCTGAGCGCCGGGCGCGACGCGCTGGATGGCGACCACCGCCAGGTCATTGAATTTGTGCAGGGCAGCACCCGCCTGCCCATTCAGGACGAGTTTTTGGTGGGCGGGCAGCTGAAAGGCTTGCAGGACTTCATCAACAAAGACCTGACCGATGCCCAGGCCCAACTGGGCCGCATGGCGCTGGCGCTGGCGGCCGAGGTGAACCAGCAGCACCGCAGCGGCCTGGACCTGAACGGCAACGCCGGTGGCGACTTTTTCACCGTGGGCAGCCTGGTGGGCCGCCCCGCCGTGGGCAACACCGGCACCGCCAGCCTGTCCATGGCCGTGGCCGACGGCACGGCGCTGGCCGGTTCGGACTACGAAGTGACCTACAACACCGCCACCACCGTGACCATTCGCCGCCTGAGCGACGGGCAGGTGGTGGCCGGCAGCCCCGCGCCCGTGACCCTGCCCACCACGTTTGAGGGGCTGACCCTGAGCCTGTCCGGTGGCGCCGCAGCGGCGGGCGACCGGTTTTTGCTGCGTCCCGCGGCCGACGCGGCCCAGGTCATTGACGTGGCGCTGTCCCAGCCCGCGTCGCTGGCCGTGGCCAGCCGCCTGTCGGTGGCGCCGGCCACCGCCAACACCGGTGCCGCCACCATTGAGGGCGTCTCCATGACGCTGGAGCAAGGCAGCTTTCCCGCCACCGTGCCGGCGCTGGCCCTCACCTTCAACGCGGGCACGGGGCAGTTTGCCGTGTCGCCCGCGCCGGTGCTGCCCGCCACCGTGACCCCGGCCAACGCCACCTACACCCCCGGCCAGCCGCTGTCCTTCACCTACGACAGCGGCACCGGCAACCGCTACACCTACAGCCTCACGCTGCGCGGCCAGCCCGCCAACGGCGACGTGTTCAACCTCTCGCAAACGGCGGCCGGTGCGGTGCGCTTCAACAGCGGCAACGCCCAGGCGCTGCTGGCGCTGCGCGACCAGGTCACCTTCGACGGCAACGTCACCCTGGCCGACGGCTACGTGCCCGTGTTCTCGGGCGTGGCGTCCAAGCTCAACACGGTCAAGCTGTCGGCCGAGTTTTCGCAGGCCCAGGCCGCCACCGCCGAAACCCAGCGCGCCAACGCCAGCGGCGTGAACCTGGACGAGGAGGCCGCCAAACTCATCCAGTTCCAGCAGGCGTATCAGGCGTCGGCGCGCTACATGCAAACCGTGCAGGGCCTGTTCGACACCCTGCTGACCGCCTTTCGCTGAGCGCTGACGGCCCACCCCGAACGCCCTGACCCCAGGAGACCGCCATGAGCATCTACCGCGTCGCCACCGCCAACACCTACGACCGGGCCTTGCTGAACATGCAGCAGCGCCAGAGCCAGCTGGGCGTGTCGCAAGAACAGCTCAGCTCCGGGCGGCGGGTTTCGCGCGCCAGCGACGACGCCGTGGCCGCCACCCTGTCCGAGCGCACCCAAAACCGCCTGGCCCGCACCGAGGCCGACCTGCGCGGCCTGGAAGCCTCCCGCCGCTCGCTGCTGCAGGCCGAAAGCACGCTGGGCACCGCGTCTGACCTGTACGCCCGCTTCAAAGAACTGGTGGTGCAGGCGGGCAGCCCCTCGCTCAACGCCAGCGACAAACGCTCCATGGCCAATGAGCTCAGCGGCATTCGCGAGCAACTGCTGGGCCTGGCCAACCAGAAAGACACCGACGGCAAGCCGCTGTTTGCCGGCATGGGCCCGGTGGGCGCCAGCGGCAACCCCTTCACCGAAGTGCTCAACAGCCCCGCCGTGGACCAGACCACCTACGGCCCCGACGGCCGTGCGGTCAGCTGGACCGGCCAGCGCGGCCAGGTGGCCCCCACCGAATCCAGCCTGCCCGCCGGGCTGGACGGCTACGGCATCTTCAAAGGCGCGTTGCCCGCGCAGGTGGGCGCCATCGTGGCGCGCACCGGCGGCACCAACGAGGCCGTCAGCGCCACCGTGACCAACACCGCCGCGCTCAATGCCGGTGTGTTCGACACCAGCACCGACGTGCTGGGCGGCGCCCAGGGCAGCTACACCGTGGCCTACCAAAGCGCCACCAACGACTACCTGGTGACCCCGCTGGACAGCACCGGCGCCACCGTGGCCCCCGGCGCCTTCAGCGTGGCCCCCACCGTGGTGGGCACACAGGTGCAACTCAGCTTCGAGGGCTTGACCCTTCAGCTCAGCGGCACACCGGCAGCGGGCGACACCTTCAGCGTCACCCCCGCCGTGGACCGCGACATTTGGGAAACCCTGGACCGCGCCATTGGCGCGCTGGAAAGCGGAGAAAAAGGCCACGACCTGACCCAGGAACTGGGCGTGGTGCACCAGCAGCTGGGCGCCCGCCAAGACCAGCTGCTGCAGGCCCGTGGCAAGCTGGGCGACTGGCTCAACCGCGCCGACAGCATGGAAACCGTCTTCAAAGACCGCAGCGTCACCTACCAGAAAGAAAACTCCGAACTGGTCGACGTGGACATGGTCGAGGCCGTCTCCCAATTCCAGAAACACCAGACCGCTTACCAGGCCGCGCTGCAGTCCTACGCCCAGGTGCAAAAACTGTCTCTGTTTGACTATTTGCGGTAACGTTGGCGCATGCCATCGCTGCTCGACAACATCGCCTTCGCCTACCAGCCGGTGTGGGACCGGTCGCGTCGCCTGTGCGCCACCCGGCTCACGCTGCATGCGCTGCACCCGCGCTCGGTGGACGTGGTGGCCCTGCTCACCGCGCTGACCGAAACCGGCACCCCCAAAGCCCCGCCGGTCATTCTGGCCACCGACGAGCCGCCCCTGCTGGTGGCCCTGCTGCGCCAGGCCCCCGTGGCCAACACCTGGATCGAAGTGCCCGAAGGCGTGTGGGCCAAGCCCGAGGCGCTGGAGCTGCTGCTGGCCGCCCGCCGGTTTGGCCACCGCCTGCTGTGGCGCGGCCCCCTCAGCCGGTTTGCCCCCTACGCCAAGCGGTTTCAGGGCCTGCACGGCATGCTCGACCTGTCGGTGGACGACGCCGTTCAAGCCCTGCGCAGCCAGCAGCAGGGCGGTGAATTTGCCCTGCCCGCCGGGGTTGCCCGCATTGAAAGCCCCATCCTGCCCGAGCATTTCTACCTCGGCGTCTCCAGCGGTGCCCTGGCCGACCATTGCCTGGACAAACAGCGCGCCTGGGGCCTGGTGGGCTGGCCCGACGACGAACAACTCAGCGCCACCGGCCACAGCCCCATTGCGCCCGACCAGCGGGTCATGCGCCAAATCATGCAAGCCGTGGACGCCGAAGTGCCCCTGCACCAGCTCACCGCGCTGCTGGTGCAAGACCCCGTGCTGGTGTACCGGCTGCTGCGCATGGTCAATTCCGCCGCATTCGGCCTGGCGCATGAAGTGGCCGCCATTCGCCACGCCCTGATGATGCTGGGGGTGGACAAGCTCAAGGGCTGGCTGCAAAAGCTCTACCCCACCGGCACCGACGACCGCAACCTGCACCCCGTGCGCCACGCGCTGCACCTGCGCGCGCGCCTCATGCGCTTGCTGCTCGACCCCAACTCCGACGAAGAACTGAAGGGCGAAATCCAGCTCAGCGGCGTGTTCGCCGGGCTGGACCAGCTCCTCAAAGCCCCACTGGCCGAACTGCTGCACCAGCTGCCCCTGCCCGGGCGCATCTTCAGCACGCTGGTGCGGGGCGACGGCCCCTACGTGGCCTACCTGGAAACCGCCCGCGCCCTCTCCAACCCCGACCAGGTGGGCCAGGTGCCCGGCGTGTGCGAGCGCAGCGGCTTCTCGCTGGACGAAGCCAACCGCGCCCTGCTGCAACTGCTGGCCACCGCCCGCGACCCCGTCAACCAAACCTTCGAACCCGCCCGCGTGCCCGGCTGACGGGCGGCCAAGCCCCAGCGGTCGGCGCTGGCGCATCCGCCCGCAACGCGGCGTTTGCTTGGGTCCACGGCCACGGATTTTTCATACAATTCTTCTAATTCAATTTAAGATTTGTATAAATGTTGGCCCGATCCATTGCCCCCACGCTGCACCGGCTGGCCGCCAGTTTCCCGGTGCTGGCGTTGACGGGCCCACGCCAGTCCGGGAAAACCACGCTGGCCCGCGCGTTGTTTGCCGACAAGCCGTACGTCAGCCTGGAAGACCCCGTGGAGCGCGCCTTTGCACACGAAGACCCGCGCGGGTTTTTGGCCCGTTTTGGGCAAGGTGCGGTGTTCGACGAGGCCCAACGGTGGCCCGATTTGTTCTCGCACCTGCAAGGCCTGGTGGACGCCGACCGACAGCCCGGCCGCTTCGTTCTCACCGGTTCGCAGCAATTTGGTCTTTTGGCCGGCGTCACCCAGTCGCTGGCCGGTCGGGTCGGCATGACGCGCCTCTTGCCGCTGGCCGCCAACGAAATGCCCGCCGTGTCTCAGGGCCTGCTGCCGCTGGACGCCCTTTTGCTGAAAGGCGGCTATCCGGCCTTGCACACCCAGCCCATCGACGCCGGAGACTGGTTCTCCAGCTACGTCGCCACCTATGTGGAGCGCGACGTCCGGCAAGTCCTCAACATCCAGAGCCTGCCCACCTTCCAGCGGTTTTTGCGCCTGTGCGCCGGCCGAATCGGGCAACTGCTCAACGTCTCTGCGCTGGCCGGCGAGGCCGGCATCACCGCACACACCGCAAAAAGCTGGCTGGCGGTGCTGGAGTCCAGCGACCTGATTCACCTGCTGCCGCCGTACTTTCGTAACTTCGGCAAGCGTCTGGTGAAAATGCCCAAGCTGTACCTTCACGACACGGGCCTGGCCTGTTGGCTGCTGGGCATTCGCAGCGCAGACGTGCTGGCCCTGCACCCCCTGCGCGGTGCGCTTTTTGAAAACTGGGTGGTGGGCGAGTTCATCAAAGCCCGCTACAACCGGGGCCTGCCCCCCGATTTGTATTTCTGGCGCGACAACAACGGCCTGGAGGCCGACCTGCTGTTTGAACAAGGCGACCGCCTGCAAATGGTGGAAATCAAGTCCGGGCAAACCGTCACCAGCGACACCGTTCGTGCGGGGCAACGCGCCATCCGCATGGCCCCGGCAGAGGCACTGGCGCCCTGGCTCGTCTACGGCGGCGACTCCAGCTGCGAACGCAGCGGCGTTCACATCCTGAGCTGGCGAGACCTGCATGCACAGCCAAAGTAAAGCGCGCCCGTGGGCGCAGTCGGCACGCCCGCGCACTTGCGCGACTGCGCACCGCACCACACGGCCCCCCGCTCTGCCATCATTCACGGCAACCAGCGGCCCGCCCTGCGCCCCGTTCATTGGCCTTTCAACTTTTCCCGTCAAACCATGCACACCTCGGCCCTTGTTCTGTTCTCGGGTGGACAAGACTCCACCACCTGCCTGGCCCATGCGCTGTCCCGTTTTGAGCGGGTGGAAACCGTGGGGTTCGACTACGGCCAGCGCCACCATGTGGAGCTGACCGCCCGCCTCACCGTGCTGGAGCGCTTGCGGGCCGCGTTTCCGTCGTGGTCGGCCCGGCTGGGCGACGACCACGTGCTGGCCCTGCCGGTGCTGGGCCAGATCAGCGACACCTCGCTCACCCGGGAAATGGCCTTCCAGATGGAGGCCACCGGCCTGCCCAACACCTTTGTGCCGGGGGGCAACCTGCTGTTCCTGACCCTGGCCGCCGCGCTGGCCTACCGGCGCGACCTGCAAGTGCTGGTGACCGGCGTGTGCGAGACCGATTTCTCCGGCTACCCCGACTGCCGCGACGACACCATGAAGGCCATGCAGCTCGCCCTGTCGCTGGGCATGGACCGCCGCGTGGTGGTGGACACGCCGCTCATGTGGATCGACAAAGCCGCCATCTGGCAACTGGCCCACGGCCTGGGCCAGCGCAGCGGGCGGCCCGGCGGCGGCAAGGCGCTGGTGGACCTCATCATTGAACACACCCACACCTGCTACCACGGCGACCGCACCCACCGCCACCCCTGGGGCTACGGCTGCGGCACCTGCCCGGCCTGCGAACTGCGCGCCACGGGGTACCAGCGCTACCTCTCCGCCAACCAACGCCTGGGGCGCGCGCAGCTCGACTGACGCGCCCGTCGCAACAGACCTCGTGACCAACGGTTGCACGGCACCTACCCCGGCTCTAAACCCGTACCCCCGAGGAAACTATGAAACTGTTTGAACTGAGAGCGGATTACGACCTCTGCGTCTCTTTCTTGCAAATAGAAAACACTCCGTATGTTTGGGATGGCCTGTTCGATGGCACCCCCAGGATGGGTAGATAGCCAGAGGTTCGAGGAGAAAGAGGAGAGGAGCGGGCTGACGGTCCCCTACCCGACTTCACCCATTTCGATTTGGCCTACCCCACCTTCTCCGACCGTGCCCGACAAGCGCTGGACGACCTGCTGACGCCCAACGGCGAGTTCGCTGCCATTGAAATGGACGAGCCCATGCGCTACTTCGCCTTCAACGCCACCACCATGGTCGACGCCTTGGATGAATCGCGTTCCGAGATCAAGCGGTTCTCGGACGGTGGCGTGATGCGCGTGCCAAAACACGTTCTGCTGGAATCCATCACCGCGCTGCCACCCATCTTCAAAATGCCGCAGACCCGTCGGAACACCACCTACGTGAACGAGGCATTTGTGGCGCGTGCGCAGCAACACGGCTTGCTGGGCTTTCGCTTCAACCTGCTCCATGAGCGTTGATGACGCACCACAAACGCAAGAGTTTCAGGCCAAAAATGCCCCTGGCGCACGTCCCCATTCACTTCTCTGCTATCAAATTAATTCAATAGCAAACAAGTGAATCCAGCCGTGCGCCAGCAGGCAAAAAAGCTTTAAATTTCTGCGCGGCAGGTGCGGCCAAGGCCAACAACGTCCATCCCCATCCCCATCCCCATCCCCATCCAGCGGGGCAGGGGCCCGGGTGTTTCGCCGGCTGGGGCTGTTGGCACCATGGCCGTTTGGGGGGCGCGTGTTGGGCACGGGGTGCGTGCCTGTTGGGCCGCTGCAGACGGCCTATAGTCCGCTCACCGATCGCCCACCGGCCGCTCATCAACGGCCTGTCGGTGGGCGCCATTGAACAACCAAGGAATTTCAGCGTGTTTCGTTCGTTCTTTTTCAACAAGCAGGGGGCGTTGTGGGCCTGGCCGGGTGTGGTGCTGATCCTGGCGGCCGTTTGGTACCAGGTGCAGGTGTCGGTGCAAATCAACGACTGGTACGGTGGCTTTTACGACTACCTGCAGAAAATCCTGTCCAAGCCCGGCTCGACCACGCTGCCGGAGTTTTATGGGTTTCTCTGGACCTTCGGCAAGATCGCCGTGGTGGCCATTGTGGTGGGCGTGTTTGTGGGCTTTTTCACCAAGCACTGGATTTTTCGCTGGCGCACGGCCATGACCGAGTACTACGAAAGCCAGTGGCACAAGGTGCGCCACATTGAGGGCGCGTCTCAGCGCGTGCAGGAGGACACCGCCATGTTCTCCCGCATCATGCAGGGGCTGGGGGTGAGTTTCATGCGTTCGGTCATGACGCTGGCGGCGTTTTTGCCCATTTTGTGGACGCTCTCGGCCAAGGTGACCGAGCTGCCGCTGGTGGGCCCGGTCGACCAGGGGCTGGTGCTGGTGGCGTTGCTGTCGGCCATTGGGGGCACCACCTTGCTCATGCTGGCGGGCATTCGGCTGCCGGGGCTGGAATACAACAACCAACTGACCGAAGCGGCCTACCGCAAAGAGCTGGTGCTGGGCGAGGACGACGCCAGCCGCGCCCACCCGCCCCGCCTGCGGGAGCTGTGGGCGGCGCTGCGCACCAACCATTTCCGGCTGTTTTTCAATTACCTGTATTTCGACGTGGCCAAGTGGTCGTACCTGCAGTTCAGCGTGCTGATTCCGCTGATTGCACTGGGGCCCACGCTGGTGGCGGGTGTCATCACGCTGGGCGTGTTCCAGCAAATTTCCAACGCGTTCGACAAGGTGGAAAACTCTTTCCAGTACCTGGTCAACAGCTGGGAGACGATTGTGGAGCTGATCTCCGTTTTCAAGCGGCTGCGGGCGTTTGAACAGGCGATTGCCGCGGCGCCGGATGCGCCGCTCCAGTCACCGCCGGACGCGCCGCTGCAGTGACTGCCGTACGCGCCGCTCAATAACGGGTGGCGGCAGGGGGGGCGTTGGCCACGCCACTGGCCACATGCCCGGCGGGCACGTGCTGGGCGGCGGATTCGATGTGGCCGGTCTGGTCGTCAAAAAAGAAGTCGGGCTCGAACTCCCGCAGGAACGGGCCCTTGGCCAGGCCGCCCAGAAACAGCGCCTCGTCCACGTGAATGCCCCAGGCCATCAGGGTGCGAATGGCCCGTTCGTGCGCCGGTGCGCTGCGGGCCGTGACCAGCGCCGTGCGCAGCCGCATGGGGCTGGGCGACTGCCCACTGCCCGCGGCCTGCAGGGCGTGCAGCGCCGCCAGAAAGGGCTTGAACGGGCCATCGGGCAGCGGCTGGTGCTGGCGGTCGCGCTCGTGGCGTTCAAAGGCGGGCAGGCCGTCGCGCTGGTACACCTGCTCCGCCTCGTCCGAAAACAGCACCGCGTCGCCGTCGAAGGCAATGCGGACTTCGTCGGGGTCGCCCGCCTGCGCCCGGGCGGCGTGCGTGGCCACGGTGGCGGCCGCCACGCCCATGGCCAGTGCGGCCCGCACATCGGCCGGGTTGGCCGACAAAAACAGGTTGGCTTGCAGCGGGCGCAGGTACCGGTAGGGCTCGCGCCCGCGGGTGAACACCCCCCGCGCCACCGACAGCCCGTGCGACTCCACCGAGCGGAACACCCGCAGGCCGGAGACGGGGTCGTTGCGCGAGAGGATGACCACCTCCACCCGTTGCCGTTCAGGCGTGTTGAAGCGCAGCAGCTTGCGCACCAGCGACAGGGCCACGCCCGGCTGGGCGGGTTGCTCCAGCCGGTCGAGCTGCAGGGCCATGTAGGCCCGGTCGTCGCCGTCGCGGTCGAACAGGGCGTTTTCTTCTTCCAGGTCGAACAGGGCGCGGGAGGAAATGGCCACCACCAGCTGGCCGTCGAGG
>JACCDH011533850.1_pt1 | contig 10131 bp, 8 predicted proteins | sample 7442481 | NCBI WGS metagenome assembly JACCDH01 (sample SAMN15323433, study PRJNA562643) | freshwater metagenome | isolation source: river surface water | place: USA:Blue River Watershed | collected 2017-08-15
ACTCCATCACCTTCAGTGGTCTGAGGCTTTGCAAGCGTGCTAACCTCACGCTAAAAATTCAACAGCTCGTCTAACTCTGTTTTAAAGCGTGTTTTCGGTAAGAAGTTTTGCTCTAAATCAACATTAAACGGAACAGCAGTATCTAAACTTCCACTGCGTTTTACCGGAGCATCTAAGTACTTGAAACAATGCTCGGCAATGTAAGCAGCAATCTCTGCTCCTATGCCTCCGGTTAAGGTATCTTCATGCAAAATAAACGCCTTACCTGTTTTGCGCACACTGGCAACTACCGCTTCTTTATCCCAAGGCAACAGCGTGCGTAAATCTATAATATCCGCATCAATACCGGCTTCTTGGCAATGTTTAGTAGCCCAATGCACACCAGCACCATACGTAATAATACTTACTTCGTTTCCTTCTTTTACCGTGCGTGCTTTTCCTAATTCAATTTCGTAATAATCATCAAACACTTCTTCTTCCAACTCCACCGAACGGTACAACGCTTTGTGTTCAAAAAAGATAATTGGATTTGGGTCGCTAAAACTTGCAGCTAACAAACCTTTAGCATCGCTTGGTGTACTTGGGTACACTACTTTTAAACCCGGCACATGGAAAAACCAGGCCTCATTACTTTGCGAGTGAAATGGCCCTGCACCCACACCTGCGCCTGTTGGCATGCGCACTACCACATCAGCAGGTTGTCCCCAACGGTAGTAGCTTTTGGCTAAATTATTTACAATTTGATTAAAGCCTACACTCACAAAATCGGCAAACTGCATTTCCATCATGGCTTTCATCCCTTTAACGGAAAGTCCGTATGCTGCACCTAAAATAGCACTCTCACACAACGGTGTGTTACGCACACGTCCTTTTCCAAACTCCTCAACAAAGCCTTGCGTAATTTTAAACACACCACCGTATTCGGCAATATCTTGTCCCATTAACACCAAATTATCATGGCGTTGCATGCTTTGTTTTAGTCCATCGCTAATGGCATCAACCAAACGCTTAGTTGTTTTTTTATCGGAAGCAGGTTGTACAGTTACGTTTTGTAAATGTGCGTAGTTGCTTGATACATGAGTTGGAGCAGGTGCGTATACATCTGCTAATTCGGTTGCGGTATCAGGAGTAATTTCAGGCTCGGCTAATACTTGCTCCACGCCTTCATCAATAATCTTTTTATTCTCGGCACGGAATTGAGCAATCATTTCATCCGTTAAAATACCTTCTGCTTTTAACCAATTTTCGAAATTTGAAATTGGATCTTTTTTGCCCCACTCTTCAAACAATTCTTTAGGCACATATTTCGTTCCCGAAGCCTCTTCGTGTCCGCGCATGCGGAAGGTCATGCATTCCAAAATAACCGGACGCGGATTGGTACGCATACTCGATGCCAAGTTGCTTACCATATCATACACTTCTAAAATATTATTACCATCAACCTTGTAACCTTGTATACCGTAACCTATGGCTTTATCAATAAAGTTTTTGCAACGGAATTGCTCATTACTTGGGGTTGATAAGCCATAGCCATTGTTTTCAATCAAGAAAATTACCGGTAAGTCCCACACAGCTGCGGTGTTAATCGCTTCATGAAAATCGCCTTCGCTGGCACCACCATCACCACTAAACACCACACTTACTTTTTGTTCACCTTTTAGCTTATGCGCTAATGCAATACCATCAGCCACACCCAACATAGCTCCTAAATGCGAAATCATACCTACGATGTGATGCTCGTTGGTACCAAAGTGAAACGAACGTTCGCGACCTTTAGAATACCCATTGAGTTTACCTTGCCACTGCGAGAACAATTTATTAAACGGCATATCGCGGTTAATCCAAACGCCTAAGTTGCGGTGAAGAGGTAAAATATATTCGTCTTTATGCAGGGCTTGCGTTACGCCTACACTAATGGCCTCTTGTCCCATGCCACTAAACCATTTGCTCACTTGACCTTGGCGTAAAAGTATCAGCATTTTATCCTCAATCATACGAGGCATAAGCATGCCTTTGTATAGGTTAATTAAGGTTTCGTTGCTGTGGTGTTTTTTATTGAATTGCATGACCGTAGTTTTCTACTTAATGTGGCTGCAAATAAAGCAAATTGTTAGGCAAAAGGTATAGTTTGTGCGCTTATTTTACTAAATTCGCTTTACTCCATTTCAGCTGATGAAAAAATACATAATCTCCGAAAAACAGATCGCTTTTTTATTCTTCTTTACCCTAGTTTATATTATTGGTGGTACGCTTGTTTCCATTGTCGGCAGCAGACTGGGCTATCTTCAACCTAATACATTGTTTGCACAAATAATGTCTGTTAAAGATGATCTATTAATTTATGTAATAGCACCTGTTTTAATATTAGTAAAAATAGTCCAACTGATAGGTTATTTACCCAAAAACAAAGCTTTTCTTGATTATTTTACACCAGAAGAGTACCCAAAGTTCAATACATTTAGGCGCTACAGTAAAGTTATTTTAGGCGTATTCTTTTTACTTCTGGTTATTAACCTTCTCGTGAAATAAATCAACCTCGCTAGTTACTCAATAATTTTGAGTTGTAGGGCCAACTTAATGAGTTCGGCAATGCTGCGCACTTCTAATTTGCGCATAATATTGGTACGGTGTGTATCAACCGTGCGCGGACTAATACTAATCTTCTCTCCTATTTCGGTATGCGATAATCCTTGTGCGATGTATTGCACAATCTCACGCTCACGTGCAGTAAGCATAAAACGTTTATCGGTTTCTTCGTCAGCTTGATGAAGGGTTTTAGCCACTTCTTCACTTAAAAATGATTGTCCGGATGCGATGGTTAACAAGGCTTGAATAAGCTCTTGCTTACCCGTGTTTTTAAGAATGTATCCGCTTGCTCCGGCAGCTAACATATCTGCAATAATGGGTTTACTGCAAAACATACTTAGCGCCAATATTTTTTGTTCGGGTTTTACTCTGCGCAAATGCTGCACAAACTCTAAGCCTCCCATTTCGGGCATACTGATATCGGTGAGTACAATATCAACCTGTGCTTTTTTTAGGTGTTGTAATGCTTCTGCTGCCGATAAAGATTGACCGACTAACAGGAAACGTTCGTCATGCTCCAATAATGCCTTAATACCATCAATTAACATTTGATGGTCATCAATAATAAACAATTTAATGGGGGTAGGCTGCATGATTCGAATAAACAAAAAAGGTCGGGAAAAACCCGACCTTTTATATGAATTGAAAGTTACTTATGAATTCGCTTTAGCGTGATCGGCTAAGAATTGTGCCAATCCTTTATCGGTTAATGGGTGGTTTAACAATGCTAAAATAGCACTTAATGGGCTAGTAATAACGTGTGCACCTACCTGTGCCGATTTAATGATGTGAATTGGATTACGAATAGAAGCGGCTAAGATTTGTGTTTGGTAACCTTGCACAGCAAAAATTTGAGAAATTTCTGCAATCAATTGCATACCATCATAGCTGATATCATCTAAACGACCAACAAATGGAGAGATGTATGTAGCACCTGCTTTAGCGGCTAAAATGGCTTGTCCTGAACTAAAAATTAATGTGCAGTTTGTGCGGATACCTTTTGATGAGAAGTATTTAATGGCTTTGATACCATCTTTAATCATCGGAATTTTTACTACGATGTTCTCGTGTAATGCAGCTAGTTTTTCGCCTTCAGCAATCATACCTTCGTAATCTGTGCTGATTACTTCTGCACTCACATCACCATCAGCAATGTTGCAAATGTCAATGTAGTGTTGCATTACCGCTGCTTCGCCTTTAATGCCTTCTTTAGCCATTAACGAAGGATTCGTGGTTACACCATCTAAAATTCCGAGGTCGTATGCCTCTTTAATTTGAGCCAAATTGGCTGTATCAATAAAAAATTTCATTACAGATAAATTTGCTTGCAAGATTAACATTTTTAGACCGATAAAAATAATTTAGGATGAAATGAAGTTGGAGGCTAGAGGTTGGAAGCTAGAACAAGGAACGGAGAACTAGGAACCGTGAACTAAAAACTAATCCCATTATCTTTGCTTCATGACCGACAAAGACTTTTGGGAAAATCGCTGGCAAGCGGGACAAACAGGATGGGACCTAAATGGAGTATCTCCTGCTATCAAAAAGTTTATAGATACGTTAACGGATAAGCAACTACGTATACTTATTCCCGGATGTGGCAATGCGTATGAAGCAGCATATTTATTACAACAGGGTTTTACTAAAGTTACCGTTATTGATATCGCTCCAAGTTTAACAGATGCCCTCATCAACAAAAACCAAAAAGCGGTAGAGGCCGGAACATTAACTGTAATTTGTGGCGATTTCTTTGCACACGAAGGGGAGTATGGTGTCATTATCGAACAAACATTTTTTTGTGCTATTCATCCAACATTGCGTGAAGCATATGCAAAACACATGCACAAATTGCTCGCTCCAAACGGACAGTTAGTAGGTTTACTCTTCAATACCAACTTTGAAGGTGGACCACCTTTTGGGGGAAATACCGAAGAATACTTTAATTACTTCGACAACTACTTTGGGCAGGTAAGTTTGGAGCCTTGTGAAGACTCCATTGCGCCAAGAGCTGGGAAAGAAATTTGGATAACGATTAAGCATTAACAAAAAAGGTTGACTTCAACAGTCAACCTTTTTTATGTTATGGTATTAGAATTTAACACCAACTCCCACGTACCAAATTCTTCCTTCTGCAGGTAATAAACCCGGACCCGGATATCCTCCTCCTCTACGTGTAAAGTAATTGGTGTTAAACACATTGTTTATACCTGCATTAATGTTGTATGCTTTTCTGATTTGCACCTTGCACGACCAATCGGCAACTTGGTAAGCCGGAATTTTGCCAACAGTTGCAGCCGCATTTGCAACTTCTGTGTTCATGGCATCAGCATAAGCTGCACCCACATAACTTTGTTGCCAAGTAGTAGTAATCCATTTGTATTTGTAGGTAATACCAAAACGGTGAATTTGATTTGGCGCATTCTCTACATGTTTACCTTTTAAACTTTTGCTTTGATCAGGATCACTCCATGACACATATTTTGCATCAATAAATGCTAAACTGGCAAATAGGTTTACTTGCCCGCCTTTAAAGTTTTTGATAAACTCGGTAGGTGTAAATTCCACATACGCTTCTAAACCTTTACTCTCTGATGCACCAATATTAGTGCGGTAATTACGTGTGCCTACCAAATAATTTCCGATACGATTTCCATAATATAAATAGAACAAGCTTGCATCGAAACTTAAGTACTTACCTACTGTTCCGCGATAACCTAAATCAATATTATATCCACTCGCATCTTTTAAATCAGGATTGATAGAATCTGTTGTTGATACCGTGATATCACTAAACAATACCGGACGATAGCATTGCGTGTAGTTGGCATACACGTTGGTGTTACTGCTTACTTTATATTGCGATCCAATTCCTAATAAAGCAAACTGACGATCACTTTTTCTATCAATTGTAGTGGTGCCTAAAACCCCTTTGCCTGTATTGCTTAACGACTCTAAACGGAATCCCGGAGTTATACTCCAACGTTTGGTGATGTTAAATAAATGCTCAGCAAAAAAGGCCATGTTTTGCGTTTCAAAAACCAAATCACGATTTAAGGTGGTTGATTCCGCAGCTAAATTGTAATCTGTTCCACGGTTTCCTTTGGTGTTTTGAATACGATCAGTTTTACCTTTGTAATAGCGCACACCTACTGCTAAATTTTGTTTTTGGTTACCAATTTGGTAAGATAACAAGTGACGAACTTCAACACCATAGTTGCGGTAATTGTCTACATCAATCGTTCTGTTTGCATATTGTCCTGCAGTAATCGCATCTTTCGTATTAATGCCACCTAAGAAACCAATACTGCTTCTGTCGCCTGATAAACCAAATGCTTTTACATTTAATTTATTGTTCGCATTAATTTGGTAATCCACGTTTAACGCAGCAATATTCCAAACTAAATTAAACCAGTTACGTGTACGAATAGATTGTTGCGCATCGGCTTTAAACATGGAGTCGGTTAAACCACCGGGTTGTTGCACCAATTGATCCATGCGCGAATACTCTAAATTGATATTGATTTTTTTCGTGAGTTGATATCCTAAGTTTACGTATCCGTTCCAGGTGTGGTAGCCGTTGTTTTGTCTCCAACCATCCGACCTACGGTAGTTTACGTTAGCATAGTAACTAAACTTACCTACGTTTCCACCAATAGCATTAAAGGTACTAAACATACCGTAACTGCCTACGGTTTGTGCACTTTCTACACCAAACTTTTTACCACTTACCGAACGCTTTTTAACGTAATTAATTACACCACCAAACTGCGGACCATATTGTAATGAAGATGCACCACGAATTACTTCAATACGCTCCAACGACTCTACCGAAGGCGTAAAATAAGCTTCCGGATAACCAAAAGGATCAGCAGCTATATCATATCCATTTTGGCGTGTATTAAATTCCCACATACGGTTAGGACTCAAACCACGCGAAGCTACGCCCATTTGCACACCGCTACCATCGCTCTCCCAAACTTGAATACCGGGCACTTTTGCAAAAATTTGTCGCGAATTGTTTTGCGCCAAGTTTGCAGCAGCAGTAGATAATTTAATAACTTCTGTTTTCTTACCTGCATAAATCACATTATCCTTTACATCCGGCATACGTTCAATGCCTTTATTGATAGAAAGATCTTTTATCTCAGCTTCTTTTAACTGAATTGTTTTTAATAAAGTTACATCATTCAACAACACATCGGTTTGCTCTTCTTCAACACTAAAAAATCGTAAGGTTACTAATTGACCACCTACCTCGGTTTTCAATTCATAATCTCCTTTTAGTACATTAGTAAACACGAACTCACCGGTGGAGTTGGTGTTGGTTTGCGCTCCGTTATTTAAATAAACTTGTTGATTGGCTAAACCATTTAAAGCCTCGTTCACTAAACGTCCTTTTACGTTGGCTGCCTCAACAGAACCTAATGCTATCAGGAGCATCATCGTAAGTGTATATATTCCGTTTCTCATCTGGATTAAGTGTGAATTAACGGAGGCAAATCTATTCTATTTGTAATTAGTCTAAATAAATATAATAATGATATTTGTCAGAAAACAAAGAAGGGCTGACGGTATACCCGACAGCCCTTTTCTGCTTATCATTTTACATCTAAAAAGTTAACTAATCAATAGCCCATAAATCGTACAACTTGGTAATCATTCTATTCTCATGATGTTGTAAGTCATCATCAGCCATTACCACTTCCATTGCAAAACGAGTTAACGTATGACGCTCATCATCGTTGCTTATCGAGTAAAAATGTTGTGCAATTTCTTCGAAGTGTTGTTCGTGCTCTTCAACCGGTAAGGCACGTAAAAAGGCTTGTTCTTTAATCAAATCCAAGTCACCGGTGAAGTGATCGTTTAAGAAGTCAATAATCACTTCACTCTCGGATTTATGTAAACTTCCATCGGCTAGCGAAAGCATCATCAATAAATGAAACCCTGCTTCCACCTTAGTCATCTTTTTTATAAACTGTGTAGGCATATTGCGAATCGTTAATTGTTAGGGAAATGTACACCTATTTGACTTTTCAAACAAGAAATACCCCTACTTTATCTTTATACGTAAAGCTAATTTACTCTTTTTGAAAGAGATGATGGCATCATGTTTCATCAAAAAATCACTACCTAAAACACCATCAATGGGAGGTAATCCGATATGCGCATAAGTTTCATTCACATGCGCAATTGGCAGAATAGCCACCTTCCACTTCCTCAGACTTACTTTACCCATTTGTATATCCTTTAATGTGGCTGCGTGTGTTTCCATAGCCTCTGCACCTAAGCCAATCGATTTCGTTTCGTTTGCTTTAATACGCTTCTCACTTACAAATTGCAACACACGTTCTTTATCAAAAACTGTTTTACTGGCACCAGTGTCGATTAGCAACCTACAAGGTTTACCACTTACTAATAACTCAATAAACAAGTGATAATTCTTGCGCTCTATTTCGCGCGTTTCAATGTGTAAAGTAATTTTCATTGGATAAAAAAACAGAGACGCCTCGGATGAAACGCCTCTGTTCAATAAAAAGTTAGTATATGACTATAGTACGCCTGTTTCGGTTAATACACCGTTCATGCTGCGTACAGCATCAGCACTCTTAGCAAATAAAGCTTTCTCTTCGTCATTTAACTTGTAATCAACGATGGTTTCCCAACCGTTTTTACCAATAGTTACCGGAACGCCTAAGCAAATATCTTTTTGTCCGTACTCACCATCTAAGTATACGCAGCAAGGCATTACACGTTTTTGATCACGCACAATACTTTCTACTAATAAAGCACTTGCAGCACCCGGAGCATACCATGCTGATGTACCCAACAATTTAGTTAAGGTAGCACCACCCACCATGGTAGCATCGCTAATTTCTTTTAGTTGCTCAGCGCTTAATTGGTTTGATACCGGAATACCATTTAATGTGGCTAAACGAGTCAATGGAATCATGGTAGTATCACCATGACCACCAATTACTGTTCCTTGAATATCGGCAGTTGGTTGGTTTAAAGCCAAACCTAAGTAACCTTTAAAACGAGCGCTATCTAACAAACCACCCATACCAATGATGCGATTTTTAGGTAAACCACTAGCTTTAAGCGCCAAGTAAGTCATAGTATCCATTGGGTTTGAAACCACCACGATAATTGCGTTTGGTGAATGTTTCAATACATTTTCAGTAACGGTTTTAACGATGTTTGCGTTGGTACCGATTAACTCTTCACGAGTCATGCCCGGCTTACGCGGAATACCAGAAGTAATCACTACTACATCCGAATTAGCTGTTTTGCTATAATCGTTGGTAGTACCGCTCACGCGGGTTTTCATTCCTAATAAAGAAGTGGTTTGGTAAATATCTAATGCTTTACCTTCTGCAAAACCTTCTTTAACGTCTAATAACACTACTTCGTCTGCTAACTCGCGGTAAGCAATCACATCGGCTGTTGTAGCACCTACTGCACCTGCACCGATCACTGAAACTTTAGTCATTGTATGATTTGATGTTTAATTGTTTATGAAATAAAAAGTTGTGCGAAAATAACCCTATTGGGCAGATTGCAAAATGATAGTTTTCAGATAATTTATTACAGCGCTATCCAGAGGCTAATTATTCTATTTTCAACACTTTTATGTATTGTTCTCCTATATCCCCGTCAATCTTGAGGAAATATACCCCAGATGGTAAATACTTTAGATCGATTTCTTGATAAAGCGCACTTGCTTGATAAGGAATTTGAAGTAACGTTCTTCCTGTTAGATCAGTTAATGAAAGAGATGAAATGTTGGTGGAATTCTCACGAATAAACATTAACTTATCGCTGGTTGGATTTGGATAAATATTTACAGCATAACCGGTAAATTGTACTCTTTCCAATACAGTTTGACTTTGATAATTAGGAATATTCTCTCTCTTAAGTTTTACAATAGAGAGCTGCTCACCATAAGGAAAGCAATATGGGAAAGTATCAAAATTAGAAATTACGGCATCGGCAAAAACAACATGACTTTGATTCACATCCATACAAGGGAAAAAATCGAATTCAAAAGGATCTCCATATTTTCTAATGTTTAACTCTTGTTGCTTCTCCCCATATTCATTAAGTTTAATAAGAGATAAGTTATACCTACTAGTATTCGTTTCTCTTGCACCAACAGACCAAATATTTCCTTCGTCATCTCTTTTCATTTCAAAGGGATAAAAAATATCAGTTTCGCTTGTTTGGGCGAATAATACTTCACCGTTTAATGAACTCATTACCGTAAAGAATGGTTGAAATTGACTACAATTTTTTACCGGTTTAGATGAGAATTTATACTGGTCAAACTCAATAGTTCCTCTGTAATATCCCCCTAAAACAAGGTCTCCTTGTTTATTCAGTGCAATACTCGTAGAACTATGTAAATCATCGCTTTCAAACAATTTACTCCAACTAACCTTACCTGTATTCAAATCAATAGACTGAACATATGAATACCAATTTGAGAATTTACATGTACTTTTCCAATTATAATATCCTATACTTTGCACAACAGCTATCTTATTC
>JACCDH011040133.1_pt1 | contig 10130 bp, 8 predicted proteins | sample 7442481 | NCBI WGS metagenome assembly JACCDH01 (sample SAMN15323433, study PRJNA562643) | freshwater metagenome | isolation source: river surface water | place: USA:Blue River Watershed | collected 2017-08-15
TAGAACTTTCTAAAGATATTTTACAATGGAAAAATGTTGTGGTTAATGATTTCGAAAAATCGGTTTTTAAACAGTTTCCCGCTATTGCAGATGTGAAAGAACAGTTGTATAATCAAGGTGCTTTATATGCTTGTATGAGTGGTTCAGGTGCAGCTGTGTTTGGCATTTTTAATAAAGAACCAGAAATTAAAACTAAACATCAAAATTGGATTTTTAAATTGTAAATTATGGAAGTAGGTAGTTTTATTAATGTACATATATCTCAGCAAAATTCTTCCAATTGGATTGGGGTTGATAATGAAAATCAAAATATAAATTTGCCAAAAATTTATTGTAAAAATGAGTTTAAAATTGGGGATAAGGTAGATGTTTTTGTGGATTTAAATGATGAAAATGAGTTTATAGGAGTACCTTTTAAACCTTATGCTTTGGTAAATCAAGTGGCTTATTTAAAAGCAGTAGATGTAAATTCTAGCGGCGCCTACATGGATTGGGGTGCGCATAGGGAATTGTTGATTCCATATAGTATGCAGGAAAAATCTATTGAAGAAAATAAAAAATATTTGTGTTTTATTTATGCTGATAGAACTACTGGTAAATTATTGGGTAGTACCAAACTTAAAAAGTTTATTGAAAACGAAGAGTTAACAGTTACAGAACGTGAAAAAGTTATTGTAACAGTAGTTAATCCATCAGACTTAGGGTATAATGTAATAGTAAATCATAAGCATTATGGTTTAATTTATTATTCGGATGTTTTTACTAATTTAAATGAAGGCGACGTGTTGGAAGCCTATGTTAAAACGGTGCGTGAGGATAAAAAATTAGATATTGTTATCCAAAAACCTGGACATGAGGCTATTGAACCAACTTCGAAAAAAATATTAGATTATCTAAAGAAAAATAATGGGGTTTTAAATTTAGGAGATAAATCTGATCCAGATGATATTTACCATACTTTACAAATGAGTAAAAAGATTTTTAAAAAAGCTTTAGGAAGTTTGTATAAACAGCGATTAGTAATTTTAGAAGACTTTTGTACCAAACTAATTTAACTTTTAATTTTTACTCTATAAACGTGTTGTTGTTTACTATTTTTTTGTAAATGCAATCTGTAGTTAACATTTGCTTAGTATTATTGCCAATTAAATAATTATTTATTAGTTGAAGCAATGAAATTACCTGAAAAGTGGATAAATAGAGAAATTAGTTGGTTAAATTTTAACGAAAGAGTTTTACAAGAGGCTGAAGATGAATCTAATCCTTTAATCGAAAGAATGCGATTTTTAGGGATTTTTTCTAACAATAGAGACGAATTTTTTAGGGTAAGAGTTGCAACAATTCGCAGATTAACCGATTTTACAAAAAGAGAAAAATTATTGTTAAATGAAGATCCTGATGAGGTTTTTAAAGAAGTTCAAAAGTTAGTTTTAAAACAACAAGCCAGATTTGATAAAGCGCATCAAATTATTGTGGGTGAGCTAGCAAAAAATAATATTCATTTTGTAAATGAAAAACAATTAACTGGAAAACAAGAAAAATTTGTTAGAAACTATTTTAACGATAAAGTTCGAACAGCTTTAGTTCCAATTCTTATTCGTCCTAATAAACCTTTTCCTTTTTTAAAAGATAATGCTAATTATTTGATTGTTAAGATTTACAACAAAAAAGTTGTTTCTAAAAACAACAAAGTTGAGTTGGCTTTAATTGAGATTCCATCTGATGAATTGGGTAGGATTTTACAAATCCCAAGTCCATCCGATGAAAAATATTTGATTTTATTAGATGATATTATAAGATTGTGTTTACCAGAAGTATTTAGCTTTTTTAATTTAGATACAATTGAAGCATATTCGTTAAAATTAACTCGTGATGCAGAATTGGACATTGATGAGGATATCTCTAAAAGTTTGGTGGATAAATTATCCAAAAGTATTAAAAATAGAGAAGTAGGTGAGCCTGTGCGTTTTGTGTACGATGCTAATTTACCTAAAGATATTTACGAATTTGTTATTAGAAAATTAAAACTCGAAAAAAGTGATAGTTTAATTCCTGGAGGAAGATATCATAACTTTAAAGATTTTATTGATTTCCCTGAAATTGGTGCTAAAATGTTACGAAATGAGAGATTAAAACCTTTAGTTTGTCCGGATTTACATAATCAACCTAGTATATTAGAGGTTTTGCGTAAAAAGGATGTTTTATTGTTTTATCCGTATCAAAAATTTGATCATTTAATAGATTTTTTAAGAGAATCTGCAATTGATCCAAAAGTAAAAAGTATCAAAATAAATTTATATCGTGTTGCCAAAAAATCTAAAATTATAAATGCTTTAGTAAATGCTGTTGAAAATGGAAAAGAAGTAACAGTTTTGGTAGAGTTAAGAGCAAGATTTGATGAACAAAATAATATTAGATGGGCTAATTATTTACAAGAGGAAGGGGTGAAGGTTACTTTTGGTTTACCTGGTTTAAAAGTGCATTCAAAATTAATTGTAGTGAGTAGGTTAGAGGGTAGTGTAGAGCGAAAATATGCACATGTTGGTACTGGAAATTTTAACGAGAAAACAGCAAATTTATATTCGGATATATCTTTGTTAACTTGCGATCCTAAAATTACCAATGAGGTTGAAAAAGTGTTTGATTTTATCGATCGTCCGTATTTTAATCGAAGGTTTTCTACTTTAGTTTTATCACCGTTTAACACTCGCTCTAAGTTTATTAATTATTTAAATGAAGAAATTAAAAATGCTAAAAAGGGTTTGCCTGCTTATGCGATAATTAAACTAAACAATATTAATGATCCAGAATTAGTTAGGAAATTATATGAAGCAAGTTGTGCTGGTGTAAAAATTAAAATGATTATTCGTGGAGTTTGTTCGTTAGTTCCAGGAGTAAAAAATTTAAGCGAGAATATTGAGGTGATTAGTGTGATTGATAGATTTTTAGAGCATGTACGTTTGTTTGTGTTTTGTAACAACAACGATCCTTTGTACTATATTGGTAGTGCCGATTGGTTAACCCGTAATTTAGATAAAAGAGTAGAAGTTACAACGCCTATTTTCGATAAAAGATTGCAAAAACAAATTCAGCAATTTGTTGATATCCAATTAAGTGATAATGTTAAAGCTAGGTATTTGGACGAAGATGGTTTAAATAAATATAAAAAACCTAAAAATTCGGAGCCTATAATCAGGAGTCAGTTAAAAATTTATGAGTATTTTAGCGATTTACTTCAAGAGTCAAATCCTAAAAAATAATTTTTTAAATGAAATTAGCTTCTATTGATATTGGATCAAACGCAATTAGATTATTAATTTGTAATATTGTTGAAGATAAAAATAAGAAGATATCCTATAAAAAAATTTCATTAACTCGCTTGCCTATTCGTTTAGGAGCAGATGTTTTTACCAAACAAAAAATTTCCGATAAAGCGCAAAAAAGATTGATTCACGGGATGAAAGCTTATCGGTATTTAATGAAAGTTCATGGGGTAACGCAGTATAGAGCTTGTGCAACATCTGCTTTTAGAGATGCTCAAAATGGTGCCGATGTTATTAAAAAAGTTTGGGAAAAATCTGGAATTAAAATCGATTTGATTTCTGGAGAAGAAGAAGCACGTATAATTTACAGCTCGCATATCGAAAAATTATTAAAAGAAAACACCAATATTTTATATGTAGATGTGGGAGGAGGTAGTACAGAACTTTCGTTGTTTATCAATAAAAATTTAGAAGCTTCCAAATCTTTTCAAATAGGTACAGTTCGTTTATTACAAAATTCTGTACCTCAAAAAACATGGCAAGATATGCAAAGTTGGTTATTATCTGTAGCAAAAAAGCGAAGTATAGATTATATAGTGGGGTCTGGAGGAAATATTAATAAATTGGTTAAAATTAGTAATGATTTAAACAAAAAAGTTAGCTCTGAGATTAAGATTACAGATTTAGATAAAATTTTAAAAAAATTAAAATCTTTAACTTACGATGAAAGAATTTCGGAAATGGGTTTAAATCCCGACAGGGCTGATGTAATTGTACCAGCAACCGAAATTTTTATGAGTTTATTACAATGGGGGAATATTCCTAAGGTTTTAGTACCTAAGTTTGGTTTATCTGATGGCTTAATTATTGAAATGCATACAAATCCTAATTTTCAATCTTATTTTATTGATTAATAATTTTTTATGATTGGAGGGAATAAAAGTTTTTTTACGATAATAGTATTTATAGGATGTTTAATTATCCTATTTTGGTCTTTTCAATCATCCGAATCAAAAAGCAGTTACGAGGTATTATTTTATAATGTTGAAAATTTGTTTGATACCGAAAATGATAGCTTAAAAAATGATAATGAATTTACGCCAGAAGGGCATAAACAGTGGGATAAATCAAAGTATTTTAATAAAATTAACAACTTAGCAAAGGTAATTGCAGCCAGCTCTAATACTTATCCTGATTTTATTGGTGTTTGTGAAATTGAAAATGAAAAAGTATTAAACGATTTATTTCGTCATCCAATATTACAAAAGCAAAATTATCAAATCGTTCATTTTGATTCTCCTGATTCTAGGGGAATTGATGTTGGTTTTGCATATAAAAACAATCAGTTGAAACTAACTGGTTTTTATGTAATACCATTAAAATTACCCAGTAAACGTGCAACTAGAGATATTTTAATTGTAGAGGGTTTTGTACCCAATAAAAAGGATTCTGTTAGGTTTGTTGTAAACCATTGGCCAAGTAGGTTTGGCGGACAAAAAAAATCTGAAGGAAATAGAATTTATGCAGCTACACAGTTGAATAAAGCTTTGGATTCTATAGCTAAAATTCGTGTAAATTATACAACTATAATTATGGGTGATTTTAATGATACTCCACAAGATAAAAGTTTACAATTATTGCAAAATAATGATTTTACATTTGTTCAGCCAGATATTTCTTCTGGTATTCAAACGATTAAGTGGCAAAAAAAATGGTATATGTACGATGGTTTTTTGGTAAACAACAAATCTTTTAAAAATCAAGTTTTTCAATCTCATATTATTCAGTTTCCATGGATTTTAGTTGAAGATAAAAAGGCTGGATTACAGCCATTTAGAAGTTTTAGAGGACATTTTTATCAAAATGGATTTAGTGATCATTTACCTGTTTTGTTAAAAGTGCAATAATTTTAGTTGATTAAGTTTTAAATTAAATATCTTTGCGGTGGTATGCAAAAAATTATCACTCCCATTTGTATTATTGGTGGAGGTCCTGCAGGATTATTAGCTTCGCTAAATTTATCTAAACATAAAATTCATCATGTTTTGGTAGATAAGTTTGCCTTTCCTCGTGATAAGGTTTGTGGTGAAAATTTCGATGGACGTGTAAAGCATGTTTTTAACCGAATTATTCCTGGTTTTTTTGATGAATTAGAACAAAAAGGAATTATCCAATTTACGCATGAATTTTCTATTCATCTACCAAAAGGTGAAGTGCCTATTCATTATAATCCAGAAGCTACCCCCAGAATTTTAGCTAAAAGAATTGATTTTGATGCAGCTTTAATGGATAAAGTTAGGGAATCTGAATTTGTTGAAGTTATCGAAAGTGAATTAGTTCAGGATTTTTATTACGAGGATGATAATATTGTTTTTTTTACTAAAAATTTAGAAGTAAAAGCTTCTTTAGGTTTGGTGGCATGTGGTTATCAAAGTGGTTTAATAAAAAACAGAAAATTAGAAAAACATACTTACATTTTTTCTAGAGCTTATTTTAAAAATATTACTCCAATACACCCTGTTAGAACCATAGAAACATATTATTTTGACAAACCTTATAGATGTTGTTTGTTAATTTGTCCGATACCAAATGGAGAGTTTAACGTTGAGGTTGGAATTAAAAAGGAAGACTATTTACAGTTGAAAATTAGGATGGAGGATTTATTGGATTATTTTATTCAAAATCATCCCGAATTACAACAAAGATTCAATAATGCAATTTGTATTCAAAAACCAAAAGGAGTGCATTTGCCTATTACCACACAACATAAAATTTTTACAGATAAAAATATATTATACCTTGGTGCATCATCTTTTTGTGTAAATCCTATTACAGGAATGGGTGTTGGAAACGCTATGGTTATGGCAGAAGAAGCTTCTAATTTGGCTATTGATTGTGTGAAAGAAAACAATTTTTCGGATAAAAAACTTGGTTTGTACGAAAAATTGATTCGAAAAAGATTACGTAATCCACTGATTGCAAATTATATTGTAAATATTTTTTTCAGGCATTTAAATATTACAGCGCCCATTTTATTGTTTTTAATTCGTACTAAATTGGTAGTGAATTTGTTAAATAAACAAGATTTTTTAAAAAATTTACTCAATCCATTGTATTATTTTAAAACATTGGTTAGGTATAAATAATGCAAACTATATACATTCATATTCCTTTTTGTAAACAAAAATGTCATTATTGTAGTTTTTATTTTTCTACTACTTTCGAAAGTTATCGTGAAAAATTGATTGATGCTTTAATTTTAGAAATTAAACAAAGAAAATCGGAACAGTTAGAAAACATTTCTTCTATCTATTTTGGTGGAGGCTCACCTTCGTTATTAACTAAAATCGAATTTCAAAATATTTTAGAAGCTATTAGAAATAATTATTCTTTTCAGGATTCTATTGAACAAACATTAGAAATTAATCCTGATGATGTAAATCAGGAAAGTATTATGTTATGGAAATCATTAGGATTTAATCGTTTTAGTATTGGTGTACAATCATTTTTATCTGAAGATTTGCAAATTATGAATCGTGCACATTCTGCTGATATGGCCCATCAAGCTATACAATTGATGCATAAAAATGAAATAGTAAATTTTTCCATCGATTTGATGTTTGGTTTACCTAATCAAACTCGAGAACGTTGGTTGGATAATTTAAAAATTGCAGTAAATTATGCTATACCTCATTTATCTTGTTATAATTTAACAGTTGAAGAAAAAACTGCTTTAGCTAGTTGGGTTAAAAATGGTAAAACGGTTGTTGCTAATGATATCACATCGGCGGATTTATTTGATCTAACTGTTGATTTTTTAGGTAAAAATAATTACACTCAATACGAAATCAGTAATTATGCTTTACCGGGTTTTTATTCTCAACATAATTCTGCTTATTGGGAACATGCATCTTATATTGGTTTTGGACCTTCGGCACATTCTTATCAAAATGGTATTAGAAGATGGAATATTGCGCATAATGTGCAATATATTAAAGGTGTTAATGAGAATACTAATTTTTACGAATTGGAAATTTTATCAGAAAAAGATATTTTTAATGAGTATTTGTTAACCCAGCTCCGAACAATTAAAGGTTTAAACGTAGATTATCTAAAAAATAGATTTCCTGTTTTTTATGATCAAATAGCTCCAAAATTGATTAAAATGCAATCAAATGGATATTTAAATATTCAATCCAATGTAGTTTTAACACACAATGGAAAATTGTTAGCAGATGATTTAACTGCAGATTTAATGATTATTTAAATATGCCATGAGTTTTTGAATAGCTTTTGCTCTATGACTAACTTTATTTTTTTCTTCCATAGATATTTCTGCAAAAGAATTTTTGTGGTAAATTGATTTAAATAAAGGGTCGTACCCAAAACCTTTTTCTCCTTTTTTTTCTTCTAATATTTCACCTTCAATTTCACCTCTAAAATATTTAGCATCATTTTTATTTATATCATACAAACATATAACACATACAAATTTCGCGTTTCTTTTTGGTGAGTTTTTTAAAGCGTTTAATAGTTTTAAGTTATTTTCTTCATCTGTTGCTTTTTCTCCTGCGTAACGTGCCGAATAAACACCTGGTGCACCATCTAAAGAATCTACACACAAACCGCTATCATCTGCAATACAGTTTATATTATATTTTTGAGCAACAAATTTGGCTTTAATTAATGCGTTTTCTTCAAACGTTTCCCCATTTTCAATAATCTCATCTGTACATCCAATTTCCTTTAAGGATAACCATTCATATTGTGGAGCAAGCTCTTTTACTTCTTTTAGTTTATTTATATTATTTGTAGCTAATACTATTTTCATTATTCATTATTTTAAATAAAAAAAAGCCGAGTTATTACTCGGCTTTTACTATTATTTTGCATAAGCTGTTGGCGGACCAACTCTGTGCATTGCACATCTAAATCCTATGTAATCTGTAGATTGTCTTTCATCTAAAAATCTTCTAGCACCTGGAGCCATCCAGTAAGTTCTATCTTTCCATGAACCACCTTTGTAAACTCTAGCTCTATCAGATAATAAAGAGTGAACAGCTGTTTCGTATATTAACTTGTTCTTTTTAGCCTCTTCTTTATAGTTTTCGTTTTGATAGTAAACGGAAGATGTAAATTCACCATCTAAAAAGCTAATATTGTCTGCTTTTTTATAGTTTCTTCTATTTACTAAGTCATCTTCAGGTTTATCCACACTAACTTGTCTCATATTCATTCTTCCTAATGAATCTTTCATTTCTAAGAATCCATCATCGTCTTTTTTGTATGTTTGGAAAACATTACCTCTAAAGCCTCTAAATTCATTCATATCTTCTAATGATAAAGGACGGTAAACATCCATTACCCACTCACTTACGTTACCTGCCATTTGATATAAACCGTAATCATTTGGCCAATATGATTTTACAGGTGCAGTAATATCCGCTTTATCATTTAATGCACCAGCAACACCCATTAAATCACCTTTAGCACGCATCGTGTTTGCCATAAATTGTCCTTGCCAAACATCTTCTTTGTTTCTAACCCAGTGTCCATTCCAAGGATAAATTCTTCTGTCTGTTATACGCTCGTCGGTAGTATTTCCAATTAAACCAATTGCAGCAAATTCCCATTCAGATTCTGTTGGTAAGCGGTAACGAGGTAATAAAATACCATCTTCCATTCTTACTTTTCTTAATTCGTTATTTGGATTTAAATCGATTAATAAGTCTTTCACTAAACCTTCATATTGCCCTTTTAAATAAGCATCATAGTTAAAGTTATCCTCATCTGTTTGGTTAGGATTTAATTTTAATACACCTTCACGAATTAAAATATATTCGTTCACACGGTCGGTTCTCCAAACACAATAATCTGTAGCTTGTAACCAATTTATACCAACAACTGGATAGTTTTGGTAAGCAGGATGGCGATAGTACAATTCAACATATGGTTCGTTAAATGCTAACTCATCTCTCCATACTAATGTATCAGGTAAGTTTCTTAAAACAACTTCTGGATAAGATAAACCAAATACTCTTCCTAACCAGTATTCGTACTCTCTCCAATCTACATTTCTAATTTCACTTTCATCCATGTAAAATGACGAAACCGACATGGTACGAGGTACGTTATCCCATTTGTACATTACATCTTGTTCCACACTACCCATGGTAAATCTACCACCTTCAATTAAAACCAAACCTGGTCCGGTTTCTTGTTCGTAGTAAGGAACAACTTCAAAACCACCGTTTTTAGGGTCGTTTAAAGTCCATCCAGTAGTACCAGAAACCTCTTTTTTACAAGATGATGCAGAAAATAACAACATTGTTATCCCAAACAATGCAGTTGATTTTTTTACAATACTCAATAATTTTTTATTCATAATGTTAGTTTTAAACAATATTCAAATTAAAACGACGGACAGCTAACTGGAACAAACCTTTTCTTTTTAGGTTTACAATCAAACTGTATCGTCATGGATAATTCATGAGAACCAGCAGAAGCATTACTTAGTTTACTAATAGTTACATCATAACTGTATCCAAATCTAAAATTAGGCATTTGAAAACCCAATAATACTATAAATGCATCTTGATTACGGTACCATAAACCACCCACAACCGGGCCTTTAGTAACATAAACACCTAAATTTAATTGTTGGAAATCACCTTGACGACGGTATAATATGTTTGGAGAAATTGAACTCTCTGGAAGTACATTTTGACCACTTTTTCTTTTTCTTCTATTTTGTGGAGAGTCGCTTAATGGTATTACCGCACCAGTATGCGCTGAAATTTTCATAGGTAGGGGGCTATTGCCTCCATTTGTAAATGCTTCATTAGCATTTAGTAAATGGTGTGCAGA
>JACCDH011391249.1_pt1 | contig 10130 bp, 3 predicted proteins | sample 7442481 | NCBI WGS metagenome assembly JACCDH01 (sample SAMN15323433, study PRJNA562643) | freshwater metagenome | isolation source: river surface water | place: USA:Blue River Watershed | collected 2017-08-15
ACATACTAACTTTAGCTCAGCGTAAATCAGCGCTATCTGCGGGAACCACTCACTACTCCCAATACATTTTTTTGCTTTGCACGCAACATTTGCATTATACGTCCTTGGCACTTTTCAATTGATACCTTGACACGTTCACACACGTACTTGGCATGTTACGATTGATACTTTGCCGTTTCACTTTCATACTTTGAATTTTCCAACTGATACCTTGACACTTTCACACACATCCTTTGCAGGTTACAATTGATACTTTGCTGTTTCACTTTCATACTTTGCATGTTTCAACTAATACCTTGACAATTTCACACACTTCCTTTGCAGGTTACAATTGATACTTTGCTGTTTTATTTTCGATCTTGGAATGGTACGAGTCTTCCTTGAGTGTCTCTTTCTGCATCTTCAAACGTGTACATTCAACCTTGAGGTTTGACAACTTGTTGCGTTTATTATTTATTCGAAGAAGTGTTACGAATAGATCTTTTCTTATTGAATCGATAATAGATTTCCAAGCGATTTATTGCGAGTAGACAATTCAATATAATTGCAACAAACCAACTAATTGGAAAGTGCGCACCTAAAAATAGATAACCCCAAGCAGTAATTAGTAAATAATAAAATTGAATTAGAATAATTCCGAAGATCAAGTAAAAAAGCAGATGTGTTAACCATCTGTTTAATTCTACAAACAATTGAAGCGCCAAAAGAATAATCGTTGGAACAATAATAAGAAGGTACTTTTTTTCAATACCAAATTCCTTTGAATACACGAAATCAATTGCAAGGATTAGGAACCAACATATAAGTAGAAATATAGAATAGATTGATTTTTTCCATTTTATATTTTCCATCAAGCGGTTCCGTTAAATGAAAAATGTATCAATTGTCGAGTAGTCAAATTTATTTCGGCAGAAAAATAGGATTCGCCGCCATCCTCTACCATGCTTAATTCATTATCCCAAAAATCATCATCATCATTACCTCGCTTAGAAACACCATAAACTAAAACGATTCGCTTATTTTCAGTATTTCGAAAAGCAATACATTGTTTAAAGTAGGCTTTTTGATTCGGATGTCGAACTGATTTATTCTCTTTGATTGGCACATCCAACAAGTCTTCAATCAAATCTACCTCCTTGGTTTTTAAATTAATGGAGGCGCCATTATCTTTGGTCATAAAATTCAACGGATGTGCTGTAAAAAACACAAAATCAGCTCTACATTGTTCTGTTATAAAAGGTATAATCCCGGTTTCGTTTTCTACTAATTTTAGACGCATGCATTGATTGATAAATTCGATATATCCATCCTTCAAAATGGCAATCTTGAAACGTTTGTTATTTTTTAATCGAATTGTATCTCCATCGAGTTCATAGGTTCCTTCCTCTTCTATTTTCTCATTTGGCTTACCATTCCATGATGACAGAAATACCCACCTAAAAGTTTTGTCTTTATTTAATGTAAAGAGCATAGAGAAATCATCATGACTGTTTTTACTACTACTCATCGCCAACAAAATCGGCTTCTCCTCTGCTTCGGAGGATTTGTTCGAAGTTGTGCAGGAATTTAGCACGAAAATCAACACAAAGAAATTGAGCAAAAGGTGTTTCATAATTTCGACGGTTATTCCAACGAAGATAAAAAAAGCAACGACAACTTGGTGTACAGGTCTAATAAATACCACCGCCAAGGCGCAAAGGACGCAAAGTTTGGTTATTCAAACAAGAATGAAAAAATAGATACAAAATAGAATTTGTTACTCGATGTAACTAATTAGTGCATCAATAGCTCCGCGCTCTCTGTGAATCTGTGGCTAAAACAAGCGTAGCGCAAATAAGCGAAGCACCTCTCTGCGGCTCTGCGGTAAATAAAAAAAGCGAAGCGCAAACTCCAAGCGAAGCGCCCCTCCTCGCCCTTTGCGCCTTTGCGGTGAAAAAACAAAAAAAAGCGAAGCGCCCTTTAAGCAAAGCGCCCCTCCGCGCCCTCCTCGTCCTCAATTGCCTCAGCGTTAAAAAAAAGAATATCGCTGAAAAACTCCGCCTCTCCTACCTGATAATCGTCAAATGCCCATTAAACGTATACTTGTCATCGTTGTTCGCATCAGAACACTCAATCGTCCACGTGTACGTACCGTCTTGCACGATTTTTCCACCATACGTTCCATCCCAACCAACAGCAGGATCATGCGATTCCCACACAACTTCACCCCAACGATTGTAGATAAATAAGTTGAACGCATAGATATCAATTCCTGAAATGTGAATGTGCCAATCTTGGTTGAATTCATCATCATCTGGTGTGAACGAATTCGGTGCATATAAAACTACATCGTTCAAGACTTGTACAACGTGTGAAATACTATCAATACAACCAAAACTATTCTCAACAGTTAGGGTAACTGGATATGAACCTGGTTCTCCAAACGGATATACAACTTGCAACGAAGGTAAAGTCGATGCAGCTGGCGTTCCACCATTGATGACGTAATTCCAAGAAACAACATCATTCGAACTTTGATTCATTAAATTCACTTGTGGCGCAAACATTGAAACATTGTTTGGTAAGATGCCAAAATTCGCTTCTGGATAATCGTATGCTTGAATCAAGTTGGTATAAACAGTCTGGTATTCACATCCAACAGTCGAAGTAATTGTAACCGTTACGGTGTAAATTCCCGGCGTTGTGTACTCATGAAAGAATGATTGGTTGCCAACATATTGACCCGTTGTTCCATCTCCAAAATCAACATCTGTTGTTGCAATATCAGTAGATTGAGTAGTATTTGTAAAGTTCACCGGTAAAGGGAAACATCCATTCAAGGTATCAGGTAATAAACTTGGTACAATGGCTACAGGCGTAGTAATCGTCATACAATCGTTATCTGTTGGCGAACCACATGCTTCTGATAATACTACACAATAATCAGTTGACAAAGCTGTTGGTGTCACCTGAATTGTCTGCCCCACTCCTACTGGATTTCCGTTTGCTGTCCAAGTGTAAATGTACACACCGTTTCCACCCGTTCCCGTTGCAGAAATAGAAACTTGTTCTCCCGGACAAACCGTGAAATCAGGCGTAATGAATGTTAGTTGCAATGGAGCTGGTTCGGTAATCGTGAATGTTTCCGTATCTGAACAACCATCAAACGTAAACGCTTCAAAGGTATAAGTTCCTGGTGCTAAATTCGTAATCGTAACTGGCGACGTGGCAGCAATACTTGGTCCTCCATTCAAGGTATAATTATCAATTCCATTTCCAGTGATGACAACCGAACCATTGTTGGCACTATTACAGTTGACATTTGTAACAACCGAAGAAAGATTCAAGGTCGTTACACCCACTGTTACTTCTGATTGATCAATACATCCTAAACTATCTACTGTATAAGTATAAATACCAGGTGCATTCACTGTTGGATCATACGGCATTGTAATGGTAGCACCATTTGCATCCGTCCACGTTCCTGTTGTGTAAGCCGTTGGTCCTAACAAAGACAATAAGTTACTCGGATTTCCATTCGCACAGAAGTCAATTGAGGCATCAACACCCGCATCTGGATTGGCAGAAAGGGATATAAAAATATCATCACTCACAGCACATTCAGGTGCACCAATAGGATTCACCGTTAAGGTTAATGTTGTTGGCGTTGTAAGGTTGAAAGTTGGATCTAAAATGCTGACATCAGAAATTCCAGTTGGCGGTGACCATGTAAATTCCCAATCTCCAGCACAATTCGCCGTAATCGTATTGGTAACAGCACCTGCTAAGAATGGTCCTTGCGTAAATTGCGCAACGCCATTTTCATCAAAGAGTGTGTAAAAACATTCACTGACCCAGGAACCATTTGCATTGAAATTGAAGGTGGCAGTTGCTCCCGAAGGAATTGTTATTGGAAAGTTTTCAATTAAACCTGTGTTTAAGGTATAATTTGTACTCACACCATTAATCACAACGGTGATTGTATTTCCATTCCAACCATCTCCAAAATCGTCTTCCAGTTGGAGGTCATAAGTACAATTCGAAACTGCTCCAGCTCCATTTAATGTTCCGTTTAATTGCAAAGAGTTACCACCACAAAGGGTTGTATCATTTCCTGCAAAAACAATTGGACTTGGATTCACGGTAACATTCACTGAAGTATCGTAAGTACAACCAAAATCGTCCACAACTGTATAAACATAATTGTAGGTTCCAGCCACTGTTGGTGCAATTGTAATTACATCTGCATTTGCAGATAACGCTGTTGCATAAGGTGCAGGCATGTTCCAATAAGACGAATCTGCTCCCCAACCAATTTGAGGTTCAAACTGCGAAATCGGTGGATACAAAGATGGATCTAAATTCAAACCAAAAGAAAACAATACACCATCATCTGCCGCCCAATTATCCACAACGGATAAGGTCCAAACTCCATTTGTTGGACAACCAACTAAGTTCGTTAAGGGTTGTATTGGTTCATAACTTCCAGCTGGTAAGGTTCCTCCACCGTTTGCTGTAACCCATTCTACCCATGTTTCAGTTGCAGTTGGGGTAAAGCAATAATTGAAAGGTGTTCCTAATGTTGCAGGATTCGAACAATCAACATCATCCGTTTGAACTGGAATTCCCAACTGAGTTCCTCCTCCACCTTGTTGGTGCAAAATCACATTCTGACCATTTGGACATTCAAGAATCACAACAATATCACCCATGAAGGAATGTTCTAGTTCGACGCAAATACTTTGAATTTGGGAAATATTGGTAATTGTTGTTCCAGCTGAGAAACCTGTTTGCAAGAGATTCACATTTTGCGAAACACCGAGCAGAGTATCCGGTAAACAGCCATCATCAATGGATTGAGATCCTGGGAAACCATTCCAGAGCACTTCATACGACTCTGGATCTGCTGTAAAAACAACATCTTGCCCAATACATAAAGTTGTATCTCCAGGAAAACCTGTAAAATCTGGATGCGTACCCACCAACACCACTAAGTCTGTTAAGTTAGGATTCGAACAACCGTTATCATCTGTTACAAACAAGTTCACGCGGTATTGTCCAGGCACTGAATAACTGTGTGAAACATTTTGACCGTTTCCAGTAGTCCCGTCCATAAAATCCCAAGAATAATCAACTAAATTAAAACCTGGTTGAGCAATTGAACCTGAGTTTTGGAAATTCACAACTTCACCTGTACATACACGAATTGAATCAGGCGTTATTCCTCCAACGATTAGACCACCTGCGAAAGGGTTATTACATGGTGTATCACATGACGCACTTGCCGTAAAAACACCTGTTCCAACTGTATTGGATGTAAAGTTTAAGGTGATACAACCTGTTGGATTTAAAACGGTCGCTTGAATAACAACCCCTTGTAATTGATTTCCAGTATAGGTTCCTAAAGTATTTGCTGATGTTGAAGTTCCGTCATAGACGTTCATGTAATCGACATTTGTGACATTTGGTGCCGGATTATCATCCGTTGTCGATAAAGCGAAGGTATTGAAGGTAATTGAAATAATGTCTCCTGGGGTATCAGGACAAATCGTTATTGTTACATTTTCTCCATTGGAATAACCGCTACCACCTTGACCTCCCGAATCAATAATGAATCCATTACACGTACTGAAGGTTTGATTATTACTCGCTGCGGAAAAAGGTATGTTCAACTGAGCTGTAAGGATAGTACTTAAGAAAAAAGAACCTAAAAGGAGAATCTGTTTAAGTGTCATCGTCGATTTTATAACTTATATTTTCTAAAACGTTCAAGCCTTATATTCGGTTGCTTCCATACATTAAATTAAAGTCAATCTTTTAGACAACCGATTTACTCGAAACACGACGAAGGTAAGTAATAAACAAAAAAAGTGAGACAAATGTCTCACTTTCTTGTATTTCTATCGGATTACATTGACATGGCCAACAACCATTTTTCGTTCATCCGTGGCAAGTGTTTTAAATTCTATTTTCCACGTATATGTTCCGTCTTGCACCATCAGGATTTCTCCATTGCTTCCGTAGGTTCCATTCCAACCAACATTCGCATCGTGCGATTCGAACACTATCTCTCCCCAACGGTCGAAGATTAATAAGGTGTAATCGTAAGGATCAAACCCTGAAGTAAATACAGGTTTGAAGATTTCATTAAAGTTATCATCATCTGGCGTGTATGTATTTGGTACATAGAATAACAATGCTTCTTCTACTTGAATTGTTGAGTAAGCTGTATCCGAACAGCCCAAAGGTGACGTTGCTACTAATTCAACAATGTAGTTTTCTGCAATCTCAGGATAAGTGTGTGATGGATTAACAGTGCTTGTTGAAGCAGAGTCATCTCCAAAGTTCCATTCATAAACAACAGCACCTGTCGTATTATTTGTAAAATGTACTTCAGTTTGAATTGTTGTCAACTCATTTTCTGACGGACTAAATGCTGCATTTGGATAAGCTTCAACACAAATTAGATTTGTTGCAGTTGATGAGTTCGTACATCCATCTGTAGAAGTAGTTGTCAATGTAACATCAAAACATCCAGGTTGACTAAATGTCGCTTGAACTGTTCCACATCCATTGATTACTTGTCCGTTTCCTAAAGTCCAAACACAGTTTGAAGAGTTTGGTGTGTTGTTCGTAAATGTTACTACCACTGGTGTACATCCTTGCGTCGTGTCTGGCATGAAGCTTACGATTGGAAGTGGGTTCACAAGCACATTTACTTGATCAGTATTGATACAACCTGCCGCTGTTGTTCCAGTAACTGTATAAGTTGTGGTTCCAACAGTTGGTGTAAATTGACCTCCATCGATCACACCATTGTTCCACGTATATGTCGCTGCTCCAGATCCTGTCAATGTCAACGTTTGATTTTCACACAGAGTGATATCATTTCCAGCAAACACGTTCGGAATAGGATTTACAGTTACCGTAACTTGATCTGTACTTACACAACCTGCCGCTGATGTTCCAGTTACAGTGTAAGTTGTGGTTGTTGAAGGAACAAAGGCTGTTCCATTTGTTACACCATTATCCCAAGTGTACGTTGCAGCTCCTGCACCAGTTAATGTAACTGAAGTTCCAGCGCAAACCGCAATATCAGCTCCAGCATTCACTACTGGAAGAGGGTTCACAATAACCGAAACTTGATCTGTATTTGTACAGTTATTTCCATTTGTTCCAGTTACGGTATATACCGTTGTTCCAACTGGTGGTACGAAAGCAACACCATTCGTCACGGCATTGTCCCATGTGTAAGTTGTTGCACCTGAACCATTCAAGGTAACAGAAGTTCCTGTACAAACCGTTTGGTCTGGTCCTGCGTTTACAACAGGCAAAGCATTCACCGTTACAATTACTTGATCTGTGTTTAAACATCCATTAGCATCAGTACCAGTAACAGTATACGTTGTTGTTGCAGTTGGGGCAAATGCGACGCCGTTTGTTACTCCATTGTCCCAAGAAACATTTGACGCTCCAACTGATAAAGGAAGAGTTCCAAATAAAGTAACTGAGTTACCAATACAAATTACTTGGTCTAAACCAGCATCAACTGACGGCAAAGGATTCACAGTTACAACTACTTGATCAGTATTAATACATCCATTTCCATCAGTTCCAGTAACAGTGTAAGTATTTGTCGCCGCCGGAGTAAATGCAACTCCATTTGTAACTCCATTGTTCCATGTATACGTCGTTGCACCCGATCCAGAAATTGTTGCACTTGCTCCAATACACAATGCTTGATCAACTCCTGCGTTCACCACTGGTAAAGCATTCACTGTCACCACAACTTGATCCGTTGCAATACAACTTGCTCCACTTGTTCCTGTAACAGTATAGGTAATCGTTCCAACTCCTGGTGTAAATGCAACACCGTTGTTAACACCATTGTCCCAAGAGTATGTTGAAGCACCTGTTCCTGTTAAGGTTACTGCTGTTCCTACACAAACTGTTTGGTCTGGACCAGCATTGACAATTGGTAATGTATTTACTGTTACCAACACTTGATCCGTATTGATACATCCGTTTACATCCGTTCCTGTTACAGTATATGTTGTTGTTGCAGCAGGTGAAAATGCAACTGCATTTGTGACGCCGTTATTCCAAGTATAATTTGAAGCTCCTGATCCAGAAAGTGTCACAGTAGCGCCGATACAAATTACTTGATCCGCACCTGCATTTACTAATGGAAGTGGATTGACTGTAACTACGACTTGATCAGTGTTGATACATCCGTTTGCATCAGTTCCTGTTACGGTGTAAGTATTTGTTAATGCTGGGGTAAATGCTGTTGCATTTGTTACTCCATTGTTCCATGTGTACGTTGCTGCTCCGGAACCTGATAATGTTGCTGAAGCGCCAATACATAATGCTTGGTCTGCTCCTGCATTCACGATTGGTAAAGCATTCACCGTTACATTCACTTGGTCTGTTGCGATACATCCAGGTCCACTTGTTCCTGTTACCGTGTACGTTACTGTTCCAACTGCTGGTGTGAAGGCAACTCCTTGGTTAACCCCATTATCCCATGAATACGTTGCGGCTCCTGTTCCTGTCAAGGTTACTGCTGTTCCGATACAAACCGTTTGATCTGGTCCTGCATTCACGGTTGGTAATGTATTGACTGTTACAAGAACTTGGTCGGTATTGATACAACCGTTTGCATCCGTTCCTGTCACCGTATAAGTTGTTGTTGCTGCTGGAGCAAAGGCTACTCCATTTGTTACTCCATTGTTCCATGAATAACTTGTTGCTCCTGATCCTGATAACGTTACTGTTCCTCCAATACATGTTACTTGATCTGCTCCTGCATTCACTGCTGGTAGTGGATTCACTGTCACAACCACTTGATCTGTATTGATACAGCCGTTCACATCTGTCCCTGTTACCGTATAGGTATTTGTAATTGATGGTGCAAATGCTACTGCATTCGTTACACCATTGTTCCAAGTATAGGTTGATGCGCCTGATCCTGATAGTGTTGCACTTGCACCAATACACAAAGCTTGGTCTACTCCTGCATTCACTACTGGCAAGGCGTTTACTGTGATAATTGCTTGGTCTGTGTTCACACAACCATTGGCATCAGTTCCTGTTACTGTATAAGTTGTTGAGCCGATTGCTTGTGTAAATGGTACACTGTTCGTGATTCCATTGTTCCAAACATACGTTGCTGCTCCTGTTGCTGTTAATGTTGTTGCTGTTCCTGTACAAACTGCTTGATCTATTCCTGCGTTTACCGCTGGCAAAGCATTTACAACCAAGGTAACATTCGATACACTATCACATCCTGATGGTGTGGTATACGTTTGAGAATACAAACCTGCAACACTTTGACTTACTCCATGAATCAAGGCTGATTGTCCTTGACAGATGGTTACTGTGAAGTTAGCTGTGATTACTGCATTCTCTGTTAAAGTAACACTTGGTGATATTGCACTACAGCCAAAGCCATTGGTTACCGTTACAGTAATTGGGTTATTGGCAATCGTTGCATTGATTGTTGGTGTACTTGCTCCTGTTGACCAGGCATATGTTGTATATGGTACGTTCGTTCCCAAAGTCGCTGTATATCCTGAACAATAACTTGTTGGTCCATTGATTACTGGAACTGGCATTGGGTTAACGGTTACTGTCACTTGATCTGTGGCTGTACATCCTGCTGCCGTTGTTCCTGTTACGGTATACGTTACTGTTCCTACTACTGGAGTAAAGCCTACTCCATTCGTTACACCATTATCCCAAGAATAAGTTGCTGCTCCTGTTGCGGTTAAGGTTACTCCTGTTCCTGCACAAACTGTTTGATCTGCTCCTGCATTCACGACTGGTAATGGGTTCACAGTTACTAAAACGGCATCTGTTGCAGTACAACCTGCTGCTGTTGTTCCTGTTACTGTATACGTTGTTGTTGCAGCTGGTGTGAAGGCTACTCCATTGGTAATACCTCCTGTCCATGAATAAGTTGCTGCGCCTGAACCGTTCAAAGTAACCGCTGTTCCTGCACAAACTGTTTGATCTGCTCCTGCATTTACAATCGGTAATGGATTAACAGTCACCAAAACTGCATCTGTTGCTGTACAACCTGCTGCTGTTGTTCCTGTTACTGTATATGTTGTTGTTACTGATGGTGTGAAGGCTACTCCATTGGTAAT
>JACCDH010092389.1_pt1 | contig 10128 bp, 7 predicted proteins | sample 7442481 | NCBI WGS metagenome assembly JACCDH01 (sample SAMN15323433, study PRJNA562643) | freshwater metagenome | isolation source: river surface water | place: USA:Blue River Watershed | collected 2017-08-15
CTAGCTGGCGACAAGTAAATAAACCTAAAGCGAAGCGGGGGTGCGAAAGCACCCCCGCTTTCGTTTATCCTTAGCCAGTGCTGATTGCTCTCACAGGTGGTATCGGATCCGGGAAGTCGACTGTTGCGCGACGCTGGGTCGAACTCGGCGCAACCGAAATCGATGCCGACGTATTAGCCCGAGAGGTGGTGGCGCTGGGAAGCCAAGGACTATCTTTAGTTGCCAAGCAATTCGGTGAGGGAGTTTTGGCAGGAGATGGAAGTTTGAATCGGGCGGCCCTGGCCCAAGTTGCCTTCAGCAGTGATGAGAATCGCAAGTTATTGGAAAGCATTCTGCACCCGCTGATCCAGCAGCTAGCGCTCGAAAAAGTTCAAGGACTGAACGGAATCGTGGTTTACACCATTCCGCTATTCGTTGAGAGCAACTCAAAACTCAAGTTCGACAAGGTGGTCACCATCAGCTGCGATGAATCAGTTCGCATCCAGCGATTGGTTGCCAGCAGAGGAATGACTGAAGCTGAGGCTGCCAGCCGAATCCAGGCTCAGGCAACCGATGTTGAACGCGAGGCGGTTGCCGATATTGTGATCAATTCGAATTGTGAGCTTTCCGAGCTGCTGTCCAAGGCTGACTCGGTGTTCGAAAGCTTCAAGGAAGCCAAGTGACTCCAGAGGAAGCAAAGCCATTCAAGGCGGTCACGCCTTACCAACCTTCTGGAGATCAGCCACAGGCAATTCAGGAACTAACCGAGCGAATTCAAGCCGGGGAGCGAGATGTGGTTTTGCTAGGTGCCACCGGTACCGGTAAATCGGCGACCACCGCTTGGTTAATTGAGAAACTTCAGCGACCCACCCTCGTAATTGCCCACAATAAGACTCTGGCGGCGCAGCTAACCAGCGAACTTAGAATGATGTTTCCTGACAATGCCGTCGAGTACTTCGTGAGCTACTACGACTACTACCAACCTGAGGCATATGTCCCTCAGACCGATACCTTCATCGAGAAAGACTCGACCATCAATGAAGAGGTAGAGAGACTTCGATATTCAGCAACCATGTCGCTGCTTTCTCGGCGAGATGTGATTGTGGTGTCCACGGTTTCGTGCATCTATGGTCTAGGTGCCCCGAAAGAGTATTTGGCTCAATCGCTACCACTGCAAGTAGGCCAACGTATCGATCGGGATGAATTGATTCGTGCCCTGGTGCAGATTCAGTACCAGCGCAACGACATCGAGTTTGTGCGCGGCAACTTCCGGGTGAAGGGCGACACCGTGGAAGTGATTGCTGTCTACGATGAGGAAGCCACCCGCATTGAATTCTTTGGCGATGAAATCGAGAAGATTTACCGAATCCATCCGCTTACCGGAGAAGTGCTGATGGAGCGCCAATCGGTGGCCATATACCCAGCCTCCTACTACGTGGCACCGGCTGAACGCATGGCTCAGGCAATCGAATCCATCGAAGAGGAGCTGGAAGCCCGTTACCGCGAGTTCGAACAGCAGGGCAAGTTACTTGAAGCTCAGCGCATCAAGATGCGCACAACGTTCGATTTAGAGATGATTCGCGAACTTGGATTCTGCTCGGGCATTGAGAATTACTCCAGGCAGATTGATCAGCGGGAACCAGGCGAGCCGCCAGCCTGTCTGCTGGATTACTTCCCGGAGGATTTCCTAACGGTAATTGACGAGTCACACGTCACTGTCCCGCAAATTGGTGCCATGTCGGCCGGTGACGCTTCTCGAAAGCGCACCCTCGTGGAGCACGGTTTCCGGCTCCCTTCAGCACTGGATAACAGACCGTTGCGGTTTGAAGAGTTTCTGGAGCGAACCGGCCAGACGGTTTATCTCTCGGCCACGCCGGGCAAGTACGAGCTTGCCAAAGCTGACGGGGTAGTAGAGCAAATCATTCGTCCAACTGGCTTGGTTGACCCACAAATTGTAGTGAAGCCGTCAAAGGGTCAGATTGATGACCTACTCGAAGAGATCAAGGTCCGAACCGAACGCAATGAGCGAGTCCTGGTGACAACGCTCACTAAGCGCTTGGCAGAAGAGGTTACCGACTACTTCACCGAAATGGGCATCAAGGTGCGCTACCTACACTCGGATGTCGACACCCTGAGAAGAGTTGAATTGCTGCGTGAACTGCGGCAGGGCATCTTTGATGTCCTGGTTGGAATCAACCTGCTGCGTGAAGGCCTCGACCTACCAGAGGTATCACTGGTTGCGATTCTGGACGCCGACAAAGAGGGTTTCCTGCGCTCGGCAACCTCACTCATTCAAACCATCGGTCGTGCCGCTCGAAACATCAATGGCGAAGTCCACATGTATGCCGATCGAATCACAGACTCGATGGCCAAGGCGATCGACGAAACTAACCGTCGTCGTGAGAAGCAGATTGCCTACAACACCGCCAACGGCATAGACCCAACCCCGCTCAGAAAGCAGATTGCAGACATTACCGATCAGTTGATGCGCGAGGAAGTTGATACCGCACAGCTAATTGAGGAACTGAAGAAAGAGCCCAAGCGCAAGACCAGCGTCCCGATGCGAGGCAGAACCAACATCGGTGCAGCCGGCAAAGATGCGCTGCTCTCCACGATTTTGGATTTGGACGCTCAGATGAAGCTGGCGGCCGCCGAACTTCAGTTCGAGCTTGCGGCTCGAATTCGTGATGAGATTTCCGAGCTGAAGCGCGAGCTGAGGCAGATTGAGTCGGCAGGACACGCCTAGACTTCTCAGGTGACTATTCAGACCCCTCCAGGCTCCAAGCTCTCCATCAAGGGCGCTCGCGTCCACAACCTCAAGAACCTAAATCTGGAGATTCCCAGGGATGCGCTGATTGTTTTTACCGGACTGTCGGGTTCTGGAAAATCGTCACTGGCTTTCGACACCATCTTTGCTGAGGGGCAACGCCGTTACGTCGAATCACTTAGTGCATATGCAAGGCAGTTTCTAGGGCAGGTGGACCGCCCGGATGTGGACTTCATTGAGGGCCTCAGTCCCGCAGTTTCGATTGACCAGAAATCCACCAACCGCAATCCACGCTCCACAGTTGGAACCATTACCGAGATTCACGATTACCTAAGGCTGCTTTGGGCAAGAATCGGAGTCCCACACTGCCACATCTGTGGTGAAGTTATCTCGAAACAAACCCCGCAGGCAATTGTCGATCAGCTTTTGACCCTGCCGGAGGGCACCAGGTTCCAGCTGCTAGCACCAATAGTGCAGCAGAAGAAGGGTGAATTCCAAGAGCTCTTCGCCTCACTTCAGTCGCAGGGCTACGCCCGCGCGGTGGTGGATGGCGAGACTGTGGTACTCAACGAAGCTAAACCGCTCAAGAAGAGCTTCAAACATGACATCGCGGTTGTGGTTGACCGACTTGCCATCAAGGCAGATGTCTCCTCTCGCTTAACCGACTCGGTAGAGACTGCACTGAAGCTAGCTGATGGCCGAATCGTGGTGGACTTTGTCGATGACGGGAAGCAGCGCACCTTCTCGGAGCGACTTTCCTGCCCTAATGAACACGATATTGCGCTTTCAGAAATCGAACCGAGGACCTTTAGCTTCAACGCACCATTTGGCTCCTGCCCAGCCTGTTCAGGACTGGGCGTAAAGATGGCAGTAGATGCGCAGCTCGTTATTGGTGATGAGGCTTCCAGTATCAACGATGGCGTTTTACTTCCCTGGTCAACCCAGGGCAAGGGTCTCTACAGCTACTTCGTGAGGTTGCTGGATGGCCTCACTAAGGACCTCGATTTCTCGCTTGATACGCCTTGGCAGGATCTCGCCGAAGAGGTTCAGGAAGCCATTCTGAATGGCAATGACTTCGAGGTTCAGGTTAAGTGGCGCTCCAAGTATGGTCGCGAAATGCGCTACACATCTGGTTTTGAGGGGGTTCTGCCTTATGTTGAGCGACGCTACTTGGAAGCTGACTCGGATTGGGCACGTGGCAAGTGGTCTGAATTCCTAAGAGAAATCCCTTGCCCGGAATGTGATGGCTCCAGACTTCGCCCCGAGGTATTGGCAGTAAAGGTCCACGAGAAGTCAATCCACGATGTGGCAGCCATGAGTCTTCGCAATGCTCACGCCTTCTTCGAGACCATTGAGCTCACAGATCGCGAGGCAACCATTGCCGCTCAGGTGTTGCGCGAGATTAGAGCCAGACTCGACTTCCTATTGGCAGTTGGATTGGACTATCTATCGCTGGAGCGAGCAGCTGGTTCGCTATCCGGAGGTGAGGCGCAGCGCATTCGCCTCGCTACCCAGATTGGCGCGGGCCTAACCGGCGTGCTCTATGTTTTGGATGAGCCCTCAATTGGCCTCCACCAACGTGACAACCTTCGACTAATTGAGACCTTGGTGAAGCTAAAGAATCTCGGGAACACACTGATTGTGGTGGAACACGACGAGGACACCATTCGCACCGCGGACTGGCTGGTGGACATTGGTCCAGGTGCCGGGCTAAACGGTGGGGAAGTGGTTCACTCTGGAAGCTATAAGAACCTCCTGGAAAATAAGAAATCGATCACTGGAGATTACCTTGCAGGTCGCATCAAGATCGAAACTCCAAAGAAACGCAGGAGTGTGGACCCAACCCGCAAGATAAAGGTGGTTGGAGCCCGCGAGAACAACCTCAAAAATGTCGATGTCGAGTTCCCACTCGGTGTCATGACCGCGGTTACCGGCGTTTCCGGTTCTGGTAAGTCATCACTGGTCAACGATGTGCTCTACGAAGTCCTAGCCAACAAGCTCAACGGCGCCAAGGGGGTTGCCGGCAAGCACACCCGAATCGAAGGTTTGGAGCAGTTGGACAAGGTGGTTCACGTCGACCAGGCCCCAATTGGTCGCACACCGAGATCAAACCCAGCCACCTATACCGGGGTTTTTGACCATGTTCGAAAGCTCTTTGCCGAGACCCCAGAGGCAAAGGTTCGCGGCTACCTGCAAGGACGTTTCTCGTTCAACGTCAAAGGTGGTAGGTGCGAGACCTGCGCTGGAGATGGCACCATTCGCATTGAAATGAACTTCCTTCCCGATGTCTACGTGATGTGTGAAGACTGCAAGGGAGCCCGCTACAACCGAGAAACCCTGCAGGTGAAGTACAAGGGCAAGTCAATCGGCGATGTGTTGAACATGCCAATTAGCGAAGCTGCCGAGTTCTTTGCTCCAATCAATGCCATCGCGCGCTACCTGAACACCCTGGTGGACGTCGGACTTGGCTATGTAACTCTTGGTCAGAGTGCGACAACCCTGTCCGGTGGCGAAGCGCAGCGCGTGAAGCTGGCAACTGAACTGCAGCGGCGTTCCACTGGAAAGACCATCTACGTGCTGGATGAACCGACCACCGGTCTGCACTTCGAAGACGTTAGGAAACTGCTGCTGGTTTTAGCAGGACTGGTAGACAAGGGAAACACCGTAATTGTGATTGAGCACAACCTCGATGTCATCCGGTGCTCTGACTACGTCATCGACCTGGGTCCCGAGGGCGGCTCCGGCGGAGGCCTCGTTATTGCCGAAGGCACACCAGAGCAGGTAGCAAAGGTCAAGCAGTCACACACCGGTAAGTTCCTTGCGGAGATTCTGGGATAGCAATGGCCAACGACCTTGCGTTTCGCCCGGCAACCGGTGAGATTCCCACCGAGCCAGGCGTCTACCGCTTCGTCGATGACTCCGGCCGTGTGCTATACGTCGGCAAGGCGAAGAACCTCAGAGCGAGGCTTAGCAATTACTTCGGGCCGCTGCAGTCTCTTCACGAGCGCACTCAACGCATGCTGTTGGCGGCGAATGATGTTAAGTGGACGATTGTCGCTAGCGAATATGAAGCGTTGCAACTGGAGTTCATGTGGATCAAAGAATTTGATCCTCCATTCAACGTGCGCTTCAAGGACGATAAAAGCTACCCATATCTGGCAATTACGGTCAGCGATGAGGTACCAAGAGCATTCATCACGAGAAACCGAGACATCAAAGGTGCCAGAGTGCTCGGACCATACACCCAGGCCTGGGCCATCCGAGAGACCCTAGACACCCTGCTGAAGGTATATCCGGTGCGTAGCTGCAGCTCCGGAATCTACGATCGAGCCAAACGTCAGAATCGACCATGTCTGTTAGCCGATATTGGAAAGTGCGCAGCTCCCTGTGTTGATCGAATAAGTAAGCCCGATCACAAGGCACTGGCCAAGCGTTTGGGGGACTTTCTCGCCAGCGGGGATGAGAGCTACATACAGGAACTCTCCAGTCGCATGAAACTTGCTTCGGAAGAGCAAAACTACGAACTGGCAGCTCAGCTCAGAGACGATGTTTTTGCTTTAGAAAAAGTCCTGGAGAAGAGCACTTTGGTCTTCAATGACAAGACCGATGCCGATTTGATTGGGATTGCGCGGGACGAACTCAGTGCCGCGGTTTCGGTTTTCTTTATTCGTGGTGGGCGCATTCGCGGTAATCGCTCCATGGTTGTTGACCTGGAACTGGATCGCAGTAATGCGGAGCTTATGGAGTACGTGATTCAGGAGCTGTACACACCAGGCAAATCCGGTCAGCACTTGGAGGTTCCAAAGCAACTTTTAGTAAGCACCAAGCCAACCGATGCAGCCGAACTAGAGCAGTGGCTGGGGCAGCTACGCGGCTCCAAGGTGGAGGTGCTGAATCCCTCCAGGGGTGACAAAGCCAAGCTTCTTGAGACCGCAGGGACCAACGCCAGTCACGCGCTCAAAAGCTACAAACTCAAGCGCTCTTCAGACTTCACGGCCCGTGCCGATGCGCTATCCGGAATCCAGCGCAGCCTGAAGATGAAGAATGCACCGCTGCGGATTGAGTGCTTCGATATCTCTCACCTCGGTGGGACTGGAACCGTTGGCTCGATGGTGGTTTTTGAAGATGGCTTGCCTAAGAAGGATCACTATCGGAGATTCAACCTAGAAACCGCCGATGACACCGAGTCGATCTATCAGGTGCTGATGCGAAGGCTGAAGTATTTGACCCAGGAAGATCTGGGGGAGAAGTTCAGCTACCGCCCGTCCTTGCTGCTCATTGACGGCGGTCTGCCGCAGCGAAATGCCGCTCTTCGAGCAATCCAAGATTCTGGTGTCGAAGGAATCACGGTCGCAACTTTGGCCAAGCGGCTAGAGGAGATCTATACCGATAGCGATGATTACCCACTCATTCTCCCTAGAACCAGCGAGGAACTCTTTCTGCTGCAGCGCATTCGTGACGAGGCACACCGCTTCGCCATTACCGCCCAACGCGCTTCGCGCAGCAAATCAATCTCGAGCCAACTGCTGGAAATCGATGGCTTGGGAGAGCGCAGGGCAAGGCTCTTGCTGCGCAAGTTTGGTTCAATTAAGCGCATCCGACTGGCAAGTGCCGAAGAGATCGCTCAACTACCTGGATTTGGGCCCAAAATTGCCGAAATTGTGATGAAAGCACTCAGCGAATCCTGAATTGTTTACCCACGCGACACGCCGAAGGAGTAACCTTGGCTATCGCATAAAACAAGGGGTGACATGGATACGACACGCAAGCCGGAGCTGCTAATCGTAACCGGCATGTCGGGAGCGGGCCGCTCCACCGTTGGAAACGCCTTGGAGGACCAGGGTTGGTATGTTATTGACAACCTGCCACCGCAAATGCTTGGCCCGATATCGGACCTTTTTTCGCTGAGCAAAGCCAGCCTTCCCAGGATTGCAATCATCATCGATGTGCGCGGTGGCGAATTCTTCAACGATCTGATTAGCAGCATCGAGCAGCTGAGGACCCGCGAAATCAATGTGCAGCTGTTGTTCCTAGAAGCCAACGATTCGGCTTTGGTAAAGCGCTTCGAATCGGTCCGCAGACCTCACCCGCTGCAGGGCGAGGGCACCATCGTGGACGGCATAAATGCTGAGCGCAAAGAGCTGCTAGCACTTCGCGAGATGGCGGACATCGTCTTTGACACCACTGAGCTAAACGTTCACCAGCTCACCAGCCGCGTCGCCGAGGCCTTTGCCTCCAATGCCCGAGGGCTAAAGGTGAATGTGATGAGTTTTGGCTTCAAGTACGGTATTCCTGCCGATGCCGACCTGGTTGCTGATGCCCGTTTCATTCCAAATCCGCATTGGAAAGACGAGCTACGCGCCATGACCGGCAACGATGCCGCAGTCTCCGAATACGTCATGGCTCAGCCCGGGGTTCAGGACTTCATCAAGAATTACGCTGCTGCTCTTAGGTCGGTGCTTGCTGGCTACCGGACAGAGAATAAGCGTTTTGCAACAATCGCGATTGGCTGCACCGGTGGCAAGCACCGCTCGGTAGCCATCGCAAATCGAATTGCCGAAATCCTTTCGGATGAGGCCGACGTCAGAATCACGGTGAAGCACCGTGATTTGGGTAGAGAGTAAAAATGGCACTGACTCAAGAAATTAAGGAAGAGCTTGCCCGCACACCGATGGGCAAAGGTCTTGAACGAGCTGCGGAGCTTGCGACCATTTTGCGCTTCTGCGGCGGATTGCACCTAATCTCCGGACGCATAGCGATTGAAGTTGAGCTTGATAGCGCAGCGCTTGCCAGGCGAATTTCTAGGGCGATTTTGGAGCTCTACGGCATTCACTCCGAGCTCTCTGTGGTATCCGCCGGTGGGCTTCGCAAACACAGTGGCTACCAGATTCGTGTCTTGAAGGACGGCGAGCTGCTGGCAAGACAAACCGGTTTGATTGATAACCGAGGCCGTCCGGTCCGCGGCCTACCAGCCACCTTGGTTAGTTCGACCATGGATGAGGCACGTGCCATCATGCGCGGTGCTTTCTTGGCTCACGGCACTCTCACAGACCCAGGTCGCAGCACCTCCCTTGAGATCACTGCACCTGGCAACGAGTCCGCTATGGCTTTGGTTGGCGTCGCGAGACGCCTTGGTGTCAGCGCCAAGGCTCGCGAAGTTCGAAACGTTTATCGCGTTGTAATCCGCGATGGGGATGGAATTACCGAGATTCTTAGGCAGATGGGCTGCACCGATCAGGTTGTGAAGTGGGAAGAGCTACGCAACCGCCGCGAAGTCAGGGGAGCGGCTAACCGACTCGCCAACTTCGATGACGCCAACCTACGCCGGAGTGCTCAGGCCGCGGTTGCGGCTGGCGCCCGAGTTCAGCGCGCCCTCGAGATTCTTGGCCCAGACGCTCCACAACACCTGAAGTATGCCGGGGAGTTGCGCCTGCAGCACCGCGACGCTTCGCTGGATGAGCTGGGACGTTTGGCCGACCCACCGATGACCAAGGATGCTATTGCCGGTCGAATACGTCGACTTTTGGCAACCGCTGACCGAAAAGCACAGGATTTGGGAATTCCAGATACCGAGAGTGCGATTACAGATTTATTGGATGAAAACTAAGGAGCATCATGACCTACACCCTTCCAGAGCTTAGCTACGACTACGCCAGCCTCGAGCCACACATCTCGGCTCGCATCATGGAGTTGCACCACTCCAAGCACCACGCTGCCTATGTCGCTGGCGCGAACGCAGCTTTGGAGGCGATGGCTGAGGCTCGCGCAAACAATAACTTCGCCAACCTTCCAAAACTCGAGAAGGACTTGGCATTCAACCTAGGTGGACACATCAACCACAGCGTGTTCTGGAAGAACCTCACCCCAAACGGTGGCGACGCTCACGGTGAACTACTGGCCGCTATTTCCGAGTACTTCGGTTCTTACGACGCATTCAAGGCTCACTTCACCGCCGCTGCAATGACCATTCAGGGTTCCGGCTGGGCATACCTAGCCTGGGACTCCATCGGAAACCGCATGATCATTGGACAGCTCTACGACCAGCAGGGCAACTTGGCCATCGGAACCATTCCGCTCTTGATGCTGGACATGTGGGAGCACGCCTTCTACCTGGACTACCAGAACGTCAAGGCTGACTATGTAAAGGCCTTTTGGAACATCATTAATTGGGAAGATGTGGCCGCCAGGTTTGCTTCGGTTAAGGTGAACAGTCGCTCTCTGCTGCTAGGCTGAACCAGTCCGCTCAATGAAGCGTAGGGCGCAATAAACATCCCCTTTTTAGAAACTGGAGTATTCCCGTGACTCGCATTGGTATTAACGGTTTTGGACGCATTGGACGTAACTACCTCCGTGCCGCCTTGGCTCAGAACTCAAACCTAGAA
>JACCDH010247879.1_pt1 | contig 10128 bp, 9 predicted proteins | sample 7442481 | NCBI WGS metagenome assembly JACCDH01 (sample SAMN15323433, study PRJNA562643) | freshwater metagenome | isolation source: river surface water | place: USA:Blue River Watershed | collected 2017-08-15
TATTACGAGGCCGAGGGCCGCACATGGGAGCGCGCCGCCTATATCAAGGCCCGCCCCTGTGGCGGCGACCTTGAGGCGGGCAATCGGTTTCTCAAATCGCTCACCCCCTTTGTCTGGCGCAAGCATCTGGATTTTGCGGCCATTCAAGACGCCCATGACATGCGCCTGCGTATCCGCGAACACCGCGGGCTGAATGGGCGGCTGACGGTCGAGGGGCATAACATGAAACTCGGTCAAGGCGGCATCCGCGAGATCGAGTTCTTCACCCAGACCCGCCAACTCATCGCCGGAGGGCGTGACCCCTCGTTGCGCGACCGCACTACGCTGGGCGGCTTGCAGGCGCTGGCCGCCAAAGATTGGGTGCCCCAAGCGGTGGCCGATGAGCTGACCGGGCTTTATCTCGCCCACCGTGAAGTGGAGCATCGTCTGCAAATGGTGCGTGATGAGCAAACCCACACCATGCCAGCAACCCCCCAAGGTGTCGCCCGCATCGCCGCTTTCTGCGGCCAGACTGAGGCGGAGTTCCGCGCAGGCCTGCTCGATCGCCTGCAATCCACCGACCGGCTGACCGAGGGCTTTTTTGCCCCGACCGAGGTGGAAGACGGCCCGGATCTCTCCGACCACGCCCGCAGCATTGTGGACGGCTGGTCCAGCTACCCTTGCCTGCGGTCTGACCGCGCACAGGGCATCTTCCGCCGCCTGCGCCCGGTGCTGTTGAAACGCCTCAGCCGCGCGGCCAACCCTGATGAGGCACTGGTGGCGCTCGATGGGTTCCTGTCGGGTCTGCCTTCGGGCGTGCAGATCTTTTCGCTGTTTGAGGCGAACCCGTCGCTTGTCGATCTCATCATCGACATCGCGGGCACGGCCCCAGAGCTTGCCCGCTACCTTGCCCGCAATGCCCGCGTGCTGGATGGGGTGATCGGCGGGTCGTTCTTTGCCCCATGGCCGGGCATGGCCAGCCTTGCCGCCGATCTGGCCGCCAAACTGGCCGAGACGCCAGATTATGAACGCAAACTCGACGCCGCCCGTGCCTGGATGAAGGAATGGCACTTCCGCATCGGCGTGCACCACCTGCGTGGGCTGATAGATGCCTTCGAGGCGGGCAAAAGCTATGCCGATCTGGCGGAGGCGGTGATCGCCGCGCTTTGGCCCGTGGTCACGGCAGAGTTTGCCCTGAAACATGGCGAGATGCCGGGGCGCGGCGCGGTGGTTCTGGGCATGGGCAGCCTTGGGGCCGGGCGGCTGAACTCAGGCTCCGACCTTGATCTGATCCTGATTTATGACCCTGCCGGGGTCGAGACGTCCGGTGGCCCGCGCCCCTTGGCCGCGCGGCCCTATTACGCGCGCCTGACCCAAGCCATGGTGACCGCGCTCTCGGCCCAAACCGCCGAGGGGCGGCTTTACGAGGTGGACGTGCGCCTGCGCCCCTCGGGCCGCCAAGGTCCGGTGGCGACGGCGATCGACTCCTTCCGCACCTATCAGGAAACCGAGGCCTGGACCTGGGAACACCTCGCGCTGACCCGCGCGCGGGTGCTGGCCGGTGACCCCGGTCTGGGGGCCGAGGTTGAGACCTTCCGCCGCGCGCTTCTGGCCGCCAAAGGGCCGGGGTACAGCGTGCTGGCCGATGTCGCCGACATGCGCCGCCGCTTGGCCGAGGCCAAACCGGGGCAGGGGGGATGGGATGCCAAATTCGGCCCCGGACGGCTGATGGACATCGAACTTTTGGCTCAGACGCTGGCCCTGCAGGCCGCGATTCCCGCCCGGCAAGTAGAGCGCCAGATCGCGCTTGGCGCAAAATTGTCAAAACTGTCGCATTCCGATCAGGAGGCGCTGCTGGACGCCTATAGGCTGTGCTGGCGGCTGCACTGCGCGGCCCGGCTTCTGACCGACCGTGCCATTTCGCCCGAAAGCTTGGGCGAAGGGGGGCGTGCCTTCCTGTTACGGGACTGCGGGGTTGAAACCGGCGAGGCGCTGAGCGCCCGCGTGACAACCGCAACGGCCCTTGCCGCAAGGGTCATCGACGCCCATTTGCAGGGGTAGGCCATGGGGAGGCGCGTGATGGAGCTGTCAGAGGCCGATCGAAAAGGTTTGGTGCGCGAAAGCTACCGGATGGACGGGATCACGCTTGGTGAATGCCAGTCGATCTTCATCGACTGGGCGCTGTCGGTGCCGGTGGATGTGGACACGGCCGAGGCCCTGCGCAGCCTTCTGGCGCATTACATGCCCGGCAATGAAGACCACCCGATGACCTCGGTCCTGACCGAGGCGCTGGTGGCTCCCGCCGCCCCGCGCCGCAAAGGCGGGCGCATGGGGCGCGTTGGCGCCTAATGGCGCGGTGGGGTGAACACCCACCCTACGGTCGCAAATCGGCCGCCTCGCGCGCCAAGGCTTCAATCCCCGCCCAATCGCCTGCGGCCATTTTGTCTTTGGGGCACACCCAAGAGCCGCCGACACACAGGATGTTCGGTAAGCCCAGATAATCGCGGGCATTTTTCAGGCTGATGCCCCCCGTTGGGCAAAACTTCACCTGCGGGATCGGCGATCCGATCGACTTCAGATAGCCCGCCCCGCCCGCCTGTTCGGCGGGAAAGAACTTTTGCACCATATAGCCCCGCTCCAAAAGCGCCATGATCTCGCTCGCGGTCGCGGCACCGGGCAACAAGGGCAGATCATGCTCGGCGCAGGCGTCCAAAAGGCGCTCGGTCGCCCCGGGTGAGACGCCAAACATCGCCCCCGCCGCCTTGGCCGCCTTCACATCGGCCGGCGTCAAAAGCGTGCCCGCCCCGACAATGCCTCCCGGCACCTGAGCCATGGCGCGAATGGCCTCCAGCGCACAAGCCGTGCGCAGCGTCACCTCAAGCGCGGGCAAACCGCCTGCGACCAAGGCGCGCGCCAAAGGTGCGGCATGGGCCAGATCTTCCACCACGATCACCGGCACCACAGGGGCAAGGCGGCAATACTCGGCGGCTTTCAGCGATTGTTGAGCGGGGGTCATAGCATCCTCAAAGGGTGGTCAAGCGGACAGGGCAGGAGCGCTCCGCGCGGGGAGTATTTAAGACCAAGATGAAAGGGGCGGCGGTTTCATCTTGGCCCAAATACTCCCGCCGGAGGCGAAGGTCGGGCAGATGCGGTGCGCGGGGCAGGTTCACACCACCACCGCCGCGCCGGTTTCAGCGGTGCCGACGGTGCGGCGGAAGGGTTCGAACAATTCCCGACCGATGCCAAAGCCATTGGCCGAGAGGTCAGGTTGGGCGGGCACACGTGTTGAGAGGTCGGCCTTGACCTCCAGCGTCCCCGCCACGGCGTCGAGCCTGATGAGATCGCCATCTTGCAACTTTGCCAAGGGGCCGCCGCAAGCCGCCTCGGGCGAGACGTGAATGGCGGCGGGCACTTTGCCCGATGCCCCTGACATCCGCCCATCGGTGACCAGCGCCATTTTCAGACCGCGATCCTGCAGAACCGTCAAAAGCGGTGTCAGCGTGTGCAACTCGGGCATGCCATTGGCCTGCGGGCCTTGGAAGCGCACCACAACCACGGTGTCCGTGGTAAATTCCCCCGCCTTGAAGGCCGCCTTGACCGCATCTTGATCGTGGAAAATCCGCGCAGGGGCCTCGATCACGTGGCGTTCCGGGGCAACGGCGGAGACCTTGATCACCCCGCGTCCCAGATTGCCCGACAGCTGCCGCAAGCCACCCGTGGGCTGGAACGGATCGGCGGCCGGGCGGACAATCTTGTCGTTCAGGCTGGCGCTTGGCCCGGCCGTCCAGACCAGTCGGCCCGCGTCCAGTTTTGGTTCTTGCCGGTAGGCCTGAAGCCCGTCGCCCGCCACGGTCTTGGCATCGGGGTGCAAGAGCCCGGCGTCCAGCAGCTCTCCGATCAGGAATTGCAGACCTCCGGCGGCGTGGAAGTGGTTCACATCGGCCAGACCATTCGGGTAGACCTTGGCCATCAAGGGCACCGCCGCTGACAGATCGTCAAAATCAGCCAAGTCCAAAAGCACGCCTGCAGCCCGCGCCATCGCGGGCAGGTGCAGCACAAGGTTGGTTGATCCGCCCGTCGCCATCAGCCCGACGATGCCGTTGACAAAGGCGCGTTCGTCCAAAATCTCGCCCGCCGGGCGGTAGTCATTACCAAGCGCGCTGATTTCAGCCGCGCGGCGCACCGCCTGCACTGTCAGCGCCTCACGCAAGGGCGTGCCGGGGTTGACAAACGAGGCACCCGGCAGGTGCAGCCCCATCACCTCCATCAGCATTTGGTTGGTGTTGGCGGTGCCGTAAAAGGTGCAGGTGCCCGGCCCGTGGTAACTGGCCATTTCCGCCGCCATCAGCTCTTCGCGCGTCGCCTTGCCCTCGGCGTAAAGGTTGCGCACGCGGGCCTTTTCGTCGTTCGGCAGGCCAGACATCATCGGCCCCGCCGGCACAAAGATCGCCGGGATATGGCCAAAGGTTGCCGCCGCCATCACAAGGCCGGGCACAATCTTGTCGCAGACACCAAGGTAGAGGCTGGAGTCAAAGGTGTTGTGGCTCATCGCCACGCCCGCCGCCAAGGCGATTACATCGCGCGAAAAGAGCGACAGCTCCATTCCCGGCTGGCCTTGGGTCACCCCGTCGCACATCGCCGGAACGCCACCCGCCACCTGCGCCGTGGCCCCCACCTCGCGCGCGGCGGCGCGGATCAGTTTGGGGTAATCTTCAAACGGCTGATGGGCCGAGAGCATATCATTATAGGCTGTGACGATGCCGATATTGGGCGCGCGCCCTGCGGCAAGCTCGGTCTTTTGCGCCCCCATGGCCGCATAGGCATGGGCCTGATTGCCGCAAGCCAGATGCCCACGCGCAGGCCCCGCGCGCCCCGCGGTTGCGATCCGCGCGAGGTAAGCGCTGCGTGTCGCCTCGGAGCGGGCGCGAATGCGGTCAGTGACCCGGGCGATGGTCGGATGAAGCGTCATGGCTCCTCGCTGAATGTGGCGGGCCCGCGCAGGTGCTGGGCTGATTTGGGCCGTTGCTTAGCACAAGATGTTAGCGCTAACAAGTGCGGCGCCGAATTGGTCAAGCCAAGACCCAACCTTAAGCATGGAGCAGCATGGCAAAGCAGACCACGCCCCGCAAGGGGCCGGGTGGCCCGCAAGCGCGAAACCGACACGGCCCGACAGGTAAATTCCCTGAAATCGACCGACGCCGGGCGCAAAGCGGCCATATTTACCCGGCATTCAGCAAGATAACCGTTTTGGGATGATCTTGTGAGGATAGGCCCATGATCTCGATGCGTTCTTTTGGTCTGCTTTGTGCTGCCCTGTCGCTTTCGGCCTGCGTCTCGGCCGCCGCACCAGCCAGCCGCGCGGCGATGCCTGCTGGCGACCTTGCCGCCGCCAATTCGCAATCCACGGGCCAGATCGACACTCTGATCGACAGCTCAACCGCCGCTCTCGTCGTTCGCGGGCAGGGGGCATCCTATGACATCGAGGCGATTCGCATCCTTGTGCCGCGCAGCCTGACGGTGTCTGAGGCCAACACCTTCAAACCGCGCGCCGATATCGTTTGGCGGGGGGATGTGCTGGGTGACCGGCATGCCCAAGTGACCGCGATCTTCCAAGAGGCGATGACGCTGGGCACGGCCTCGGTGCAAACGGGTCGCAAGGCTGATCTTGAGATTGAGGTTACCCGCTTTCACGCGCTGACCGAAAAGACCCGCTACACCTTTGGCGGCATGCATGAGATGCGCTTTGTCCTAACCTTACGCGACAGTGCCACTGGACAGGTTCTCGATGGCCCCCGCGAAATCGTGGCTGATATCAAGGCTTCTGGCGGTGCGGCAGCTATTTCCGAAGAGCAGGTCGGCCGGACCCAGCGCGTGGTGACGGTGGAACGGTTGGCGCAGGTGATCCGCCAAGAACTCTCGGCCCCGCAGCGCAATGAGATGATTATCTCACGCCTGCAAACCGCCCCGGCCCCCTTGGCTGACTGACGCGGCCGACTAAGCGGCTTTTCGCAGCGCGGGAAACAGGTTAAGGGGGGGCATGATGACCTCTGCTTCCTCCGATGATGACCCCGCCCCGAAGGGCCGAGCAGTGGTTCGGCTGAAACCCAAAGCCGAAGCCCGCGCCATCCGCCACGGCTTCCCTTGGGTCTATGCTGATGAGCTGGTGACCGACCGGCGCACCCAAAGCCTTGCCCCCGGCGCGCTGGCGGTGCTGGAAGATGGGGAGCGCAGGCCCTTGGGCCTTGTCACCGTCAACACCAAATCCAAGATCATTGCCCGGATGCTGGATCGCGACCCCGAGGCGGAGATTGACCAGAGCTGGTTCGAAACCCGTCTGGTCCGCGCACTTGCGCTGCGGGCGCGGCTGTTCGATGCCCCGTTTTACCGGCTGGTCCATGCCGAGGCTGACGGTCTGCCCGGCGTGGTCATTGATCGCTTTGGCGATACCGCGGTGGTCCAGCCGAATGCGGCTTGGGCCGAGGCGCATCTGTCGGCGCTGGTCGCTGCGCTGCGAACGGTGACGGGTGTCACCCGCGTCGTTAAGAACGGCACGGGCCGTGCGCGCGGCTTGGAAGGTCTGGCTGAGGAGACGGCACTGCTTGCAGGCCAGATTGACGCGCCGATCCCGGTGCCAATGAACGGGGCCACCTATATGGCCGATGTCATGGGCGGCCAAAAAACGGGTCTCTTTTATGACCAGCGCCCCAACCATGCCTTTGCCGCCCGCCTTGCCCGCGACGCGGCGGTTCTGGATGTGTTTTCCCATGTCGGCGGCTTTGCTTTGGCCGCCTTGGCCGGAGGCGCGGCCAGCGCGCTGGCCGTCGATGCCTCGGCCGCCGCTTTGGCGCTGGCGGGGCAGGGGGCGGAAGCCTCGGGCTTTGCCGACCGCTTTGCCACCCGCCAAGGCGATGCCTTTGACGTGCTCGAGGCTTTGGGGGCCGAAGGCGCGCGCTTTGATCTGGTGATTTGCGATCCGCCCGCTTTTGCGCCCGCAAAACCAGCGCTGGAGGCGGGGTTGCGCGCCTATGAACGCATTGCGCGGCTCGCGGCCCCCCTTGTGGCGCCCGGTGGCTATTTGGTCTTGTGTTCGTGCAGCCATGCCGCTGATCTGGCCTCCTTCCGCAACGCTTCGGCCCGCGGCATTGGCCGTGGCGGGCGGCGCCGGCAGATCATCCACACCGGCTTTGCGGGGCCCGATCACCCGATCCTGCCGCAGCTGGCAGAAAGCGGCTATCTCAAGTCGTTGGTCTTCCATCTGGATGGCTGATCCCCGTCTCCTCGTCCGACTGCGTCGTCTCGTCGGCATCCCCGATGAGACGCGCCAGCGTCCGAGGAGGGAAATGTGAAGGCCGTCCTCGACGCTTGCGTGCTGTTTCCCACGGTTCTGCGGGAAATCCTGCTGGGTGTCGCCGCGCGCGGGCTTTATCAGCCTGTCTGGTCCGACCGCATCCTGCGCGAATGGGTGCGCGCCACAGCCAAGCTGGGCCCCGAGGCCGCGATGGAGGCTGAGGCGCAGGCCACGCTGGCCCGCCTTGCCTTTCCGCCCGCGATGCAGCGCGAGCAGCCCAATATCGAAGCCCGGCTCTATCTGCCCGATCCCAATGATATCCATGTGCTGGCCGTGGCGATTTCGGCCCATGCCGATGCCATCATCACCTTTAACGCGGCAGATTTCCCAAGGCCGGTTCTGGCTGACGAAGGGCTGGTCCGGCTCGATCCTGACCAGCTTTTGTGCCAGATCCACGCGCATCACCCCGGCGAGGTGGCGCAGGTGGTGGCAAACGTCCATGCCACGGCGGAACGGATGCTGGGCGAGGTGATCCCTCTGAAATCCTTGATGAAACGCGCGCAGTTGCGCCGATTGGGCAAGGCTTTGGATCCTTCACCCGGCGCCTAGGCCTGCGCTTTACCCCGACACGGTTCCCCAGCGCGCCTCATTCGCCTCAATCGCGGCGATGCGCTCGGGTGCATGGGGGTGGCTGCGCAGCCAGACCGGAACCCCAGCCCCGCGCGCGCCAGTCAGCGCTTCAAGCTTTACAAACAGCGACTTCTGCGGCGCGGTACCGATCCCGGCCTTGACCAAAAGCGCGCTGGCATAGGCATCCGCCTCAAACTCGTCGCGCCGCGACAGGCGGGCCATGAGGGCGGTGGAAATCAGATTGGCAATCCAGATGCCGATAAAGGGCAAAAAGCGGTTCAAAAACGCCGAAAGGACCACGAAGACCGCATTTTGCCCGGTAAAATCAATCATCCGCCGCCGGATATGCCCCAGCGCCACATGGCCCAACTCATGCGCGATGACCGAGGCCAACTCCTCGCTCGTCACATCCCCTCGCGCCCGCGCGGCCAGAAACCCGCGCGTGAGGAAAATGCGCCCGTCGGGGGCTGCCAGCCCGTTCACCGCGTCCATCTCGAACACATAGACCTTGATCGCCTCAAGATCCAAAGCCCGCGCCAGACGCTTGGCCAATGCGCTGATCTCGGCATCAACCAAGGGTTTGGATTGGGCATCCAACATGCGCTTGGTCTGCCAGACCGAAAAGCGCAGCATCAAAAGGCCGTAGCCGATGGCAAGCAGGAGAGGGGCGAGTTTCAACAGCATGTGGGGGAATATGGGGCGTCGGGGCGGTTAGGGAAAGGGGGCATCACGGGGCTGTCGCATGGCTGTGATCAGCCAGCCCCCCAGCCCAGCCGCCACCGCGCCTGCCGCCAAGAACCCAAGGATCGAGCTGGCAAAGTCGCTGGCGGCCGTCAGATTGCCCGCAAAACCATAGCCGATGCTGGTGTAAAGCCCGACCCAGATCGCCTCGCCTGTGATCCCGGCCACCGAAAAGCGCAGCCAGCCAAAGCCGATCGCCCCTGTGGCAAGGTTGGCATAGGGCCCAAGTGGGCTGAACAGCCAGCGCGACAGGAACACCGCCAGCACCCCACGCCGCGTGACAAAGGCGGTGGCGCGGGCCAAGAGGGCGGCGCGCCGTTTGCCATGTGACAGCCGCGCCAGCATCGGCGCACCGCCCAGCCTTGCCGCCCAATATCCCAGTTGATCGCCCAGAACTGCCCCCACCAGCGCAGCACCCAGCACCTGCCACAGGTCCAGATCCCCCGCTGCCGCAAAGCCCCCCGCCGTCAGCATCACCAGCGACGCAGGCATGGGCAGCGCAAGGCAGGACATGAAGGTGACCGCCGCCACCAGCCAGACGCCATGCGTTGGCACCGCCGCAAGAAGTGCGTCAATCATCGCCGGTTGTCCGCTCGGCCGCCCCATCGGCTGCAAGCACCGTCAGCGCGGCTTCGACGCGCGCGATGATCTCGGCCAAGGCCACGCCCTCATCGGTCGCAATCTTGGCCAGCGTGCGCGGACCCTCACCCGCCGGGGGAAGGGCGGCCAAGGCAACCAGTTCTGTGGCCGAGACCTGCCAACTGCGCGCGATATAGCGCGGCGTCATCCAGCCCTCTAACTGTTGGTTCTGATGCGCCGCGGTCGACCAATAGACCACCTGCACACCAAAGCGGACGGCAAAGGCCAGCATGACCACCACAGCCAATACAAAGCCCGTGGTCAGAACCGGATGGCGGCGCCAGACCTTCATCGCAACTCTTTGATGCCGCGCGCGATGCCCTCCAGCGTCATCGGCACCATGCGGCCCTGAAAGATCTCACCGATCAGTCGGATCGATTGGGTGTAGGACCAATGCGCCTCGGGCACCGGGTTGATCCACAGATGGTTCGGCCATTGCGTGCAGGCCCGGTTTAGCCAGACCTGACCAGCCTCGGGGTTCCAATGCTCATTCGCGCCACCGGGGTGGAGGATCTCATAGGGGCTCATACTGGCATCGCCGACAAAGATGCATTTGTAATCCGCCCCATAGGTGCGCAGCACCTCGGCGGTCGGGGTCTGCGCGTTCCAGCGCCGGGCGTTGTCGCGCCAGACCCCTTCATAGAGGCAGTTGTGGAAGTAGAACGGCACCAGATGCTTGAACTCGGACCGCGCGGCGCTGAAGAGTTCCTCCATGACCTTGATATAAGGGTCCATGCTGCCGCCCACATCAAGAAACAAAAGCACCTTCACCGCATTGCGCCGCTCGGGCCGGGTTTGCACATCCAGCCAGCCATGCTCCGCCGTGGCGCGGATGGTGCCGTCCAGATCAA
>JACCDH010684067.1_pt1 | contig 10128 bp, 6 predicted proteins | sample 7442481 | NCBI WGS metagenome assembly JACCDH01 (sample SAMN15323433, study PRJNA562643) | freshwater metagenome | isolation source: river surface water | place: USA:Blue River Watershed | collected 2017-08-15
CAAGCCTCGTTATCAGGCACAATCCTGGCTGTTTTAATAATCCATACACCTTCTGCCGGCATTTCTACCAACACTTGGCGGCCGGCATACTCCTTACCTAAGGAAATTTGTCCACTCGCCCCGACGCTCTTAACCATAGGTGGGACTGCTAAAGCGTGCGCCATATTTACACCCCATTATATTTTCATGCAATAGTGCATTCATGCGGCATGATAGCACGAATGCATGAAATATGAGTCACGCATGCTTGTGCGAAAAATAACGAAACTGATCCACACTTATCTAGATCTAAAATCAAGATCAAATCTTGAGACCATAGGTTTAATTTAAAAAAAAACAGCCCGAAGGCTGCTTTTTCATGTACTTGGCTCCCCGAGCTGGGCTCGAACCAGCGACCTGCGGATTAACAGAAAAGTCGGCTGTTTAAATATCATTTAAAAATAATAACTTAACTTCAAAAAATATCAACGTGCAATAATTCGTGTAATTGATGTAACAGTTAAATTATGTAACTAATCGGCTCTTAGGGAAATTTTTTGCTTATCAGAGCAACACTGTGTTTTTGTATCAATTGGTCGCGGTAGGGACAGAAGTTACCTCCTACCCCCCGCACAGATCCGTACTTGCAGAATTACCGCATACGGCTCCTACCTCGGGTGTGACGCATAAAAGCGCGCCTCTGGATATGGGTGCATATTCCGGGGTCGCGGAACAAACCGCTCAATAATCCGACTAAACCTGCTCCAAGAAAGCTTGTGACGTTGACTTCTGCGCATCAAAGCATGCCGCCATGCGCGACAAACCTCACTACGGAAACCCTTCAACCGGTACAAGTTATTTCCAGGAACTGCGTGATAGTTGAAATATCCTTGCATCACACGGTTCAGCCATTTTCCGACGACCATCGTCGATTGATGTCGGCGACGCATCAGTTCTGAGCGTATGGCGTCTAAAGTAGCTCGCATGCGCTTTTTCATCGTCAGACGGATAACTTGAAACTTTCCATCTTTAGTAGTGCCACAACAGTGGGTGAATCCAAGAAAGTCGAATGTTTCGGGTTTACCCATTCCGCGTAACTTACGCTGCTCGCTCGCGAATCGCCCAAACTCGATTAGCCTTGTCTTTGTAGCATTCAAGGTTAATCCGAACTTGTTCATGCGCTCGCTTAGTTGCGTAAGAAATCGCCGAGCCACTCGTTCTTTCTGAAACCCAAACACACTGTCATCTGCATACCGTACGACGATCATTGCGCCGTGAGCATTTCTCTGGCGCCACTGGTGTGCCCAAAGATCGAGGACATAGTGCAAATAAATATTTGCCAATAATGGCGAGATCACAGCACCCTGGGGCGTACCCTTCAGTGCCGCAACCCTGCATCCATCCTCGATGACCCCAGCTCTGAGCCATTTGCCAATCAGTCGTAACATCCGTTGATCGGCAATGCGGTGCTCTAGAAACTTGAGCATCCAATCATGATCGATTTCATCGAAGAATGCTTGGATATCCGCATCAAGAATCCAGTTCACATAGCGGCCCTTAATTCCAACAGTTAGCGCGTCCAGCGCATCGTGCTGTCCGCGTCCCTGCCGAAACCCATACGAGAATCCAAGAAAGTCCTGCTCATAGATTGTGCTTAGTACGATAGATACCGCCTGCTGCACAATTTTATCCTCCAAAGAGGCTATGCCGAGCGGCCGCTGCTTGCCATCTGCCTTGGGTATATATACCCGACGAGATGGGTTTGCACGATATGCACCAGTATGAATTTCTCGATGCAATATATTCAGTCGCTCACTCAGTCCTTGCTCGTAATCCCGCCACGTCACGCCATCCACACCCACTGCAGCATTCTTTCGAAGATCATAGAAACTCTCCTTAAGTAATTGCGGTGTGATGTGGTGTAGCAGTGCAGTGAATCGCACCTTCTTATCCCGACGTGCTACTTCGCGTATGCCTTCAAGTCCCGTCGACGCGCATTTTGTCCGGCCCTGTGTCCGGAGCGCGGGGGGCTTGTCAGCATTTCCCTTGGTTACACCCCTTTCCTCCACCATCTCCGCAGTGCAGCCGAAAGGCCTTACTTTGTTCGACAGCTTCTCAGGTACTACGGGCGTATCCGACTTCTCACCTGCGTTGACGATAGGGTTACGGTTATTTACCTTTCCTACCCCGCCCATTGCTTGCGCAGCGGGCACAGATGAGATCTCCCAGTTTCCGTGCATGAGACTTCCCGGCGTGCTCAGGGTCTTCGACCGCGCGGGATCAGAGTATGACTGGCGTGTAACGCCATACTCCATATTGCCTTCTGCTTCGCATAACAGCATCGGCATCCCGGATTCCTGATTTCGCGGCTCAATGGCTGGCCCGCCGGTTTCCCCTGTCAACGCTTCGCCCTGCACCTCACGGTACACAACGCATGACTCGGGGCCTGATTGATTCGCCATTTCTTATCAGTATCAAACTTTCATTGACTATCTCATGCCAGCAATACTGGCGCACTATGCGTCCAGGGAACACATCTTGTCAGAGAGCCTGACTAGGCGGTTGTGAGTGCCGGCTGCCAGCGATGTGGCAATAACTCTTCGATCTGGTTGGCTTTCTGCGTCGGCAGTCGAGTCAGAACATCTTTGATGTAAGCGTAGGGGTCATGCCCGTTCATCTTGGCAGACTGGATCAAGCTCATGACTGCAGCCGCACGTTTGCCTGCACGCAAGGAACCTGCGAACAACCAGTTCGAGCGTCCGATGGCAATGGGACGGATCTGATTCTCGATCCAATTGTTATCGATAAGCAACTGACCATCATCGAGGTAACGCGTGAGCGCCTGCCATCGCACGCCGTGAGGCAATTATTGATAATTCGATGATAAAAGTTATAGCAAGAGCGTATCGTTGGCAGCGAATGCTGTTGGACGGTACGCACTCTTCAATCGATGACTTGTCTAGGGCAGAAAAAATCACAGCTTCTTATGTCAGCCGCGTACTTCGCTTGGCATACTTGTCACCGACGATCGTCGAGGCCATCCTGGACGGAAAATACCCAGCGCATCTGAGGTTGAAAGACCTAATGGAGCCGTTCCCGCTCGATTGGGATCGGCAGGTGGCGCATTTTTTTGTCGAAAAATAGGTGGTGGGGTGGTGACTGAGTAAAAAAGTTGGTAATTCAAGAGGTAAGGGCTGTTGATAACGGCTGTGGAAAGGTGCGGAATCCAACCAATGTTCCGCTCACTTTATGTTCGCAGCAAGAGAGCGTCATGCAGTTTTTATCGTGTGCCTAGGTTGGGATTTATGGATCACTTACTAACATGTCAGATTTATGGCCAGGTCAATTCGATATTTATGAAATTCAATCAGCGTCCCTATTTCTGTTTCGGCTGGAAGAGTCGAGTTGCACTTCGTATACGAATCCACCTGCTTTGATGCAAAGTCCCACCAGGGATTTAACAAGAAACTTTATCTGATAAAATAACAATATTCATTTTTTGTTTCTCATATGCGTTTTTTGTTTCTCATTCTTCTTTTGATATGCTTTCCGATACAGTCCAGTTGGGCAGTATCGGCGACCTATTGTCAGCATGAAGAAATAACAAATGCACAACACTTTGGCCACCATGGTCATGAACACAAAGATGATCAACAGTCATTATCTAAGTTGAAATTTTCTACTGGCGATAGCGATTGCACGGTTTGCCATACAGGGTGTCTTGCTGCATTGAGTACTTTGGCACCATCAACGATCGTGCTTGCTACACTCGTTGTCAACTCCTCACGATCCATTCACGCTACTTCGCCACCAGCCCTTCAACCTGAACGCCCCAACTGGCTCGTCTCTGCTTAATCGGCAGAGCTGGCGTAATCACCTAGCGCTTTTTAAGCGTCTGTAGCTTCAGGCTAGCAGACGACACGGCCCTTTTTGGGCTCTGCTCTGCCGATTCTCTTTATTTCATTTTTAAATGGAGAATCGGATGCGTCAAAAAAATCCTTTAGTTACTTCCCCTGGCAGATACATCGCTAGGATGTTTATATTGTGTATATTTTTTAACTCTGCTTTGTGGGCTCAACAAGCACAGTTCAACAATACTGATACACCCCTTGACCTGAAACAAGCCTTCGAACTGGCGTGGGATCGCCAACCTGAAGCCAAGTCAGCCACACTTCGTCGTAATGCCGCACAAGCCAGGCAAGAAGTTGCCAACTCGTGGACTGCAGAACCACCTACGTTAGATCTCTTTACACAGACCAACCAGGTGACTGGTGATCAGGGTCGAAGAGAGTACGTGGCGGGCGTGACTCTACCGCTTTGGTTACCAGGTGAACAATCGCGAGCAAGTGAGCTTGCAGGTGCTGAACTGCGTTCAGTTAGCAGTCGTGTCAGTGCTGCACAGCTTCGCACTTCACAGAACCTTAGAACCGCATGGTGGGACTGGCAACGCGCAAGAGATGAGACGGCACTAGCCAACGCCAGAGTCGTAAACGCTAAGAAACTGGCGGCTGACGTAAGACGTCGAGTGAACGCTGGTGATCTTGCACTATCTGATCAGCATCAAGCGAGTGGTGCACTTGCCTCTGCTGAGGTGGCCCAAGCAGAGTCAGAAAGCCGCTTAGCGAGTGCAACCCAACATCTTCGGTCATTGACTGGCGTATTGCCAAACTCAAATGTAAAGCAAACACCAGAGCGGATGCCTGCTCTACCAGCTGACTTTACTAAACTCGATGCGAATCATCCTGCAGTTAAGGAGTTATTTGATCGCGCTCAGGTTGCTCGCCGCACCGCAGATCTTGCAAGTGCACAAAACTGGAAAAATCCTGAAGTTTTCCTTGGTACGACACGGGAAAGAGGGGTTTACGGAGAGTCGTGGCAACAGTCAATCACGCTAGGCGTACGAATACCGTTCGGCTCAGGAGGTCGTGACAGGGCAAGGATAGAACAAGCTCAAGCGGAAGCTTTGGAATCAGAGTCGCAGATGCGGTTAGAGCAAGAGCGACTTGCCGCCGATCTTGAAGCATCAAAAATTCTTGTCGAGTCTACGCGTTTGCAATTAGTGGCTGCCGAAAAACGCGCTCGACTAGCACAAGAGTCACGCGTTTTCATTGAGAAATCTTTCCGCCTTGGCGAAACAGATTTACCTACCCGCCTACGAATTGAGCTTGAGTCTGTAGAGGCGCAACGCGGTGCAAGCCGAGCCCGAATTGATCTAGCAGCAGCTGTGTCTACGCTACGTCAAAACCTTGGCTTACTTCCAGAATGATACTGAGGAGCAATTAATGAAAGTTTTTTATAGCCTGACTTGCACACTTTTTTTAAGCTTTATTACCCCGCTGGCTTTTTCTGGTGAAGGTCATTCGCACGGAAACACACCAACCGCAGTACCGAGCATGAATATGCTGCGATTCTATGCAATATCCGAGGATTTCGAACTCGTTGGCGTGGTTAATCAAAAGCAACTTATCCTTTATTTGGATCACCACAAAGACGGTAGCCCGGTATTGAACGCAAAGCTCAATATTGAAATTGATGGCGTACAAGTTCCCGTCACTCGTATTGACGAGGGTGAGTTCGAAGTTCTACTAACGAAAGAACTACCCCAGGGCACAACAAATATCTTGGCAACCGTCATCGCCGGATCAGTCAGCGATCTGTTAACCGGAACAATTGATGTGCATGCGCCAGACGCCTTGGAATCGCAAGGAGCGAGCACGTACTGGAAACAATATGTTTTTTGGTTTGGAGCCTTGGCGGTAGGTTGTTTACTGCTCTTACTGATGATTCAACGGGTGCGACATTCACGTCATGATCGCAATGGAGATATCGCATGAAAATTCAATTCCCTAAGTTGTTGACAGTATTGTTTTTTTTGTTTTTCTCGACGATCGGATTGGCAGGAGAAGGCCACGACCACGGAGCGGCCCCTATCTCTGAAAATACTGGAGGTCCAAAGCGGCTTCCTGATGGGACTGTATTTGCCCCTAAGCCAACGCAAAGGCAAATCGGAGTCAGGACAACCCTAGTCACAAAGGATGATTTGTCACGGGCGGTTGAGCTAAATGCTTCGGTTGTGATGGATCCTAATTTTGGTGGAAAAGCACAAACAATCGTTGCAGGTCGCGTGACTCCCGGCCCGCAAGGATTCCCTCTACTAGGGCAGAAAGTGCAAAGAGGAGACATACTGGTTTATGTCGTTTCAGAGGCCACTCAAACAAATAAGTCTTTAGCAGAAACTCGTCTGCAACGACTTCGCCAGTTAACGGATACGGTACCGCGCAAGGTGATTGATGAAGCTGAGGCTGCGGTAGCAAATGAGGAAGTGCGATCACCAGTCACTGGCTTCATTGCTTCATCAAACGTCGTCTCTGGTCAGGTAGTGGATTCGCGAGAAACTTTATTTGAAATCGTTGATCCAGCGCGGCTGCTGATCGAAGCCCTTACATTTGATTTAAGTATTGCAAACGATATTGCTCACGCGTACATCAAAGTTGCTGATCAAAGTATTCCGCTTAACCTTATTGGTGTGGGCCGTGTGATGCGTGGGCAAGCAGTACCAATTGTTTTTAGCTTAAGCAGCATACCCTCAACAAGCTTGGCAATTGGGCAGCCTGTCAAAGTATTTGCACAAAATACCCAGACAGTTAAGGCGTATCGCTTGCCAGTGACTGCCTTGATGAAAAATCCGGCCAATCAAAATATTGTTTGGATTAAAAAGACGCCCGAACAATTTGAACCAAGAGCGGTCACGGTTGAACCATTGGATGGAGCGAACGTAGCAATTACTTCTGGGCTGAATGATGGCGAGCTTGTCGTTGTGCGAGCCGCCACACTCATCAATCAGATTCGATAAGGATGCCATAACATGTTTAAGTGGATACTTGTCTATAGTCTCTCAAATAGATTGCTCGTTCTTGTTGCGAGTCTCGTTCTTATGGTCTACGGTGCTTTCACTCTTTCGCGCACCCCGGTAGATGTATTTCCAGATCTCAATAAACCGACTGTGACCATCATGGCCGAGGCCGGAGGCATGGCTGCTGAAGAGGTTGAGCAGCTCATCACTTTTCCATTAGAGACCACCATGAATGGCCTTCCTGGAGTTGAAAGCATTCGCTCGGTCTCTAGTGCTGGCCTATCTTTCATTTACGTCACTTTTGACTGGAGCACTGAAATTTTTCGCGCAAGGCAAATGGTGACTGAGCGACTTTCTTCAATGGAACAGAGTTTGCCGTCAGGCGTAGTGCCAAGAATGGGGCCGATCAGTTCCATTATGGGAGAAATTATGCAGATCGCTATCCCAATTGACACTGCAAAAATATCTTCGATGCAGGTTCGTGAGTATGCGGATTGGGTACTTAGACCGAGATTGATGGCTATTTCTGGCGTAGCTCAGGTTATCCCGATCGGAGGCGAAGTCCGTCAATTTCAAGTCCAGCCCAACACAGCACGCATGTTTGAACTTGGAATTTCTCATGAGCAGCTAGAAAAGGCACTCAAGGGATTTTCATCCAATACCTCAGGAGGATTTCTTGAACTCAATGGTCGCGAGTACTTAATCCGTAACCTTGGTCGTACTTCTCGCCTTGAAGATCTTAGGACTCTTTCGTTACCCGGTCTAAATGGTCAGCTAATTTTATTGCAACAAATCGCAGAGGTTACTTTTTCTCCTGCTATCAAGCGAGGAGATGCCGGTTTCGAAGGCAAGCCAGCAGTTATTTTGGGCGTACAAAAACAACCGACAGCTGACACAATTAAAGTGACCCGTTTGATCGAAGCCGCTCTGGCAGACATGAAACAGTCATTACCTGCTGGCATGGACTCACCCAAGGTGACATTCCGTCAAGCTAGCTTTATTGAAGCGTCAATAAACACCTTACAAGGAAAGTTAATTGGAGCCTCGCTATTTGTTGCTGTTATTTTATTTTTCTTTTTAGGGACGTTACGTCCAACGGTGATTGCTCTGACAGCAATTCCTGTTTCGATTTTTGTCACGGGGCTCGTATTTAAATATTTTGGACTTTCAATTAATACGATGACCCTCGGAGGGCTAGCAATTGCGATTGGTGGATTGGTTGATGATGCTGTTGTGGATGTCGAAAATATCATGCGCCGACTGAAAGAAGATCGGGCAAAGCATCCGCAAAATCAACTAAACATTCTCGAGTTAGTTGTGCGTGCTTCGCTAGAAGTTCGATCAGCAATTTTATATGCAACCGTAATTATTGTTCTTGTGTTTTTGCCTTTGTTTGCACTCCCGGGTATGGAAGGACGTTTATTTGTCCCCCTTGGCATTGCATTTATTGTGTCCACGCTCGCATCGTTGGTGGTGTCAGTCACGGTTACGCCTGTACTTTCCTACTACTTACTGCCTAGTATGAAAAATTTGAATCATGGCGACACCAGATTGCTTGCTTGGTTGAAAAAGAAGTATTACTTTTGGTTGCAGGGTGTGCTCAATTATCCTAGGTCGGCAATTATTGTGGGTGCCGTAGCCGTATTGTCATCGATGGTTGCTTTACCCTTTTTTTCAAAGACATTTTTGCCGCCCTTTAATGAAGGCACTTTGCTGGTTGGTTTGCGTCTTAATCCAGGAGTGACTTTGGCAGAGAGCTCCTCTCTCGCTCGAAAGGCTGAAACGCTCGTTAAACAAGTTCCGGAGGTCATTCACGTAGGCCGTCGAAGCGGTCGCGCTGAACTGGACGAACACGCTGAAGGAGTGCATGTAAGCGAGTTGGATATTGGTTTGAAGCCGGCTGGCGAACTGACTCGTTCAATGGGAGAAATATCTGCAGATATTCGATCTAAGCTGATCAATTTGCCGGCAGCTATATCTGTGGGGCAGCCAATTTCTCATCGAATTGATCATATGCTTTCGGGAGTACGGTCTCAAATTGCAATCAAGATTTTTGGCGATGATCTGGATACTTTGCGGGGACAGGCCGATTTGTTGCGATCAAAGTTAAGTAGCATATCAGGCATGACAGATCTTGAAATTGAAAAACAAGTTTTGTCACCACAAATTAAGATCAGAATTGACTATGCCGCAGCAGCACAATACGGTTTGTCTACACCTCAGGTTTTAAGCACTCTCCAAAGCCTGATTGAAGGTGAGAAGTTGGCTCAAATCGTAGAGGGGAGTAGAAGCTTTGCTCTGGTTTTGCGACTTCCAGAGTCGTCTCGCTCTTTCGATGGACTTGGAAAAATTCTTATCGAAACACCAAATGGAAGAATCCCCCTAACTAAAATCGCGACGATTGAGGATGGTGACGGCCCCAATCAGATCAGTCGAGATGATGGAAAGCGACGAATTGTTCTTTCTGCTAACGCGCAAGGACGTGCTCTTTCAGACATTATTGAGGATGTTCGAAAGGTCGTCGCTGAATCCAAGCTCCCCGAAGGCTATTTCATAACGTTGGGTGGACAGTTTCAAGCACAGGAAGAGTCATCCCGCTTAGTTGGCTTGCTATCGCTTGTTTCATTAACCCTAATGTTTCTTGTTCTTTATAGCCGCTATCAATCCGTCACGTTATCAGTGCTAATCATGTCGAATATCCCACTCGCTCTTGTGGGTGCGGTCTTGGGTCTTTGGATTTCAGGGCAACCAATGTCAATCGCCGCTCTGATCGGCTTCATAACACTGGCCGGAATCTCTGTGCGTAACGGCATTTTAAAAGTAAGTCATTACATTAACCTAATGCGAGTTGAAGGAGAAAACTTTGATCATAAGATGATTTTGCGCGGGTCGATGGAACGTTTATCGCCTGTGTTGATGACTGCCCTGGTGACTGCCTTTGCGCTTGCCCCTCTACTTTTTGAAGCAGAGCGTCCGGGGACAGAAATATTGCATCCTGTTGCGGTAGTAATTTTCTCGGGATTAATTAGTTCTACTTTATTGGATACCTTTTTAACCCCCGTTATGTTTTGGATGTTTGGTCGTAAAGACTCTGAGCGTTTGATGTTAAGCAAAGATGTTGAAGCACTTTAATTTTTTTCAATAAAAGGAAAGCAAATGAAGCTTATACAATTATTTACTTTTTTGGTGATGAGTTTTTCAGGAATTGTTTATGCCGCTAGTGGGCATGATTTAAAACCTGTATATGGTGGTGCAGTAGCAGAAGTCAAAGATATCACCTTTGAGTTTGTTGCAAC
>JACCDH011070830.1_pt1 | contig 10127 bp, 8 predicted proteins | sample 7442481 | NCBI WGS metagenome assembly JACCDH01 (sample SAMN15323433, study PRJNA562643) | freshwater metagenome | isolation source: river surface water | place: USA:Blue River Watershed | collected 2017-08-15
CTCGTCGCGATCTGCACGGGCTTTCAGGTGCAGGCACAGAACGTTATTCCGGTTCGCGTCTGCAGTCTCCCCCTGCCTCCCCAGACCATGCCGGACGCCGATGGTAACCCTTCCGGATATGCGGTCGAAATTCTGCAGGCGCTGGCGGTGCAATTACAGTGGGACATCGAGATCAGCTATAGCACATGGGCCCGCGTGGTGCAGCTTTCAAAGGGCGGCCAGTGCGACGTGGTGCTCACAGTCCTCAAGCGGGACGACTATGAGAGTTATATGGTTTTCCCCGAACGGCCGATTCTGAATCAGCGCAATGTTCTGGCGACTCTGAAGAACAGAGCGATCCGCTATGACGGCAATCTTGAAAACTTCATGCGCAGCCATATGGTCGGGCTGTATAACGACAAGGCCATCGACGATCACTTCGAAAGCCTTCGCAGGGCGCCGTGGGCCAGAGTCGATGTGGTCAACACTCCCACTCAGAACATCATGAAGTTGCTGGCCGGTCGAATTGATGCCGTCATCGATAACGACCTGACCATCATCCATGAACTGAAACTGTTGGGTCGCCTTGACGACGTCGAAATTCTTGAGCCAGCGGTCAATGTGACTCCTGCCTACATCACCTTTCCCATGGCCGGAGGTCTCAGCGACGCTGCTGAGCAATTCGATCAGGCCCTGGAGACATTCGAGGCAACACCTGAATTTCGCAGGATTCAGGACTTCTATCTGCGTGGCACCCACTGATCTGAATTGATCTGAACCGCGCCGACGTGCAGCCCACCCTGCCTCGTTGGACTTACGATCCAATAGCTTTTATGCTCCCCCCAAGCCGAGAAAGCTCAGCCAACGGTCCGCTAGAACAGATACCAATAACAACACCATAACAAGGAGCCGCCATGACACCTTCACGAAAACTGCTTTTTACTGCCATCGCCTGTGCCAGCGCTCTGCTGGTTGGTTGCAGTGAACCCGCTGCGCCAACCGCGTCCGCCCAGGCCCCCGCTGCTGCCGCGCCGGCTGCTGCACCTGCCCCAGCCGCCCCGGCGGGTAACAACATCACCGGCGAAGGGATGCCCAATCCAAACCCTGTCGTCACTCAGAACTGGGGTGCATTGCCCGCAGGCCGCACCTGGGGCTCCACAGCAGGAATCGACATCGACCCCAATGACGGACAGGTCTGGGCCTACGAGCGTTGTGGCGCAGGCAGCTTTGGCGCTGGTGCGCCAGTGACTTGCGATACCAACGTGGTTGACCCGATTTTCAAATTCGATCGCAACACCGGTGAAGTGCTCGCCAACTTCGGCGCTGGCGTCATGGTGACGCCGCACGGTATCCACGTGGATTCCGAGAGCAACGTGTGGGTGACTGACTTCGCCACCAACGCTGATGGCACCAAGGGCCAGCAGGTGCACAAGTTCAGCCCCACGGGCGAACTGCTGTTGAGCCTGGGAACTCCCGGCCAAACTGGCAATGACAGCGCGCACTTCAACCAGCCGAACGACGTGATTGTCGGTCCTGATGGCAGTATCTACGTGTCGGACGGCCACAACGCGCAGGGCATGATCACCAATGCCGCGATCGCCGAGGGCAAAGCCAATGGCGAAACTTCGCGCATCATGAAATTCGCGCCGGATGGCACGTTCATCAAGCAGTGGGGCGAGATCGGCGTGCGTCACGGCGAGTTCCGCACCCCGCACGCGATGGAGTTCGATTCACGCGGCCGTCTGTGGGTAGCCGACCGTGGTAACCATCGCATCGAGATCTTCGACCAGGACGGCAACTACCTCGAATCACGCTACCAGTTCAGCCGTATCAGCGGGATCTTCATCACCGAAGACGACATGCTGTATGCGATCGACTCCGAGTCCAGTCCGACGGGTCACCCCGGCTGGCGCAATGGTGTCCGCATTGGCCACATCGACAGCGATGTCGTCACGGCGATGATTCCTCCGTTCGAGCGTGAAGATCGCGTGTACCAGGGGACAGCCGGTGAGGGCGTGGCGGTGGATGCAGACGGTACAGTGTTTGCCGCCGAAGGCCCGAACTCGCTGAGTCAGGCTGGTGGGGCGTTCACGAAGTACTCGAAGTAATCTCAACGCGCCTGCTCGCAGGTGGTTGACGGACGTTGAGAGACACAGAAAGGGGCCGCGATGGCCCCTTTTTTATTTCCAAAAGGGTGGCTGCATTGACCAGTTTCTGTCGGTTCGCGCCAGTAATCACTTGGCGCGTTTGAAAATATTCCCGGAAATACAAGGCATTGGAGCATGGCACAAGGGCTGCATAGTGACTTGAACATCGCCGCGAGTTCAGCAACAGCCAAGAGGAGTTTTCCTGTGCATCTTTCCCGTCCGCGTTTTCGCCCGCTGCCTCTGGTCTTCAGAGTCCTGGGGATCATTCTCGTCGTCGGTTTTCTGCTCATTGGTCTGGTGGGACTGATCCTGCCGATCATTCCCGGCATCGTGTTCCTGCTTCTGGCCGTCTATGTGCTGACGCGAATCTCGCGCCGTGCGGCGGCTTACGCTCACAACCAGCCGTGGTTCAACCGCCACATGCGCCACCTGAATGCCGTCGACACTTTGAGCGTCGGCGAGCGCTTCAAGCTCGGCTTTCTGGTGATGGCGCGAAGTGTGGTGAATGGGATTGAATGGTGTGTTGGCGCCTTCAAAGGCCGCGACAAGGCGTCTTGATGGATCTTGCGAACCACATTCAGCAACGAGACTGAATGCGGTTAAACGCCCTCCGCCTCATCCTCGGTCAACAGCTCAATCGCACGTCCCATCCGATATCCGTAGATCACCGAATAGGCCAGCACGTTCTGCACATAGCCGCGCGTCTCACCGAAGGGGATCGTCTCGATCCAGATATCCAGTGGCACCGGAGTTTCACCTTTTTCCTCGAGCCAGCGCTTCACGCGGTTGGGGCCGGCGTTGTAGGCCGCGGCGGCAAGGATGCGGTTGTCGTCGAACTGCTCCATCAGCTGTGACAGGTAGCGACTGCCGAGCAGGAGATTGACCTCGGGGCGAAACAGATCCTGATTCGTAATCTGCATGCCCACCCCTTTAGCCGTCTGCTGGGCTGTCGCGGGCATCAGCTGCATCAGGCCCATGGCGCCGGCGGAGGAGCGGATGTCCTGCATGAAGGCGCTTTCCTGGCGGGCAATGGCGAACACCAGGTGGGGCGTGAGGCCGTGCTGGTCGGCCGCCTCGGCCACGATATCGGAGTAGGCCAGCGGGAAGCGCAGCTGCAGGTCGTCCCAGTAACTCACCTGAATCATGGCCTGAATGCCATTGCGGTGCCAGCCCCAGCTGTCGGCGAGTTTGCCGCTGGCGATGATCTGCTCCTGCGGCATCCCGGCCGTGGCATGCTGCCATTCCGCGCGGGCGCTGGCCTCTTCGCCGATGAGATAGAGTTCGTGGGCGCGTACGATGGCGGGGTTGTCGGCGAGTGCTTCCACCTGCGCCGGGTCGACCTCGATGGGTTTGTCGACCATCTCGTAGTCACGCTCCAGGAAATCAGCGGCCATGAAGCCGTAGAAGCTGCGCAGTTCAGCTAACGAAGTGTAGAGCTCCCGCGCCTCGGCCCTGGATTCCGGCGTGTCTTTCTCCATGAGCATACGAGCACGCCAGTATTGCCACCGCTCGCTCGCTTGCACATCGGCAGGCAGCAGATCCAGCCACGTCTCGATGCGCGCCCAATCTTGCTGCTTCAGGGCATCGCGCAGAATCCAGCCGCCGAGCGCTTCGGAGATCAAGGCGGGGTTGGCTTGCAGCAGGGTCTCGGCCTCATTGATGCGGCTCTGTGTCAGCAAGCGCATGATGACGAAACGCTCCAGCTCGACTCGCTCTGTCTCGCTCAGGCTTTGGTCGAAGTTGTCGCGCTTGAGCAGGGCCATGGCGCGCGCGGCATCGCTCTGTGCAAGCTGGCGAAGCCCGTGCAGCAGAATCGCCTTCATCTCCGGCGTGTCGGTGGGCACTTGAAAGGAGGGCAGGTCGTTCAGCGTCTGCGGTTGGCTATCGACGCGCATGTAGAGCGTGGCCAGCTCCTGCTCACGGGCAGGCATTTGCCGGGCGATGTAGCTGGCGAGCGAGTCCTGGTCGGCCTTCAACGTCTTCTCGAAGCGCTGCCAGGCGATCTCCGGTGTCGGATTGCCCGCCGCAATCCAGGTCTCGAACACAGGATCACACTCATTGGGTTGCGACACCGCGACGTTCCACAGCGGAGCCACTTCCTGCAGCGCGCTCGTGTCGCCGGTTTCCAGTCGTGCGCGCAGGGCGTGGCAGGTGAGCTCGGTCGTGGTGTTCGATTTGTTGTGATGATCGACAACATCGCGCCAGCGTGCCTGCTCGGCCAGTGCCAGCACCCATTCCCGTTCGAGTCGCTCGCCCAGATAGGTACCGGCGTATCGGGTGAGGAATTCATCGACTTGTGCGTGATCGGTTCCCGGCGTCGCCAGCTCGGCTACGCGAGGGATGAGACTGGCGTATTCGAGGTATGGGAGCAGGGGGTAGCCGTCGAGCTGTGCCAGCAGCGATTGGTACTCGGGGCTCTGCGTCTGTGATTCGCTCTGCAGCTCGCGCGCCTGCACGTAGAGGGCGCGTTGCACCGCTCTGTCTTCAGCGGACCATGCGGCACTTGCCAACAGCAATGACAGCGGCGATAGCAACAGTGTGAACACTGCTCGGCGTCTTGGGTGTTGGAATGTCATTGTCGTCACCTTCTGTTGACTTCAGGGATGCTGGTTGAGAGGCACACTTTCATTATCTCGCCATTCTTTCCGCTTGTCTCTTGTGCCGAGCAATGCCCGGCGATATTGTCGGCGCTTGATTGCAAATACTCTCTCTCGGCCTATGACAAGAGCAGCCCATGCCCGAAAAATATTCCAGCCTTCTCGCCAGATTGCACACACTCAATGATCTGCAGAAATCCATCGCCGTTCTGCAGTGGGATCGCGAAACCAATATGCCCCCACAAGGCAACAGTGGCCGTACGCAGCAGATCACCACACTCACACAGCTCGCTCACGAGATAGGCACCAGCAACGAGATGGGTGAGCTGCTTGCCGCAGCTGAAGCGGAGTTGATCGATGCCGACTATGACAGCACCGAGGCGAGTCTGTTGCGCTACGTGCGCAGGCAGTATGACGAGGAGCGCAAATTTTCCAGCGACTTTGTGCGTCGCCGCAGCGAGGTTACTGGCGCGGCTGGTTTTGCGTGGGCCCAGGCGCGTGCACAAAATGATTTCGCCTCTTTCGCTCCGCATCTGCAAGCCGCCGTCGGTATCGCGCAGGAATCTGCGGAGATTCTTGGTTACGAGGACGAAAAATACGACGCACTGCTGAATCAGTATGAGCGCGGCATGAAGACCAAGGACGTGCGCGCAATTTTTGAAAAAGTGAAGCGTGAGACTGTCCCCCTGATTCACGCCATCAGCGCGCAACGTGACGCAGTCGATGATAGTTTTCTGTTTCAATCTTTCGATGTCGACGCGCAGAAGAAACTCGCGCGCTATGCGGCGGAATCGATTGGCTACGATTTCACGCGCGGGCATCTGGGGCAGGTTGAACATCCGTTCAGCACCAGCTTTGGCCGCAACGATGTGCGCATCACCACTCGCTTCAATCCCGAATTCGCCAACTCCGCACTGTTCGCGACGCTGCATGAGGCGGGTCATGCGCTCTATGAAAAAGGAGTGGGCGAGGAACTGGAGCGTACGCCGCTGGCGCAAGGAACGTCTTCCGGAATTCACGAGAGTCAGTCGCGTCTGTTCGAGAATCAGGTGGGGCGAAGCAGGGGCTATTGGGACGCGCATTTCTCGAAGTTGCAAGCGCACTTTCCTCAGCAGATGGGCAGGATCGACACTGAAAAATTCTATCGGGCGATCAACAAGGTGCAGCCGTCATTTATTCGCGTAGAGGCCGATGAGCTGACCTACAACATGCACATTATTTTGCGCTTCGAGCTGGAACAGGCGCTGATCAATGGCGACCTGAGCGTCGCTGATCTGCCTGCCGCATGGAATGAAAAAATGCAGACACTGCTCGGCATCACGCCGCCGGATGACACGCAGGGTGTGCTGCAGGATGTGCACTGGTCGATGGCAGCTTTCGGCTATTTCCCAACCTACACACTCGGCAATCTTTACGCTGCGTTGTTCATGGAAACCGCGAGGAGCCACGATGCACAAATTGTCGCTGAGCTGGCACGCGGCGAAACCGCGACTCTGCTGGCGTGGCTGCGCAACAATATTCATCGACATGGCAGCAAGTATGATGCGCCAGAGCTGTGTCAGCGCGCGACAGGTCAGACGCTGAGTGCGGATCCTTTTGTGCGTTATGTGCGCGAGAAGTTTGGGGGGATTTATGCGCTGGAGTGAAGCAGAAAGTCGAAGAATTTCTGCCTGGCTTTGCTCAACTATGAGTGCCAGGAGATGTCTATCTTGCGCTGATTCTCTACGCAGTCTTGCAAGTAGAGATTGATCAAACTTTGATAAGGTACCCCAGCCTGCTCTGCCATGCTCTTGAAGTATGCAATGACCTCTTCGTCCATGCGGATCGTGATCGACTTTTTTAGTTTGCCTGCGTAAGGATTGGGTCGTGATTTCATCTCTGATAATTTGTATTCCGCTTTCATAGGCTGGGCCTCTTGTAGAACTGACTTTCGGTACTGGTAGCTTTGCGGGCAGAAATAATTCTGATAGTTGTTCCCGCATCTTTTTCGCAATGCGAAACGATCAATAATCTGCCTTTGTTGCTTATGCCAAGCATGAGGTAGCGATCCTCATCGGTTGAGTTTTCACAGTCAAAGAACTGAACCGCCAGTTCGTCATAGAAAATAGAAGCGGCCTCCTCAAACGATACTTCATGTTTTTTCAGATTGGATCTGTTCTTGGCCGAGCTCCATTCGAAGCGTATCATATGTACACCGTACATACATAGGCGATGAATGTGCTGTATAGATACTGGACGACAGAAGTCCGCTTCGTATGTTGCTTTGGCATCCTTGCCTGCCTCTTGATGATTCGCAGTGAAATTAAACCCCGTGCTGCTCTATGTATAGCACATGGCTCTTGATCCGAAAGGAGCGCTTGACCCGTGATTATTGAGCCATTTCAGGCCCTCATCTGCCCTCTGGACAGCACTCCCCTGCAAAGAGCAGGAGCCTCATGGCACTGTGCGTCCGGACACACGTTTGATATCGCCCGTGACGGCTATATTCATCTTTTGCCAGTGCAGAACAAGCGCTCCCGTGACCCGGGAGACAGCAAGGAAATGGTGGCGGCGCGTCGGCGCTTTCTCGGGGCGGGGTGCTATCAGCCAATCGCTGACGCTGTCAGCCGTGTGGTCTTGAGTGATGCGCCGCCCGGCGCCGCTCTCAGTTGTCTGGATGCGGGTTGTGGTGAAGGCTATTACCTGCGCGAGCTTGCTGCAGCGAATGTCGATGCCGATTCGCTCTCAACAAAATCACTCGCACTCATCGGCCTGGATATCTCCAAGTGGGCGGTGCTGTCCGCGGCGAAGCAGGACAAACGGATGTGCTGGGTCGTGGGCAGCAATGCGAACCTGCCGGTGGAGTCGCACTCGCTTGATTGTGTGCTGTGCATGTTTGGCTTTCCGGTGTATGCGGAATTTCTGCGCGTGCTCAAGCCGGGAGGATTGCTGGTGCAGGTGGACTCCGGGCCGGACCATCTGCGTGAGCTGCGCGAAGTTATTTATCCGACACTGAAGGCAGAGCGCACCGAAGAAGCTCCGCTGCCGAATGGTTTCGAGCGGACATCTGAAGAACGAGGATCTGCTGATACAGTACGATTTTCTCTAAGCTTGCATGGGCAGGAACAGATCGCCGATCTACTCGCGATGACGCCGCATCTCTATCGGGCGACGGCCGAAGGGCGCGCGCGTGCGGCGGCATTGACGAGTCTCACGGTCACCGTCGATGTGCGGTTGACAACCTTGCGTGTGTCGATTTCTTCATCCCCTCTTTAAATACGCAGATTCTCCGCCAGCCACTGCTCGTAGTCGCGATCGCCGACCTGTTGTGGTGCGGCAATCAGGCTGCGTTGCTGTTGCAGGCCGAGCCCGAGACGCGCATCGCTGGGAGTCATCCCGAAGCGTTGACGGAAGGCGCGTGAATAATGCGCTTCGCTGGCAAATCCCCAGGCATAGGCGATGTCGCAGATTCGACGTGTGCCAGACTTGTCCTGCATGAGTGCCTCGACGCTACGGCGCAGGCGGCGTTCCTGAATGTACGCACGTACACCACCGAGCGGTTCAAACAGGCGATACAGCGTGGAGCGCGACAGTCCCAGTGTTGCACACAGTTTTTCCGCAGAAAGTTGTCGGCGCAGGTTCTTTTCAATCTCCACTTTGGCGCGCGCCAGCAGACTGACAGCGACACCGCTGCCGCCATTCTCTACTTTTTCAGTGGAGCCGTTGAGCGCGCTTGCCAACAACAGCAGCGTGGGCTCAATGACCTGCACGGCCTCTTCATCGGAAAAGGCACTCATCATTCCATAAAGCGTCTTGAGGTGATTCACCGCGAGCATGGTTAATCCCGTGTTGCCGCTCAGCACACGGCCCTCCTGCGAGTCGGGCTGCAGGAGATGGCGAGCGAGCAGGTGGCGTGGAATGACAATGGTCAACTGGCTGAAGTCGGTGGTGGTGGCGTCATGCTGCTCCGCAAGATCGATGATCATCAGATCCCCGGTTTTGCACTCTACTTTGCGGTGCCCCACATCGATAACCTGTGAGCCACTGAGATGGGTCTGGATCAGATAGTAGTCGAGCCCGTCGCGCGCCACCTTGAGGGGGCTGCGTTCGAAGCGTTGGGCATTAGTCTGGCAATGGGAAAGGATCAGCTGATTGTTGATCAGGTGGCTGTTGACGCTGGTATTGAAACTCTCGTCCGAGGCCAGCGGCGAGGCGGTGATATCGAACAACGCAGCGATGCTCTCCCGCCAGGCTGGAATGCGCTGCGCGGGTGGCAGGAGGGCGGTGCTGAATGTCGATCTCTGAATCTGTCCCATGGGCGGGCAAAATCTCTGTTTTTTGAGCCTGACTATAAGCTCGTTGTTATGAATCGGCGTCCTGACGATAGCAAATTTGCCCTGTTTCTATCACCCCCTGAGACGCTGGGTCAAACCTTTTGGGACGTGCGGGCAAATCTCGGACTGACAAATTGGCTAATATTCGATCAGCTCAAAGTAGAGTATCACCTGCTTTGCGCAGCTATTTTCGACTAACGTCGTGACGACGTGCGGACACGTCAAATTGCCAGGGAGCCAGCATCGTGAGTAATAACAAGACCACCACCAGCACCAACAAAGTCAATGGGACCAGCGGCAGCGAACTTGTCACTGGCACTGCAATCGCAGAAAAGGTCGATGCCAAGGCGGGTGCAGATACCGGGGTAGGGGGGGCTGGCAACGACTGGGTCAAGGGCGGCTCTGGAAATGATTCCCTGGATGGTGGTGCCGGCGGCGATCAGGTTGACGGGGGTTCGGGCGACGATCGGTTGACCTACAAGGTCAGCGAGAATCTCGGGACTGCTGATGTCTACGACGGCGGTTCCGGCAGCGATACGCTGGTGCTGGAGTTCACTCGCGCCGAGTGGATGCGCGACGACATCCAGGCAGATGTGGCGGCTTTCCTAGTCCATCTCGCCAAGTACACCACACCGGGAGTCGGCAAGCAGGAGGGGGATTCCTTCAAGTTCAGCTCCCTCAACCTGGAAGTCCGCAAAGTGGAGCTTTTCAAGGTGTTTGTGGACGGTGTGGAGCTGGATCCGCGCGATCAGGCCGTCATTGCTGTCGATGACGCCCAGACCACCGCAACGGAGCACAGCGTCCTCACCGGCAACGTCGTTGCTAACGACAGCGTGCCGGATCTCGTGCGTGCCGTGGAACTGATCGATGGCCCGGCGAAGGGTCAGCTCACGCTGAATACCGACGGCAGCTATGTCTACAATCCCGGCAATGACTTCGACTCACTCGCCCAGGGTGAAACCGCACAGGCCAGCTTCAGCTACCGTGTGAGCGACGCAGACAGAGACAGCGCAACGGCGACGGTCATCTTTACCATTACCGGCACCAACGACGCGCCCGTGGCGAATGCCGACACCGGCAGCACCGACGAG
>JACCDH011122502.1_pt1 | contig 10127 bp, 9 predicted proteins | sample 7442481 | NCBI WGS metagenome assembly JACCDH01 (sample SAMN15323433, study PRJNA562643) | freshwater metagenome | isolation source: river surface water | place: USA:Blue River Watershed | collected 2017-08-15
CAAGACCTTTGCGCCCTGCAAATCGACGCACAAAAATCATTAACATCCTGCGAATAAATTTAAGGGTGACCCAAATCCAAGCCAAGGTCAGCTCATGCCAATGCAAACGTTGTGCTTGAAACAACAGGCCATAGTTGCGCCAGTCTGCTTTGGACATGGCCCCAATCTGGCCACTTAAACCAGAGACGCCGACCAACGGCTTATGAACGGTGACCATCGGCAAATTGAGCCGAGCGATCTTAAGCCCATCACAAACCAAATTCATCCAAAGCAAATGGTCTTCCATGTGCCTTTGGCCCAAACGAAAGCGCTGCGCAATCTCCTTGCGCAACATCACAGAAGGCGTCACAAAGGGGTTGCTGGCCAACACAGCCCACTTGCTGACCAAGCTGCTTTCAAGGTGCATTTGCGTTAAATCTGCAGCACCCGAACCGATCACATGCGCATGCCCCGACAAGGCAATTTCTGGGTGTGCCTGCATGAAAGCAAATTGCCACTCCAGCTTGCGTGGATGCCAAGAATCGTCCGCATCTAAAAACGCAATGTACTTGCATTTGGCCACGGACCAGCCTGCATTCCTGGCCTCACCCGCGCCCACATTCACACCCAAATGAACCACATGCACCCATTCCGGGTATTGGTCATGAAGGCGCTGCAAACAAGCGGCCGTCTCATCCAGACTCGCATCGTTCACCAAGATCAATTCCAAAGGCCTGCAAGTTTGCGCTGCAACCGATGCAACTGCTCGCTCAATGGTGCTTGCACAAGCAAAACAAGGAACCACCACCGACACATCAACAACAGGCTTCATGCTTTAGCCCACCCGCGCAACAACGCCCTCAGCCGAAGCCAATCACCGCGCAGCAGCCTTTTGCCCAGCCGCAAAGACAACATCAACGTGACTGAAAACAGAGGCCACGGCGCATGCCGTCGCAAAAATCGAACCGCAGAGCACGTTCCATACTCCACCAACAACGGACTCTCCAGCCCCAAGCTGGCAGATTGCTTGTGCCAAATCCTTGAGTGCTCACTCACGGCCAACTGCCAACCCCGCTTGCGCAGACGACAACCCAAATCCGTGTCCTCCCAATACATGAAGAATGTTTGCGCATCAAACATCCCCACCTCACGAACCGCATCAGCCCGCAACAACATCGAGGCACCCGATACAAAATCCACAGGTCCAGCAGTGAGCCGATGTTGTGACCGTCCCAACCACACATTTACCAGCCCGCCACCCCAAACCTGCACACGGTCGGGATCGTGCATTTCATAAATGACAGAACCAACCGCCCCCACCTGTGAAGAGGCCTCGGCCACCGCAACCAAGGATGACAAAGCGTCAGGTGCAACCCGGGTATCGCTGTTGATCAACCAAATGTAATCAACACCCAGTGCCAGTGCCTTGCAGATGCCAACATTGCAACCACCACCAAACCCCAAGTTGTCACCCGACTGCAAAACATCCAAGTCATTAAAAGCCTTGCGAATCTGCTGCACAGAATCATCCGTCGACGCGTTGTCAACAAGCAAGATGCTGCAGTCTGGGTAATCCATCTGCTTGAGCGATTGAATGCACTGAACGGTATCCCGCCAGCCATTCCAGTTCAACACCACCACGGCAACAGATTTCATGACGTCACGGGCCCTTTGGGCTTCCAACGCAAAGCCACTTTTTCGACGCCATGCCAAGACAGCCAGGCCAGCGCCATCGTCGTCATGGTCGACAAACCCAAATGCGCCGCAAAAGACAATTCAGGCTGCAGATACACCCACGTTTGTTGCACCGGAAAAGCGTAGATGTAAACCCCGTAAGAGAGATCTCCCAAACGGCGAGTCAACACATCCCCCCAAGCCACCTGCATGGCTGCGTGAACCACTGCAGCCGCTATCAACATCAAAGCTACACGCTCTGGCCCCCGGTCAGTCGTCCCGGCAAAAAGCATAAACGCCAAAACCAAAAAACCCAAAGCGGGCCAACCCCAACGCTTCCCCTGTTGGCGCATCCAACGGTACTCGCCATAAACGGCACCCCAAGCAAACACCACCACCACCTCCATGGCTGGTTTGACTCGCCCACCCACAAACCAAACAGCATAAGAAGCCAGCACCATCAACAGCACACCCAATGCCACGCGCAAATCCCAACCACGCCAACGAGCCACACCCCAAACACCTACCAGCAAATAAGACAAAAATTCTGCAGGCAAAGTCCACAGCGATCCGTTCACAGCCCGCAGGGCATTCGTTTCAAAAACGCCAGGCAAGTTGTATTTGATAAACAGCAGCAAATTGGCCGTGTACCGTGCCGTGTCACGCCCCTGCCAATAATCTGCAAGCGCCCAAGTGGTCAAGGCTGGTCCCAACACCAAAACGGACAGCAACACCACCACCCACAGCGCCGGGAAAATGCGCAATGCCCGCCGCGCCAAGTAGCGCCCCCAATGCGGGTCGCGCCGCCAACTGCCCCACACCAGGCTGCCACTCAAAAAGAAAAATATGGCAACGCCCGCACCACCAAAGGTATTGAGCCCCAAAAACGACGGCTCGGGCAAGCCCATCAAAGCATATTGGTGGCTATAAAGCACCAGCCACGCCGCAACCAAGCGCAGCAGATCCAGAGAATTGGTGGCGTGGGCAGAAGACATCGTCATTCAACGGGGATGCAACACCCGCACTAAAGGCGCTGCCCACTTGCGCCCCAATGCCGCCAAAGACAAACGCACAAAGCGGGCCACAGCAAACCGCCACCCGCCCCAATACACCTTGCGAAAATCAACCGGGAAACGCAAAGACATCTCTCGTGACCAATGCTGCGCCCAGCCCCAACGCCCCTTGGCCAAACACTCCGTTGCCGCCATGCCCCAATAATGCAGCAACGCGGCGCTGCGCATCTCAGGTGTCACGTTCGGCAGCGTCAATACCAAAACCATGGCCTCCCAATACCACTGCTGCACTTTGTTGGGAGAACGCTGAACCATCGACAGCGGCGTGGCCCAGCGATAACCCACAAAAGCGCCCGGCAACATGTACAAGTCGCCCTTACAGGCCAAATGCAAATGCATTTTGTAGTCGATGAAGGGGCTTTCAAACCCGAGCAAAACACCCTTGAATTGGCTGCGGTAAACCATCGAGCTGTGGTTGAGAAAATTCCCCCCCGCCAGCATAAAGGCCAAATCAAAGCGCGACTGCCCCACCGCCGTGAACAGCATTCGCAAAGACAAGTCATCTTCCACAACCAAGGCATTGGTATAACAAGCCGCCAAATCTGGCTGCTCACGCAACACAGCTAACTGGGCCGCCAACTTGCCAGGCAACCAAAAGTCGTCACCATCCAGATGCGCAATGAATTCACCCTTTGCACGCGCAATCAAGAACTGGTAATTGGCCGAAGCCCCCAAGTTCTGCGGATGACGAAAATACTGGATACACCCCGGAAACTCAGAGGACAAACGTTCAACGATCTCCGGCGTCTTCGGCGAATCGCCATCGTCCCCAATCAAAATCTCCAGCGACACATCACGCAGTTGCGCCAACACACTGCGCACACAAGCCTCGATGTATTGATCCTGGTGATAGGTTGCAATGCAAACAGACACCACAGGCTGTTGCTCAGCTTGGCTCATACAAACTCACCTTTGCGCTCGCGCCAGAGCAAAACCCATACATTCAGCCCAAGCAAAGCGCCGCCTGCCAATGCAACCCAAATGAACGCAGACCATCGGTCTAGTAAAAGAGGTGACCAAATGGCCAAAGCCATCACCCCAAGCAATGCAGGCGCCGTGGGCAAAACTACATCTTGCCAAAGCCACCGCAGGTGCGCCCCAGGCCAGTAGCGGCGATGCACCACAGCCCCCCACAAAGCACCAAAAGAAAAATTCAGCAACACCCACACCCAGGCCGTGCCCCAGGCACCCCAGCGCGGCGCAACCCACCAAACGGCAGGCACCAACACCAACAACATCAAAACATTGCCCCAAACATGCAAACGCATCTCGCCTATTGCATATTGCAAGTAATAAGGGAAAGCTGCCAAGCAAGCCAACCCATACCCCAAGGCATACACACCCAGCACACCAGACAGCAGAGTCGCTAAATCGTGTCGGCCTGTCCAAGCCCACAACACCGGTTCGGCCAGCAGCGCCAAAACCAAGGCCCCACCCAAACCCATCGCACTCATCCAACGTGTGCCGCGGCGATACAAGGCCATCATGGCCACCTGCTCACCCTGGGCATGCAAAGCCGCCAACCGAGGCATCAGCGCCTGACTGAGTGCGGCGCTCAGCACCATCACCCCACTGGCCAACACCACCGCCAACGAAAACAAACCATAGTCCGCCAAAGGCAACAAACCCGAAAGCAGTAACTTGTCCGCCTGATTGACCAGCACCCACACACTTGAAGCAAAGGCCAGCGACAAACCCATGCCCACCAACGGACGCACGGCAGACAAAGACCAGCTCAAGGGCTGGGGCGCCCTAGGCAAAACCCCATGCGTCCAGCCCATCAACACCAATGTCTCTAACAGCGCAACCGCCAACTGGAACGCAAAAAAGACCTCAACCGTGGCCCCCCATATGGCCATCACAGCCAGCACGCCCAGGTAACGAACACACGCCATCACCACCGTCACAGCGGCAAGCCCCAGCTGTCGGTCTGTTCCGGTCAATACACCCCGGTACAAACCCGCCACCCAGCGCAACACCACGGCCATGGCCATGGCACGCAAGGCCCACAAGACCTCATCGGCAGACAAAGCCTGGCGCTGCAACCAATGCGCCTCAGCCCAAGGGGCCAAGTTCCACAGCAACACGGCACCCAACAGCGCCAAGCCACCAAACACCACACCCATGGCGCGAAACAATTGCCGAAAAGCCTGCGCCCCCACTGCACCCACATGAAAACGGCTCGCCTCGCGGGCCAAAGTCGGCGTCAGGCCCATATCTAGCAAATTGAACCAAGCCTGCAATGTGGCAAACAAGCCCACCAGACCATAGGCTTCCGGCCCCATCCAGCGCAAATAAACCGGCACCAGCAAAACAGCCAGCAAGGTCACCAACACCTGACTCAGGCTGTTGCCCAAAAACGTGTGCTTGACCGATATCAAACTGCACCCTTGCCCATCTTGGCGGCCATGAAGGCGGCTTCTTGCAACAGCAAATCACGGCTGCGTGCCTTGATACGCCTCAGCGGATTGCCCGCATAAATGCCAAAAGCCTGACACGACTCAGCCACCAAACTCAGCGCACCGATTGCCACGCCTTCGTGCAGCCGCACTCCAGGCAAGATCACACTGCCGCAACCCACAATCACATGCCGATCCAGCATCACATCGGCATGCACCACCCCTGTGTATGCGGTCGGCACCGTGGGGTTCGTCATATGCTGCCCCGAATAGTCATCGCTGCTGGAATAGATCGACACGCGCGAAGACAAATTACAAAAATCTGCCAGCTTGATCTGCCCAGCACCGATCAAAGAACTGAACACGGCCACGTGCACATGCTGGCCAATATAGATGCCGCCCACGCCCGCAGACAAGACACAAAAATCATCAATCCGGCTGTTATCGCCGATCGATATCTTGTCTGCCCCATAAAAGCTCGCCCGATCAGAGATCTGAACACCTGCGCCCACATGGGCAAACCCCATGGCCTCTATCTGTTCACGGCGGAGCATCGCCATCTCAGACGCTCTTGATCAGATCGATCACACTTTGCTGCTGCTCTGCAGTCAAGGCAGGGTAAATCGGCAGACACAGCACTTGGTCTGCAGCCCGAGCTGCCACAGGCAAGTTGTCTCGCCCAGCAGATGGCAAACCACGGTACATGGGAAAGTCAGAAATCAAAGGGTAGAAATATCGGCGGGCATTCACACCATTGGCTTTGAGGTGCTCGTACAAGGCATCGCGAGAGACCTTGAACTCAGGTGTCACCAGTACCGGAAAATACGAATGGTTTGCCACCGTCTGAGTGCCTTTGGGCAATATGTGCAGGCCTGGCACATCTGCCAACTGTGAACGGTAAAAAGCATCCACCTCTGCGCGGCGCTGCATGACCGTGCCCATGTGCTTGAGCTGCAGCAAACCAAACGCCGCATTGACTTCGCTCATCTTGCCGTTGATGCCCGGCGCCACCACGGTGACCTCGTCCACAAAACCAAAATTTTTGAGGTGATCAATGCGTTGTTTGGTCTTGGCATCCGGGCAAACAATCGCACCACCTTCAAAGGTGTTGAACACCTTGGTCGCGTGAAAGCTCAACACCGACAAATCTCCATGCCGCAACACACTCCCGCCATCATCCTCCACCCCGAAGGCATGGCAAGCGTCATAAATCACACGCAAGTTGTAGTTGTCGGCGATCTTCTGGATCGCTTGCACATCGCAAGGGTTGCCGTAGCAATGCACCGCCAAAATGGCCGTTGTCTGGGGGGTGATGGCCGCCTCGATGCGTGCGGGATCCATGTTCAGGGTGTTGGGCTCGACATCTACAAACACCGGCCGATTGCCATGCCAAAGCAGCGCGTGCGAAGTTGCTACAAAGGAATAAGGCGTGGTGATCACATCCCCCGTGACACGCAAGGCTTGCAAAGCCGTGATCAGGCCCAAGGTCCCGTTAGAAAAAAGCGCTACTTGCTCTACCCCCAAATGGGATACCAGCGCCTGCTCCAACTGCTGGTGAAAGGCCCCGCCATTGGTGAGGATCTTGCTGTCCCAAATCGCTTGCAGATAGGGGATGAACTCCTCTAAGGGTGGCAAATAAGGTTGGGTTACAAAAACGGGTTGATTTGCCATGGCCAATTCAAACAAAAAGCCGCCCGCCGGGCTGGCAGCAGATATCGGCTATTTTAGACAGTCGGTTGCATGCCAGATCCATCCACTGCGCATGCTACTGTCTGCACAATCCAACTGATGACCACTCATATTCAGCGACAATACTCAACACAATAAGTATCCTGCCTGGTTCAAAGACTTTTAATGCGCGTACTGCACTTCGGAAAATATTGGCGGCAAGACGGCGGTATTGAAACGCACGTCAAAACACTGTGCCGCGGGCTTGCTGAGCTTGGCGTTGAAGTGGTCGACCTTGTATCGTCCTTAGACAAGACCGCCTCTGATTTTGTGACTGATGGTTTTCGCGTGGTTGAGTCCCCCACACTGGGCATCCACTTCAGCACCTCCATCAGCCCGAGCATGGTGGCGGCGGCCCACCGCCTGCACCAAGAAAAGCCATTTGATGTGGTGCACCTGCACTTCCCGGATCCCATGAGCCACCTGGCCTCGATGGTTTTGCCCAAATCCATCCCCCGCGTGATCAGCTGGCACAGCGACATCATCAAACAAAAGCATCTGCTCAAGCTGTATCGCCCCTGGCAATACCGCCAGATCATGCAGGCCGCAGCCATCATCGTGCCCACGGCAGCGCACTTTTCCAGCAGCACGCAAATTCCGTCCAGCTACCCATCGATCAAAAGGCACATCATCCCTTATGGGCTTGATTACACACAACACGCCCATTCGAACGAAGTGGCAGACACGGGCCTAGAGATTCGCCGACGAGCAAATGGTAGGTTTGTCATTTTTGCCGTTGGCAGGCATGTAGGCTACAAAGGATTTGATGTGCTGCTCGAAGCTTTGCTGCACACCGATGCCTATCTAGTCCTGGGGGGTGATGGCCCACTGAGGGGCATGCTCCAAACTCAAGCCCTGCAACTGGGCGTTGCAGACCGCGTCTGGTTCAGCGGTCGTCTTTCTGCCGCAGACATGGCAGCCAGCTACCAGGCATGCGATGTGTTTTGCCTGCCATCGGTCACGCCAAATGAGGCCTTTGGCTTGGTACAACTTGAAGCCATGGCCTGTGGCAAACCTGTTATCTGCACCCAGCTGAACAATGGTGTGAATGCCGTCAACCCAGATGGCATCACGGGGCTCACTGTGCCTCCAAAAGATGCGCTGTCTTTGGCCAAAGCAATCAACACCCTGAAAATTGACTTAACGCTACGGATCAACCTTGGACAACAAGCCCAATCTCATGCGCTGCGCAATTATTCAATGCTGGTCATGAGTGACCTGCACATCCAGCTTTATCAAGACCTGCTCAACACCCGCTCATAAACCTTCAAGGTCTGCGTTGCGCAGGCATCCCATGTGAAGGCGCGAGCACGCAGCAAGCCCTTGGCAGCAAAGTCTTGCGCCAAAGCCTGATCGGCGGCCAACGTGGCCATCGCATCGGCCATGGCATACACATCCATCGGGTCCAGCATCCAGGCGGCATCAGCGGCCACCTCGGGCAAAGAAGTGCTGTTGGACGTGATGACCGGCGTTTGGCTGGCAAAGCCCTCCAGCACTGGCAAACCAAACCCCTCAAACAGCGACGGGAAAACCAAGGCCGTTGAGCGCTGCATCAAAACACGCTTTTCGAAATCGTTGACGGACTGCAACCAACGCACAGGCCCGTCTGATTTACCCGCATTGAGCTTGGCCACCAAGTCATCACACCCCCAACCATTGCGGCCCACAATGAGCAAGGGACACCGCGCACGCATCGCAGTAGGTAAAGCCTCATGCGCCTGCACGATGCGCTCCACATTTTTACGCGGCTGCAATGTACCCACAAATATAAAAAATTGCTCAGGCAAATCGTATTTGTGCAACACAGCATCTGCGTCATCGCCCGTCAAACGCTCGAAATACCGGTCATCCACACCCAAAGGCGTCACCGTGATGCGGGACTCGGGAATCCGAAAATGCTTGGCCACCTCAGTTCGCGAAAACTCCGAAATCGTGATCACATGGTCTGCCCATTGACCCGACTTGCGCCAAAGCCAATTCTTCACACCACGTAAACGGCTGCTCACCCACTGCGGATGCGAAAGTGGAATCGCATCCATCAAAGTCGCCACCACCGGCAGCCCCTTGAGCTTGGGCGTGTAGTGGTCCGTAGCGTGAAAAATATCCAGCTCTTGGGCCAGCAAACTGCCGCCTGCAAATGGCAAGCCCGTCACAGCGGCCAACGCTGCAAATGCACTGTAGCGTCCAAGGCGGATGCTCTGATGACCATCCATGGTTTCGGCTTTTGACTCACCAAAAATCACCGGCTGCAACTCCGCACGGTTTTGATCAAGTCTGCGGAAAACCTCTTGCGTGTAATACCCAATGCCATCGAGTTGATGACTGGCCAAACCACGCGCCCAAACCGTCGTACCAAAACCGACTTTCACTTATCGCTTTCCAACATCCAGGCTAAAGTAGCCTCGAGTGCATACGAATTGAGTGGCCCTGTGCATGCCAACAACTTGTCTGGGCTGCCACACAAGCGATGTACCTCGTTGGCCCGCACAAAAGCTGGGTTGACTTGCACATCCATGGTGTGACCCGTGATGCCGGATAACAAACCAATCACATGCTGCAAGGTATAGGGCTGCCCTGAACACACGTTGTACGCCTCGCCAGGCACGCCATGGGCCAGCAAAGCCAAATACGCATCGCACACCATGCGCACATCGTTGAACTCGCGCTCTACATGCAAATTGCCCAGCTCGATGGCTGGCGCACGCCGCACAAAATGGCTCACCAGCTTGGGAATCAAAAACTGGGGCGCTTGTCCGGGGCCTGTGTAATTGAACGGACGTGTGATCACGATGGGCAACCTGTCCAGATAAGTCCAAGCCATGTGCTCCATGGCCAGCTTGCTCATGGCGTAATGGTTGACCGGGGCGGCAGGCTGCAACTCGGTGATGGGCGACGCATCGCAGTTGCCATAAATATTGGCGCTGCTGGCCAACAACACCTTGCTTGTTTTAACAGGCAATGCTGCTAATCCCGCCAGCAAATTCATGGTGCCCACCACATTGACACCATAAAACGCCGTGTCGTCTGCATGCCCCACAAAGCTGATGGCCGCCAAATGCACCACCGCATCGGGCGCCGCTTGCAGCACATCGGCCGCAACAGCCGCCTTGTCCGTCAGGTTGGCCTGCAAAACCACCACTTGGTGCCCAGCGGCCTCGGCTGCAGACTTAAAAAAAAGGCCAGTAAAACCGGCCGCACCTGTGAGCAGAATTTTCATTCTTTGAGTTTACACAGTCAGAAAGAGAACCCCGCCTGATTGCGACGCAAATCAGCC
>JACCDH010747049.1_pt1 | contig 10126 bp, 13 predicted proteins | sample 7442481 | NCBI WGS metagenome assembly JACCDH01 (sample SAMN15323433, study PRJNA562643) | freshwater metagenome | isolation source: river surface water | place: USA:Blue River Watershed | collected 2017-08-15
AAAAACATATTTTCATCAGATTTCTGATGAAAATCGTTCAAAAAGTGTAAAAAACGTCAGAAAAAGGGGATTTTAGTCAAATTTCTAATTAGGAGAATGAGTGACTCAATTTTAGATCTATTCTGTTATTTTTTGATTTATTTTCATCAGAAATCTGATGAAAATTTTGTAAAATGAAAGAGTTAAAAAATTAATAAAAAAAAAAATGTTTATATATAGAAAGGAAAATAAAAAATGAGTATACCAGAATATTATTATGAATGTAAAAGATGTGGCCAGGAATGTAAAGCAGAGGTTGATATGAGAAAGCATTTAAATCGAAAATTTAAATGTAAATGGAAAAATCCTTCTGGTACAATTAAAGATATGTTTGATTTTGAAGTTGAAAATGAAAGTTTGAAAAAAAAATATAGAAATACAGATGGTATTAAACAAGAATATGAAAAAAAAAAAGATGAATTAAAAATGAAAATTCAAAAAGAAGAAGTTGAAGAAGAAGATATTGAAAGAACATGTGAATATTGTTTTAAAGTTTATAAAAATAAATCTGTTAAAAATATACATATTAATGTATGTAAAACTAAAAAAGTTATGGATTTAATACAATCTTCATCATCTCCAAAAATAACAAATATTGAAACACAAAATATTACAAATATAGAGACTCAAAATATAGAGACTCAAAATATAACTCAAAATATAACTCAAAATATAACAATTAATTTAGATGAAAAATCAATTAATCGTATAATTACACCTTTTTTTGAAGATTTTGACACATCTCATATTCCTACAGACAAAGAGAAAGATTTATTAATAGATACATATTATGAAACCACATTTTTAGAAATTATGAAGAATGAATGCAATATGAATTTTTTAATTGATGAAACTTCAACTGATGGAAAGTCATTAATATATAAAAATGATGTTGAAAATTGTATTCGTATTAAAAATGAAGATATATATAAAGCCATTTGGTTAAAAATTAAAGAATACTTGTTAAAATGCTTAAATCGTTTAGTTATTCAAAAAACAATAAAACATTATCATCATTTAAATTCAATGTCTGATTTAATAATGGAACAATCTGCATTAATTGATAGTAAAGATAATGAAACAGTATCTTTAATTCATAAAATTATAAATAAAATATCTAAGGAGAATGAATTAAAAATAAAAAAAAATTTTCAAAAAAGTCTTCAAATGATTATTCAAAAAAAACAAAAAGAGGAAGAATTTAGTTTAATAAAATGAATATAAAGAAAAATTTTTTATAAAAGTATAAAATGTTTTTATCTTTTTTTGATGAGTTTGATACATCTCATATTTCAAATAATGATGAATTAGATTTATTATCGGTTTCAACATATGAGAATGCTTTATCAATAATATTAAATAATAAAAATAATCATAATTTTAAGATAGAAAAGGATTCGTTTGATGGAAAATCTTTTGTTTATAAAGATGATGAGGAAAAATATATTCGAATCGATAATATTGAAATTTATAGAATATTATGGAAGAAAACATACTCATATTTTATAAATACTTTAACATCAAAAATGAATGGAAAAGGTGATATGAATCATTGTTTGTTAAGTGTTGCTTCTGAAATTGTTTTAGAACAATATCAATTATATAAAAAAAATGATGATGAAAGTAATCATAAAATACAAAAAAAAATAAATAAAGTATTAAATCATGATTTATTTGGTGGAGATGATGAGATGTCTGAAGATGAAGATGATATACAAAATATGATTATGAAAGATGAGTTTGAAAAAAAAATAAATGTCATGTTATCAAAAAATGATTGGAGATATCAAAAATATAGATATTAAAGAAATAGTTTTGTTTTTTTACTATGAAAAATATATAGCGTATACCTATATATTTGATAAGGTCATTTTTATATATTTTTACGTTAATACATAAAAAAATGAATATAAAAAAATATATATAATCTTTAATAGTTGTTAAATTAAATAAATATGTATAAAGTTGAATCTTATGGTAATCACTTTCAAGGTGAATCTGGACTCGTATGTGGTCAAATTCATAAAAGATTTAAAGAATATGTAGTGAAGACTACCGACAAAGAGGTAAAAGATGCTATCGAAAGAGCTGAAAAAGAAGATAAAGTTAAAGTCACCTATATTTTTAAACTTACTTTCGAAAACATTACAAAATATACCGATGAAGAGTTAAATCAACATTATGAAAAGAATACAAAGGAGTGGCAAGATTGGTGTAATGATGTTCTTTTATTTTTTACCCATCGGTATGTTCTTTTTGGAAGTAAATTTCCGATACCTTTAATTCGTATTTAATTATTTGATTTTATAAAAAATCTTTTTACAATATAGATAAATATAAATGAATTTATATTTAACAAACCTAATTAAATTAATACTTGCACTAGGTATAAGAAATCTTCCTATAAATCGATATGTAACAACCATATTTGTTGTGTTTTTAGTCACTTATTATCAGACCAAGATGTTTTATTTATCAATGATGGTAAGTTTAATCACTTTATTAGGATACACTATTTATAATTATAGTTTAAATACAGAATATACTGAAAATCGATTATTAAATAATTCATTACTTATTGTTTATTTAATCGTTTTAATGTTAAGTATTCCCAATATTAAAAATATAAATAAGAATTATATAAATTATATTAACTTCACATTGATAGCTTATGTATTTATATCGTCATTTGAATATTTTGCACATAGAATAATTATGCATTGTGATGAAAAGAATAAGATATATAGGGGAATTTCTTATTTAATTCCTTATCTTAAACAAACATGTAAATCACATAAAGAACATCATTTAGAAGTAAAACCAGATATGAAGATACATGAAGTGAAAGACGAAGATACACTTATTTTTAGATGGAAATTATTCGCTATGTTATTCCCTGTTATATTCATATCTTTATTATTGGCGAATAAAATAAGTAATTCAAATATTCATTTACTTACAATTATCATATTCTCATTTATTTTTTTGTTTATCATCTTTTATATGTGGAACAAGGTACATCCCCGATTTCACGATTATGATGTCAAACAATTAAATATAAAAGTAGGACCTCATGATAATGGATATTTTGATACCAGTTATTTTGAAAAATTATTATATAAAAATCATGAAGTTCATCATATACAAAAAGGAGAGAAAAAAGGAAATTATAATATTATCGTTCTTGGGGCTGATGAATGGTTTGAAAGAAATGTTAAAGTAATTGACAATATCGAATATTGTAAAACACATCAAGAAGAAGAAATTTGTAAATAAATAGAAATATTATATAATTTAACTTATAATAAAACTAATTGTTGTTTACCTTAATTTATAAATCAATGAAACTTTTATTTGATTCATATATGGATTGTATATCTCCTGTTACTTTCGTAACATCACAGTACTTTTGACTTATCTCATTATCATAAACATTTAATGACATTTGAAGAACACCTTCATTTATCTCATGAAGTCTCTTTTTTATATTCTCTGTAAAATATGGTTTTATCATATTAAAAAGATCTCTCTTTTTAATATCTCCATCTATTTCCTGATAAAAAATATGACACATATATTGTTTTTTTTCATACATACTCTTCATTCTATCAAATTGATGACCTCTTAAATAATAATATCCACTACATATAAATGTTAATATCTTCTTCTCATCCAAAAATTGTAATAACTCTTTTTCTAAATAATCATCTTTCCATAAATCAATATTCTTCTTTTTTATCACATTTCCCTTTAATAAACATAAAAAGGCAAATGAATATGTATGTTCACTCTTTTTTATCTCTGTACTCAATTGATCATATGCATAATTATCACCCATGATATATACTTTGTGATTCCAATCTTCAATCTTCATATGTTTTAACATCTTTTTAAAGAAATTTGAATCTCTTAAAATAAATTTACTATATAATTCATCTGTATTCATCTCATTCTTTTTATATATATCATTTAATAAAAGTGCCCATGAAAAAGATTTATATAAAAGTCTATTTTCAAAATTATACCGAATACTCGGATCATCCTTTAAAAATTTACTTATTCTTGTATTATATTTATCCCAGAATTTTCTAGCATCTTCTTCATGATTCTTATGTGTACTTAATAAATGAAAAACAAGATTCTGAAAAATATCTTCTCTCTCTATATTCTCCTCACACTTCTCTATAAATCTACGAAATACCATTGTATTCGATGAATGAAAAATAAAATAATGATATATATTGTATAATTCATCAAATACCATAATATTCATTAATAAATAGACTATCTGTAAAGAATTGGAGTGTATAGCTTCACATAATAATCGATAGCGTTTTCCTGATGATAAAGCATGATGTAAATCATAACCGGGATTTTCACCTAAAAATTGTAAAAATAAATCCGTCTTATCTTCACGAATTATATTGTATAAATGTGATTCTTTGATTTTTTTACTCATCTTCTCTTCTTTATATCTATTTTTTTATTTTATATTGAATTTACGTTTACAAAAAAAATATATAACGTAAAAAAGAGAAAATTTGAAAAAAAAGAGATATAAAAAAGAAGGTATCTATAAAGATAAAAAAAACCTTTCATGCGAGACCTGACCTTGGAGAGAGACAAAAAATTCTATAAACATGAAAAATTTATGAAACATCGTATATTTCATTCAAATACCAAACATTCAAAGATATGTGAATTCCCTTTTTGTAATAAACAGGCATCCTTTGCTCCTCCTGGTAGTAAATATCTAAGATGTGGTACACATAAGAAACCCGGAGATGAAAATGTTCGTGCTAGGAAGTGTGAACATGAAGGATGTAAGATAAATCCTGCATTTGGTCCACCTGGACAAAATAAGGGTTATCGTTGTTTAAAACATAAATTGGATTCAGATATCAATGTAAAGACAAAGAAATGTGAAGTACCAGGTTGTGATATAACCGCATCCTTCGGTCCATGTGGAACTCGTCATATGTTAAGATGTTTTGAACATAAACTAAAATCAGATATGAATACCAAAAAAGGTATTGAACATGAGATTGTTGAAGATATTTCTTTTGAAGAGACATAATTAATTTTTTTATAATATAAATATTTAAAGTTTTAACTACTTTGAATATTAAAAATACAGAATGGTATATTGGTAAGAATATCATGAAAAACAAGTTGTAGATGATTATCTTCTCTTGATGTGATAAGAATATCTACACCAGGATATTTTTTATCTTCATTTCTTTTAAATGAGATTGGAGCTGAAGAAGGATAAACAATGAATGTCTTATCTAAAATTTCAACCTTATGCAAAGAAGGAGTGATTTTGATAAGAAGATTATAGGAGTGAAGATAGGATTTAGGTTTTACAAAGAAGTATATATAATTACCTACAGCAAAATTGTCAACACTAAATCCATTTTTACCATTCGTCTCGAGGTGATATCCTTTTTCACCTTCAATCTCGAATTTAAATGACTCTTTTTTATCATCATACTCAATCGTACCTGACTGCATCGTCATTTTGACATTTCGACTTCTCCTTTTGGGAGGTGAAGGCATCTCTTCACTCTTTCTTTTAGGTGAATGAACATATTCTTCTTCTACCTCCTCTTCTTCTTCTGAATTTTTTGTTTCATAATAAGACTCAATCTTCTTGGTTAAGCGACGTGAACGGGGGTTTCGAATCATTTTTTATTATTTATAACCCGTATTTTTTACTTGAAAAGATAAATTTATCATTTTTTATAAAAAAGAATGTGAACGTGAATGTAAACTATTCTTCACAAAAGGTAGTCTTATGAATCATATCATCAAGACCATATAGTGATGAATACATAGATTCACGAGTACGACTCATTAACTTCATTTTCTTGAATGTCATAAAATCTACTATACCAATAGGTATCTGACCAAAGACCATAGTGACTACAGAAGGAACATAAACAGCCCAACAGGTTGTAGCTATGATTCCATTCAAAACTCCTTTAGGAATACCTTTTATACCATTCTTAACATAAGAATAATATACAGAAGCAGGAATGGTACCAGCTACTACGAAAGACCAAATAATCAATCCTACTTCAATTCGTCCACCACGTAATCCATAAGGTCTTTCTCCTTTATGTTTATTGATTAAATCTATAATATAGGGATTTTCCAAATCTTGAGGAAAAAGAGTCTCTCTCTTCTCCTCTCCACGTTCATCCATTAATAGATATTGGTTATTCATGTTTGTTATTGACGTTTTTATTTTAGTTTATGTGATAATAAAAAATGAAGATACTCTTTATTTATCAAATTTTTTTTAATATAAAAAAAAGAGAAGATGTTAAGGTAGAGATGAATTCTAGTGAATCTAAGAGAATAACCATATATTTACAAAAAAATATGGATTATCCTTCAGATGCTGTTGTGTTTTTTAACCGTGGAACTGTATTTGAAGATTATCGGGAAAATATTTTAGACCGATTACGAAAAAATCATATTATTCATTCTGATTATTTACAATGGATACGAAAAATGTTGTATCAGAAGAATTTATCAGAGATTATTCATAATTTAAATAAGATTGGAGACTCAGGTATATTATATAATTCAAAAATTTCAAAAGAAGAATATGGAAAAACGATTAATTATGCGATTTATGAGACGATTATTCAGATGGGATATCGAGAATGGAATGAATATGAGAAAAAAGAAGACAGAGAGATGTTAAATAATCCATACCACATTTTTTTTATCATCGTTTATTTACAACCTGATGATATTTATACCATTACCCATAAAATTTTTCATTTTGTTATGAAAGAACCTATTAAAAATACTGTAATCTTACATAATATTCATTATAAATTATTAGTCTCTTTATATTTAATTATCATGAGTCGAGAAGATATGAAAGAGAATTTTTTTAATAATAAGGATTGTGATAAATTATATATGGAATTTAAAAGTTTAATAGAAAAATTATATAAAGAAGATATTATAAAAAATCCGATATTTTTTCGGGGTGATACAAAAAAATTAGAGATAAAAGAAGATAATATTCATTTTATGGATGAAGATGATGAAGATGAAGAGGAAGAGGAGGAAGAGGATGAAGAGGAGGAAGAAGAGGAATTTGAAGAATGGTTTGATGAAGATATTGAAGATGAAAGAGAAGAAGAAGAGAGAGGGACTCTATCTGTTGAAGATAATAAGATATTAACCTTATATGATTTATGGATACATTCTTTTTATATACATCGTAATATGTATCTATTTATGGTATTTTTCGATATCATCATCGAACATATGAAAAAGATGAATGATGAAGATTATCAAAAAGTATATAATCTTAATACAAATACTGTAAATCTTAGATATTTAAATAATATTACCGATAATACCAATGGTCATTTTATTTATTATATTAATAAAAGTATTGAACAGAATTCTATTTATAATGATACATTTTTATATTATATATTTGAACCTTATCGATTCTTAATTACAAAAAAGAAGAATTATTCATATTATACATTGGATACATTAACTATGAAGTTTTATATTAAAAAATTCTTTGATGAAGTATTTTTTGTAAGAGATTTATGTGATTATTTAAATTTTCAAAAAGATGAAGATAGAATTATGCAGAATTTGTATCAAATTGTAAGAGATATACATTTATATGAAAGTATGATAGGTGGTTGTCGTTATTATCATTATTGGATAGATAAATTTAAAAGAGAAGAAGAAGGTAAAATACCATTAGTAAGAAATTTTTTCATTATAATATTTTTAAGATATATTGATTATAAGATGAATAAATATGGTAGATCATCTATACATTTTGATATAAAAGAGGATTATTATTCAATAGAAGTAAATAATAAAATTGTGACATTAAAAAAAGAAGATTATATGAATTTTATTGATTCATTTTTACAATCTGTTGATAAAAAGACTAGAGATTTTATTTATAATACCATGGATGATTTTTTAAATCATCAATTTAAAGAATTAAAGAAGATGGAAGAGAGAGTAGAAGAGAAGATATGTTCTATCTGTTTAGATAATACTGATGACTTTAAAGATAGAGCTATCTGTATTCATTGTAAACATCTTTTTCATGAATCATGTATCAATCAATTTTTTATAAAAAATGGTGATAATTGTCCAACATGTAGACGATATATATTATCCAGTTTTTATCTATTTTCCGAAGTAAAATATCATCTTTATACCGAGATTTTAAGCAGAAAAAACAATACCTGGAGGAATTTTATTGGTATTTAATTCTGATAAATATCTGACAAATTCATAATCATACTCATCATATATATTTCTCTGATAGTTTTCAATTGATTTTTCTTTGGTAAGAATGTAAAAATATTTACAATGTCTATCATCCGAAAAGAGAACTATCCATTTTTCGTATTTGATATCAAATATGAAATTTTTAGTAATACATTTTATCTTTCCTTTCTCTTCATCTGAAAGTTTAGATAATTCTTCTTTGGATATAGTGAAAGATTTATCATTATGATAAATCTGATATTCATGATTAACAACTTTATGTTCTTCAAATAACCAATTTATACTCTTCTCAGAAGGTACCATTTTATCTATTTATTTATTAAAAATATTCTTTATATTGATTTATAAACGTAAATAAAATATAAAAAATGAATATAAAAAAAGAAAGAATGGTGAGAATAAGGATAAATACAAAAAAATGTATATTGAGATTACACGAAGAGAATACAAGATAGAGATACACTATTTTGGACCCAAAAAATCAGAATTTAAGAGATATGGTGTACAAAAAGCTGAATTTATATGTAGATTGTATATGATTGTATATAAAAATATTCGAAAAGATTCGAATCAATTTTCATATATTGAACCTGATTATATAGAGGATGAGATGGATGAACCAGAATTTGAACAACATCTTATATTATTGAAACTAAAGAGAGAGATGAAAGTTAAGTTTGAAAAAATAGAAGATGGTAGTATACGTTCTGATATAATCGAGACTTTAGATACAAAATTAAGAGATAAATTACCAAACAAAGAACAATTATATTTTTATATGAATCAAGAAAGATATGAAATTGATGAAGCCTATAAAGAGACTTTTTTTGATAATTATTTTTCAGAATTTAGGGATGATGATGGTTCTTCAGAATTTATGGAAGAAATGCATTGTAAAGAAGAAGAAGTTCCAATAACAGATACAATTTCAACACATTTATTAGAGATGATACGAAAATAGTAGTATTTACGTATATAATTATTATAAAAAAATGATGGCAATATGACTATGATTTTTTTTATATTAAGTTATAGTAATCCTCAACAACCATCAGAAGCCATGTCAGACAACCTGTCGTCTTTATACCATGTTCCTGTCAACGGCTACACCGATGAGACCAACCGTATCCTCTCCAGCATTTATCGCCACCCATCTTACGATAAGACACACGATGGGTACATCCGTTTCACGATGAACCTTCACATCAAGTACACACCGGAACAGGTGGTGAAGGCCATCGGTCAGGTCGCTCGCCCTGGTACATTCATCGAGCTCACTCTTCTCTCGAAGGAGAAGGTCGGGTACGCAGTCTCAGACGAGATACGAGACCACTATGGCTCGACCTACAAGCGCCTTCGCTACTACAACCCCGATGACCATGCTCGGGTGCTGGCGAGCTTCTCCTTCTAGGCCTACGGGCCGCTTATAAAAAAACTATATTATCACAGAATGTCCTGTAATAAATTTATTGGAGACTATTCCATCATCCTTAAAATAAACTTCATATAAATTCCAATCATATTCATAATTAGACTCTATATGTATTGTATCTTCAATCATTATATGTAAAACAGACCGTTTTGTAATCACACAATATTTTGGTTTATTTAATGTTTCGAAATCTGGTTGTGTTTTTGATACAAATAATAATATTTTTTCAGGTGGTAAATAAGTAGTTGTTATCACTTCATCTTCTATATTTATTTTAAATTTACTACCCCTATATTCACTTATGATTTTGGATATCATTCTTATACTTTCTGTTTCATCATCTTCTTGTAAATCGAA
>JACCDH011546993.1_pt1 | contig 10125 bp, 12 predicted proteins | sample 7442481 | NCBI WGS metagenome assembly JACCDH01 (sample SAMN15323433, study PRJNA562643) | freshwater metagenome | isolation source: river surface water | place: USA:Blue River Watershed | collected 2017-08-15
GCCCCAAGCAGTGAACGACCGCCAGGCAGATACGGTAAGCCGTTTGTCATATTTCGAAATTCAGCGTAAAGGTCTAGAACATTTTGTGGCATAGGCCAACCCAAAGCTTTGAAGCATGACATTTCAGCGCTAGCGAAATAGGCAACAATGACAGCTGTCTTATCAATTGGGAAAGGTGGCGCTTTTAACTGATAGAGCTCCTCTTGGAAGATACGATGGCATTTGCCCGTACCGATCTCATGAGCAACCATACATATCACTTCGGGCAAGTTGCCCTCGCGCCCCTCGAGGGGGCGGAATTCAAAATCGAGGGTAATGCAGTCACGCAAGGAAAAATCTTGATTAACCATTAGACCCTCCCCTGGATTTGGCGGATATATGGGTGATCAGACGAGTCGATGATTCGGCCAGCAAATGCATCATTGATTAATTCTTCCATTGACCGGGTTGGCCACTTTGGATCACCAAGATCATTAGTCGATTTGGTAATCTCATACTGACCAGCTTGCATGTTGGCTTCTACTCTTACCCAATCAGTTTCAGCTTGCTTGATTGCCTCTTTGTATGAAGATTGCCAAAGATTTCTTCTTCCTGATGGGTCAACGTCTGGCTCGGCAATCAACTTCGGTATGCCTGAATTATCAACAGCTAACCGGATTGTTTTTGGAGTTGCCAGACTACCTAGATGGCCTGCCATATTTGGCGCAGCTAAATACGTTTCTCCATTTTCTTTGTCGTCAACTAGTAGGCAGCGGAATTTAAACTCAGCGCCAGGATGAACTTTGCAAAACCTATGTTTATTCATTTTGCCGAATGTAGGCTTTAGTGGTAGCGTGGTACCACCGCTAGCGCTATAGGTATCCGGCAACCTCAGACTGCTTAGAAGTGATGAGGTGCTTTTTGTGACTGTTGCTTCAGTTTCATCAAGCAGATTAGTAGCTAATGGTTGCTTCAAGGTTTGGTCGCTCATGCTGCCTCCTTATGAGATTTAGCAAACTGGCGCTCAATCCAGTCATCAACATCTGATTCTTTCCAAAATGCAATACCGCCGATCTTTACTGGCGGAATAAATTCACCTCGTGCCACCTTAAGCCAGACTGTACTCTCGCCCCAGGTGGTTTTGTCCGAAACATTTTTAACTCTTAAAAGTTTTAAAACTCGATTCATTTCAACTCCTATAAAATTTGTTAAATCGGCTTAAGTAAACCGATTAGCGCCATTTTGGAGTTGATAAAAACTATTCTCGAGTCATCACTTAACTGATGAAGATTTTTTTGATTTTGCGCTCACACCTGTATGTTTCTTAAAAAATGAGCGCTCTGTTTGGTCAAGCCAGTTGCCGTCTCGCTCAGCCTTTTTTTCGGCTATGAGATCTGCTTGTTTGACCTTGCTGAGCCTTTTTTCTGCAGCCGTTAGCCTCGGTTCTGGGACACAGAGCGGCTTGGGGTACCTTCTTTTTAGCTCACTAAAGTAATTTGGGTACTCATGGCCTGTAACAGTTGTAACGTTTTTTAGTGCGTGCTTAAGGCATTCAACTCTGCGCTTATTGTCTTCTGCCTGCTTAGCAGCCTTACCGGATTGCCTATTTTTACTATTCGCCTGCCGGGCATACTCGACCCCTTCGACATAATTTGTTAGGTAAGCAATCATTTTTTCACTAATGGTCGCGTAACCTTTTTCAATCATCAATTCAAGTTCGCATTTTGCTAATAGATCAAGGATCTCTTTTGGGCTTGCGTTGGCGTACTTTTTCTTTGTTTCAGATATTTTCTTTACACTAAGTATTGGTGACTGCAAACTACCAAACTCTTTCAACCCATCTTCAATATCGCTATTAGCAATGCGTAAGTACTTTAATCTCTCAAGTTGGATTCTGGTGTCTAAATTATTACCTTTAGGCAATGCAACTTTTTCACTCAAGTGTTTTTCAAGATCTTTAAGAAACTTTCTGGACTGCATTACTGATTTGATGCTATACGATTTGGATTTCATGATCTCAGCTCCTTTAAGCGGCTTTTAGCTGTGTAACATTACAAGGCAAAGGTGTATTACAGTAGGTCGCCCATTCAGACATCAGCGACCGCCTTTTCTCAAGCAAGTCTTTTCGACGATAAGCAGCCTCAACTTTATTCCCAATCGCATGAGCTAGTGCCATTTCTGCGACTTCCGACGGGTGATTTGTTTCTTCAGAGACCCAGTCTCGAAATGATGACCTGAATCCGTGAACAGTTGCATCCACGCCAGCCCGCCGCAGAGCCATCGGCATTGCCATATTTGATAGGCATTTCCCATTAATTGAAAATAAGTATTTACTATCTGCGTCCATGGCTCTGGCCATTGCCAGTATTTCCATTGATCTTGCAGATAGCGGCACGCGGTGCTCTTTCTTGGCTTTCATTCTGTTTGCAGGGATCACCCAAATATCACCGTGGACCTCAGAACGCATGCCACCAATCACCTCGCCAGTTCTTGATGCATTCAAAATTGTGAACTCAAGTGCAAGAGCCCCAACCGTTACCACCCCAGTAAGGGTAGCGATCAGGGATGGAACCTGCTTATAGGGCAGTGCCTTATGGTGATTTACTTTCTTTACTTTATTCGGCGCTGGCAAAATGGTTTGTAGATGACCGCGCCATAGTGCAGGATTTGTCCCGGTTCGCAGCTTTCTTGTGGTTGCCGATGCCAAAATCCATTCAAGCCTGCCTCTGAGTCTGGATGCGGTTTCTGTTTTACTGACCCATATCGGCGAAAGGATAGCTAAGACATCTTCTGTGCTGATCTCGTCTAAACATTTATTGCCGATGATTGGATAAGCAAACTCTTTGAGTGTGTATTCCCACTGGTCACCGTGTTTTTGGTTTGTCCATTCAGCGCGCTTTGTCTTTATGCATTCTTTAGCAAAATCACTGAATACAACCTTCTTGGGCTGCAATCCAAGTATTTGAATTTTTTGCTTTTGGCGCTCAGTTATGGGATTCATACCGGAATCAATTTGGTTTCTGAGTTTCTGGGCTTTAAGTCGTGCTTCGGCGATAGACACCTTGGGGTAAGGTCCTAAGCTAACATTTTGTTGCTTCCCTCCTTGGGAGTAACGGAATATCCAGTACTTTTTAAGATTGGGTTTAACCCATAAATGTAACCCTGTAACTAAGGCGTCGGTGTAACGCCCTTGAACTTTAAGACTTTCTACATATTTAAAACTCAGGTTTGTGCTCATGTATCCTCCATTGATTGTTACCAAGGATGGTTACCAAATGTTGCGCTTATAACAACATAGACCAGCCTAGACTCGAATATAGGGATTTAGAGGTTTAGCGTGAATTCATCACTTAAGTCATGAATAATTTCTCAATAGATGCATGAACTTGCATCATCTAGATCAATATTGAACAGTCTAAATTGCTCTAAATCCGAACAGAGCTAGGTTAAGACGCTTTCTCCGCCAGATGTAAAAAAGCCCTCGATTTGAATTTGATCGAGGGCTTTTTCTTTTGTTGAAAAAGATAATTCTTACTTCTCTACAAACGCTCTCTCGTAAACATAGTCACCCAATTGACCAAGACTTGGTGACACTTTGAAACCTTTGGCGTCGAGCATTGCTGAGATTTCTTTGAGCATATGTGCAACTCAATACCTAATTCGTTATTTACTTGAGTTAGAACAGTGGCCACCAACAGATTTCTGACCAGAGCCGAGGCTAATGGCTGGAGGTTCGAGAAGTATATTAATTGGCTTACTAACGCTCCAGTCCCAAATCAAGAACACTGAAAGAGAAACCCAAAAAATAATTTGTAGTTTTTTATTTTTCATCAAAACTTAAAATGCCTTCTCAAACGAATACCAATCAATGTCCCTAAAAATGCCATTGGAACCCAAACCCAACCATGCAAACTGCCAGTAGAAATTCCACTGACCATGCCACCAATATTGCACCCAAAAGCTAACCGAGATGAATAGCCCATCACAAAGCCCGCAATAAGACCAATGAGCCATTGCTGACCCGTTAATGGTTTTGATGTTTCGTTTTGGTTTGAAGCTACCCAAAGTGCACCAGAGAGAATGCCAATGTTTGTGATGGTGGTGACATCAAGAAGAACTGACTGAGAAATAATTTCTAAATTTCCAGCTTGCCCCCAAAATCCGTTATTGCTTGGGTCAAATAAACCGGCGCCTAAAGCGATCTTTGCTGCCCATAAGCCAAAACCATAAACAACGCCCCAGGGCTGTCCAGCGACTACCAAGTTCAGCGTTGCAAGAACTCCTAAAGCAACTCCACCAACAATCCATCGCTTATCTAAAACCACTTTTGGTTTATTAGCCCACATCCAAATTCCAAGTAGAGTCAAGCCTAACAAAAGCCAGGTAAGTGCAATTGTGTTGAAGGCACCCAATTCAACTGTCAGATTTACTGCTTCTGTTTGGCCCAGTAAAAGCCAATCGTTGAGGTGAGCCGAGCCCAAAAAACTACCTAAGGCAAAAAGTGGCAAGATCCCTAAATTCAAGGGTATACCCATTCCAGCTTTATAAAGACTCCCTGAACCACAGCCATCAGCAATTTGCATACTGATACCAAATATAAATGCGCCTATTAAAAGACTAAAGCTCGGCGGCCCAAGAGCGGCACTCAATTCTGGGTATCCAGCCAGCAGCGGAATACTCAGAGTGGTTGCGACAAGTAAAAGAACAATCTGACCTATGACTCCTTTGGGGTCTTTCGATTCAGCTAATTGTCGCCAACCTGTTGTGAATCCAAAGCGCGCGCCTGCCAAGGTTGCACCCATTCCAATGCCAATAAGATAGAGTAAGCCTTGACGTGCTGAAACACTCCATACAAGAAATAAGAAGAATGAAAACAGGCATGCGCTTAATTGGTATCGCTTCATTTAGCCAATGTTCTCTCTGTCCAAAGTTGAAGGTCAATCCACAATTGTTTGCCACGACCTGGCACATTCTGCATATTGCTGACATCATTGTCTTTTGTGAAATCAACCATTGAGCCTGAATACATTGAAACGTTTTTCTTTCCTAGGATCTCAGACATAGCAAACCAATTCGTTGCTGCCCAGTGACCTGTATTGCAGAAAGAAACTATCTCTTCATCTGAATTTAAATTAGTCTTAGATGCAACTTTCAAAGCAGCGTCTTTGGCAATGAATGTAGGGCTTTTTTCATTGAACCACTCTGAGTGCTCAACATTTGAGGCCCCCTTGAGTGTTCCTGGAATCTTAGCTGCTTGGTGACGTGTATCGCCAGTAAAAAAAGCTGCTGGTCTTGCGTCTATTAAACGAGCCGATCCATCGGCAGATTTTTTAAGAAGCTGTTCTTTGGTAGTAATTAATGCCTTATTGATCTTAGGCTCAAAATTACTTTTCGCAATAGTCACTGGGTGGTTGTTGAGAGGTAGCTTTATTTCAGCCCATGACTTAATCCCTCCGTTTAAGATAGAAAGATTTTCAAGGCCAAGCACTTTAAGTGTCCAATAAACTCTCGCAGCTGCACCAAAGTCAGTTTCATCAGACCCGCTTGAAGTCACAATAATGTGATTCTTAGGGCTTAATCCGAGGCTTTGCACTAACTCAGTTAACTTTATTAAGGATGGTAATTCACCTGGATTTTCTTTGGGACCACGCCATTTCCCATAAGGTGCATTCAAAGATCCAGGAATATGGTTTTGGGCATATGTCTTAGGATCGCGAATATCTATGATTCGGACATTGGAGTCTTTTAATTTGGACTCCAACTCCTTTGGCGTCAATAGAGGCTGATTGGCAAAAGCAGAAAAGCTTATAAGTGCCGTCAGCAATAAAACGATTTTTTTCATTTAAATCTCCTGTAGAAGATGACTTTTTACAGAACATCTATATAACTAACAAATACATTATTAGTATTTTTGTATAACTTTTAGCAATATAGACATTTTTGAGATTTTATATTTCAATGTTGTTGAATAAAGGTGGGGCTTTATCTGGTGTTGAGTTATTCAACCAATCTCTTGGGCTACAGCCAACACGTTTCGTAAAGACCCTCGTCAGAGCCTCTGGTGTTGAGTACCCCACATCTTTAGCGACATTTTTTATGGGCATGCCGTTGATAATTTTTGCCTGCGCAAGAGAGATTCGCCAGTCAGTGAGGTATTCCATTGGAGTTACCTGAGTCGCCTCTCGAAAGTGATTTGTGAAACTTGCCCTTGACATACCAGCAATCTCTGCAAGCGTTTCAAGCGTCCAAACCTTATGCGGCTCAGAGTGCATGCTGGTAATCGCCCTTAATAAGCGCTCGTCCCCAAGGGCCTTGGTAATACCAAATGGAATAGATTTAGTGCGGATAAGATAGCGGAAAACAACCAATACAAAGTATTGCAGTAACTGATTGACCCCGAATGATTTGCCACAGCGATTCGAGAATGCTTCTTCAATCAGTAACTTGTGTACCAATTCAATTTCAGGAGCTTCTGAGACGCTTATTAAGATGATGCTTGGGTCAAGTAAAGTCAGGGGGTTTCTAAAGCGCTGGCCAAACTCAAACTCTGCACAAACAATTTCAGCCTGAGGTTTTGGAATAAGGATGTGTGCGGTGCCCTTTGGCGCGAAAATCACCCCAGGGCCGGAGATTATTCCAACAATCTTCCCCTCGGACAGCACCTCTACCGCTCCCGATTTAAGCCAATGAATATGGCCTTTTGAAGCATCTGATACAGACTCAAAACGATCGCACATTACATCAGAAAAAAAGACCCTTGCAGAAGGTGGGAAGCGCTCTAGTAAGGGTGTGAGTCTATCAATTGGAATCATTTTATACGATTGGTAAGGTTTTTTATACTTTAATTGACTGTTAGTCTATTACCATGGCGTCATATATGTCAATAAAAAAGGAGACAAAATGCTAATCCCACGCAAGGCTGTGCCAAGTTTGAAAGTTCCAACCCTTAATCATGGAGATTTCAAACTGGAAAACGAAAAACCTGAAAACTTTTCTCTGATTGTCTTTTTCAGAGGATTGCATTGTCCTTTGTGTATTAAGTATCTAAAAGAGCTCGGTCAATTGCTACCAGAGTTAAGTAAACGTGGAGTATCAGTGATTGCGATTTCTTCTGATGGTGAAGATCGTGCTAGAGAGATGGCCAACAAAGTTGATTTTGCTGATTTGCGATTTGGTTACAATTTATCACTTCCAGCGGCAAAAGAATGGGGTCTTTATATTTCTGAAGGCATCGGAAAAACTTCTATCGGCGTTGAAGAGCCAAAACTATTTCCTGAGCCAGGTGTCTTTCTTATTAAGCCTGATCAAACTCTTTATTACGGAGCAGTTCAGACCATGCCGTTTGCGAGACCTTCCTTCTCCGACTTGATGCTAGCGATTGACTTTTCAATCAGTAAAAACTACCCAGCTCGCGGTGAATACACTGCCGCCCTTTAATCATTTGGAGAATTTATGAAAGTTTTCAACAAACAAATATTTTTAGTAGCCTTTTCTATCTTTAGTATTTTCTTTACGGTATCAACATCAGCTAAGGAAATTGATAAAGTTGTTTATCACATCGATAGCTCAGCAACTCAAGCGACTAAAGGTTTGAGAAACATTCGAAATCATCTCGATATAGTTCCGACCACCAAAATTGTGGTTGTAACTCATGCCGATGGAGTTGATTTTCTTTTTGATGGCGCCAAAGATCCAAAGAACCCAAATATTGATTACGGCGCACTTGTATCATCTCTTAAATCAAGAGGCGTTCGCTTCGAGATCTGCGAAATCACCTTGAAAAATAGAAATCTGAAACGTGAGCAATTCAGCTTAGAAGCAGAGTTCACACCTTCTGGTGTTGCTCGAGTAACACAGTTACAAACGCGTGAGGGCTACGCCTACCTTAAGCCATGACTGTAAAGTTAATTTTGTTTATGTTGTTGATGGGTGGAATGATTCCAATTGCTGATGCACAAATTTTTGATGCATTGCGTGGACATGCGCAAGATATAAAAGCGCGCTTAAGATATCACGAAAAAATTGATGGTGAGATTCTCAAACGCGGTCAGATTGATAAAAAAGCAAAAGGACAAGATTTGATTCATAACTCATCTGGAGAATGGTTGTTGATCAAGGTCGGAAATCAATTATTTCTTCAATCGGGTGAAGACTTCAAATCCAGTCCAGGTCCCGACTATCATATCTATATCAGTAGCAAACCGGCTATTAAAGACAATGATGATTTCAACGCCCAACAAATAGAGGTTAGTCGCATCAAAAAACCCAATGGTGCAGCGTTCTATCTTTTAAAAACTCAAAATCCAGAGGATATAAATAGTGTCTTGGTTTGGTGTAAGCAGTTTAAGGAATATATCGGGTCAGCTGATTTAAGAAGTCAAAAGTAAGATATCTTGCCCATGGTTTTAGCCTAGTAAAAATTCATATCAAAACTGCTGGCCTGCGCATGAACGCGGGGAATGCAACCAAGCAATCCTAGCGAACTCGCTTAAAATTCACGGTGAAGAGTTCTAAATACAAAATCCAATCTTTAGCTTAGAAGGTGGTGACATGAAAATATTAATTGTTGGCGCTGGTGGGATTGGTGGTTACTTCGGAGCCAAATTAATGAAGGCTGGCGCTGATATTACTTTTTTGCTCAGAGAGAAGCGCCATCAGCTGATTCAGGCAGAAGGACTCACTATTGAAACTCCTAAGGGAAATTTCACGGTTCAACCAAAATCATTAACGGCAGATCAGCTTCAGCCCATTTACGATTTGATTATTTTGGCGCCTAAGTCATTTGACTTGGATGACTCTTTGAAGTCTCTTGCAAAAGCAAGTAAACACGGAGTTCTACTTCCATTTTTAAATGGGCTTTCTCACATAGAAGTCTTGGATCAGCAGTTTGGTAAAGCCAGGGTGATGAGTGGTGTTGCGCACATTGCAGCCACGATGACTGAAACAGGCGCAGTCAAACAGTTGACGGATTTGAATATGTTAACTGTTGGGCATCGCGCACCAGAGCACGAGGCTTTGGCAAAAGAATTCATTAACTTATGCAAGCAAACTGATTTTAACAGTGCCTACAGCGACAACATTGATCAGGTGCTTTGGGATAAATGGGTATTCTTGGCGACCTTGGCCGGCATTACCACATTGTGTCGCGGTTCAGTGGGCGATATTGTCGCCACTCCTTACGGTCGAGAACTTGCCTTAGCAATGTATGAAGAATGCTGCTCCGTTGCCGAGGCCTGCAGTCAAACTATTAGTGATAAAACTCAAGCCACAGCCATTGAAATGTTAACCAAGGTAGGCTCTCCTTTCACTGCCTCGATGTTGCGTGATTTACTCTCGGACCAAAGAACGGAGCATGATCACATCCTAGGCAAGATGATTGATAAGGGCGAGCAAAATGGTATGGCCTGCCAGTTGCTAAGGGCTGCTTATACAAATATTGCTGTAGCACAAGGTAAGAAGTTCTAAGATTTAAAGTGATTGGTGCGACTATTTGTTTTATTCAGTGGCTTTACTCCCTTTAAGCTACTGAAATTTTAGAGCCACCTTAGGGTGGTTTTTTCTTGGGGAGATAACGTAATCCAATTCAATCTATATCTCTAAGTGATGAGCATAGGCCGCTTTCTCCGCCAGATGTAAAAAAGCCCTCGATTTGAATTTGATCGAGGGCTTTTTCTATTCAAGAAAAAATTACTTCTCTACAAACGCTCTCTCGTAAACGTAGTCACCTAACTGACCAAGACTTGGTGAGACCTTGAAACCTTTGGCATCGAGCATTTCTGAGATTTCTTTGAGCATCGATGGGCTGCCGCAGATCATGCCGCGATCATTGGCTGGATCCAAAGGCGGCAAACCAATGTCTTTGAACAACTGACCATTTTCGATCGCAGTGGTCAGGCGCCCTGTGTGCTTGAATGCTTCTCTTGTCACTGTTGGGTAGTAGATCAGTTTTTCACGAACCATCTCACCCAAGAACTCATCATTGGGTAATACGTTACGGATGTAGTCTTCATAGGCCAACTCACTGACCAAACGCACACCGTGGATCAAGACCACTTTTTCAAAGCGTTCATAGGTGTCTGGATCACGGATGATGCTCATGAATGGAGCTAGACCTGTGCCCGTGCTAAACAAGTAGAGGTTCTTACC
>JACCDH010159090.1_pt1 | contig 10124 bp, 6 predicted proteins | sample 7442481 | NCBI WGS metagenome assembly JACCDH01 (sample SAMN15323433, study PRJNA562643) | freshwater metagenome | isolation source: river surface water | place: USA:Blue River Watershed | collected 2017-08-15
AAGTTGCAGACATGATCAACGACAAATTAGCTTCTATCGGTGAAAAAATTGGTGTTGCTAAATTTGAAAGAGTAGATGCTCCTTATGTAGCTTCTTATATCCACGGTGCTTACCGTATGGGTGTATTGGTTTCTTTAACTGCTGAAGCTGCTGAATTGGGTAAAGACTTAGCAATGCAAATTGCTGCGATGAACCCAGTAGCGGTAGATGCTGATTCAGTTCCTGCTGAAACAGTTGCACGTGAAAGAGCAATCATCATTGATACCATGAAAGAAGATCCTAAAATGGCAGGTAAGCCAGAAGAAATGATTGCTAAAATTGCCGAAGGTAAAATTGCAGCATTCTTCAAGGAGCAAACTTTATTGGCTCAGTCTTTTGTTAAAGACGGTTCTAAAACAGTGGGAGACCACGTTAAGAGCGTAGGTGACATTAAAGTAACTGAGTTCAAGCGTGTGGCATTGGGATAAATTGCAAGCCAACACTGTTTGGTCCAAAAGATACAAATGATTCAAATACCTAGGAACTAAGTTGTTAGGCTTTGATACCACATAGAAAAGAGAGGTCCCTGGGCCTCTCTTTTTGTTTTAAATCCTTATCCAAAATTTGTATCTTGCATCTATTAAATCTAACTGATTATGCAGCCTAAATACAAACGCGTATTATTGAAATTATCTGGTGAAGCTTTGATTGGCACTGAGAGAACGGGCGATCCGTTCAATCCCAAAATCATTGAACAGTATGCCAATGAAATTAAAGAAGTAGTAGCGTTAGGGGTGCAAGTGGCTATTGTGATTGGTGGAGGAAATATTTACAGAGGGATGAACGAGGCGGATAGTGGAATTGAAAGAGCGCATGGAGATTATATGGGTATGTTGGCAACGGTGATTAACGCCATGGCCATTCAAGCTATGTTAGAAAAAATTGGCGTGTACACCAGATTGCAATCTGCCATCAATATGGATCAGGTAGCAGAACCTTATATCAGAAGAAAGGCGTTAAGACATTTAGAAAAAGGACGTGTAGTTATATTTGGTGCTGGAACCGGTAATCCTTATTTCACAACCGATACAGCAGGTTCTCTAAGAGCCATCGAAATGAAAGCCGATGTTATTTTAAAAGGAACTAGAGTAGACGGCATATACGATGAGGATCCAGAAAAAAACCCCAATGCAGTTAAGTTTGATAAGATTAGTTTCCAAGACTGTATCTCTAAAAACTTGAAAGTAATGGACATGACCGCTTTCACACTTTGTATGGAAAACAAATTACCGATTATTGTATTTGATATGAACCAACCAGGTAATTTAATGAAACTGGTAAAAGGCGATACGGTAGGTACACTTGTTGGCTAATTCAAATTCTTGCTTTAACCGCTGATGTAATTAATTCACTTCAACAAAATGGCTGCATTAATTTTATAGTATGCAAAAAACATTCTTTTCTTTATTGGTGGTAGCATTGTTCACAATGGGTTTGCAAGCAAAAGCGCAACAAAAATTAACTTTAAAAGAAGCCATACAACTTGCACTTCAAAACAGTTACGATATTAAGTTAATTGAGAATACCGTTGCGATTGCCAAAAATAACAATGACTATGGTGTTGCTGGCGCTTTACCAACCGTGACTGCAACAGGAGGTGAAAATAAAACCAAAAGTACATTAGAGCAGAAGTTTACGGATCCTACTAAAAATACAATAAGATCGGGTGTAGATGGAACTACTGTAACAGCGGGTGTAAATGCTTCGGTTATCTTGTTTAATGGATACCGCATACAAACTACCAAAAGTCGTTTAGCCGCTTTGGAGAATCAGTCTAACACTTTATTAAAATCGCAAATACAAAATACAGTTGCAACAGTGATGCAGCAGTATTATAATATTATTCGTCAACAAGCATTTTTGAATACCCTTCAAAAATCAATTGAGGCAAGCCAACAAAGACTAGACATTGTAAAAGCAAAACAAAATTTAGGGGTAGCCAATGAAGCCGATTTGTTACAATCAACGCTAGACCTAAACACATTGGTGCAAGCAAAAGAAAATCAATTATTAATTATTGGACAAGCCAAGTCGGATTTATTAAACGCTTTGGAAATGCCTGCTCAAACAGATATCGTTGCAATTGACAGCATTGTAGTTGATAAAAGTTTGTTGATAAAAGACATTGAGTCTAAGAGCTTGACCAATCCAAGTATTGAAAGTATTGCGCAGCAAATTAAAATAAATCAACTCATAGAAAAGGAAACACGTGCGCTGATGTATCCAACATTAAGAGCTAGTGCGGGTTATGCGTATAATAGCAACGCCTCTGCGGCAGGATTTAGTTTATTAAATGAAACCTATGGTCCATCCGTTGCAGTGAACTTATCCATCCCTATTTATACTGGAGGTGCTTCTAAAAGAAGTTATAAAAACGCACGCATCAATACGAACTCTGCCAATATCCAGTATAAAAACGCATTGTCCGATATGTCTACCAATGTGGTAAAAACGTATCAATCCTATCAAACGAGCGTTCAACAATTAAATACGGAGGAACAAAATTATTTGATGTCACAATCCTTATTGAATTTAGTGATGCAAAAATTTCAATTAGGACAGGCTACTATTGTGGATGTAAAACAAGCTCAACAAAGTTTTGAAGCTGCCGGATTTAGATTGGTAAGTTTGATTTACACGGCCAAGGTTGCAGAAGTGGAGTTAAAGCGTTTATCGAATCAATTAAGTTTCTAGTATTCCGCTATATCTTTTTCGCTCCTCTATTTAATTACTTCCAGCCATCTCCGTCAAGGATATTGCCGATGCCTCCAAGAATGCTTCCTTCTTCTTTACGTTGATAGGTTCCATAAGCTAAAATACGACCTGCCAAACGACTAATGGGCAAGGTTTGTATCCATACTTTTCCTGGCCCTGTTAGCGTGGCAAAGAACAAACCCTCTCCGCCAAACAAGGTATTTTTAATACCACCCACAAACTGAATATCATAGTTTACATTAGCGGTAAAACCAACAATACAACCTGTATCTACCTTTAATACTTCACCTGGCATTAGCTCTCTTTCAATCACATGACCACATGCGTGTAAAAAAGCCATTCCATCTCCCTCTAATTTTTCCATGATAAAACCTTCCCCACCAAAAAGACCGGTCCCTAATTTGCGTTGAAATTCAATGCCAATACTTACGCCCTTTGCAGCGCATAAGAAAGCATCTTTCTGACAAATTACTTTACCTCCTAAATTGGGCAAGAACATAGGGATAATTTTTCCTGGATAAGGAGAAGCAAAACTTACTTTTTTCTTTCCTGTATGTACATTGGTATAGGCAGTCATAAATAAGCTTTCGCCCACTAATGCGCGTTTGCCGGCTTGAAATAACTTATTTAAAATACTACTGTTTTGTTGAGCGCCATCTCCAAAGATGGTTTCCATTTGTATTCCTTCTTCCATCATCATAAAGGCACCCGGTTCTGCAATTGCAGTTTCTTGAGGATCTAATTCTACTGCTACATATTGCATTTCTTCGCCAAATATTTGATAGTCTATTTCGTGTGCTGACATAAATTATAATTTAATTCTACAAAGCTACAATTCCTCAATAAAAAACCCCTCGAAATTTTCGAGGGGTTACAATTTAATTTAAAAACCTAATTTTCAAGGATAGCTGGTTAAAACCAAGAACCATTGAATATATTATCGCCGTTGGCATTGTTTTTAGCCATTCTTCTTTTTACTTGTTTGTTGTGAATCCAAGTGCTAATTACCATCAATGGAATGAAGATAAAAGTTAATGGAGGAATACCTAACATGCTAATCCATTTGCCTCCAAAGTGACGACGCATTGGGCGACGCAACCTTTCCGCAATTAAATACATGGCAGGAACAATAAACAAAGTCATGAAGAAAGCAAAAGCCAATCCAAAAATAATGGTCCAGCTCAATGGCTTCCAAAATGCAACGTTGTCACCCCCAAAGAAAATATGTGGGTTTAATTCACTGAATAAAGTAACAAAGTTGATATTGAAACCTACTGCAATTGGAATAAATCCAAGAATAGCAGCAAGGGCCGTTAACAATACAGGAATAATTCTTGTTTTACCTGCTTGAATCACCGCTTCTCTTGTTTTATATCCACGACTTCTTAATTCATCTGCAAATTCAATAACTAGGATACCATTTTTTACTACGATACCTGCTAAGCCTACAATACCAAGTCCAGTCATGATACCAGATACTTTCATACCTGTTAATGCGAATCCCAATAATACACCAATGATGCTAAATAGGATCTCTGTTAAAATAATTACCGACTTCGAAATAGAGTTAAATTGCAAAACCAAGGTGAATAAGATTAACATTAAGGCAATAATCAATGCCTTCCCTAAGAACGCAACGGTTTCAAGTTGTTGTTCGTTTTCTCCTGTTTGTTTTACAGTTACGCCATCTGCAATGCCCTTATAGTTTTCAATGTATTGTGCAATTACCGCATTGACTGCAGTTGGATTGTATCCTTCGTTCATTAATACATTAGAACGCAATTGAATTTGTCTTTTTTGATTTTTTCTTTTTACACTTCCTAAAGTACTGGTAGGCTCCACTTTTACCAAGGAACTAATAGGAATGTTTTTAACCATACCTCCAGCGGCCATATCTCGGAAGGATAAACGCATATTTAATAAATCCACTAAATTTTTACGTTGCATTTCCTCGTTACGCAATTGAATTTTGTATTCGTCCTTACCATCTTTGATTTTTGAAATTTCTTTACCAAATAAAGCAGTACGAATTTGCATTCCAACCTGTGCAGAAGATACGCCTTCAATCAAAGCACGGTCTCTGTCAATCGTTAAGGTTAATTCAGGATTTTGTAAATCTACATCCATCTTTAATTCTTCGATACCAGGAATTTGAGCAGCGTCTAAATAATTTTTCAATCCAACCGCTGTTTTGATTAATTTATCAAAGTCCTCTCCCTGAATTTCAATATTTACAGGTGGCTCAGTTGGTGGACCACTAGACTCTTGGGTTACGGTTATTTCCGCACCAGGAATGCCTTTCATTTCCTTACGTACAGCTTCCAAATAAGGCTTAGTTGAAACGCCATCTCGCTTTTCAAATTCTACAAAGTTAACTTGTATACGTCCTAGTTCAGATCTGGTGCTTCTGTCACCCGTCATTGGATCACCTGCACCCACTGCGATATTAGAAATGATAGATTCTACTACTGGATTCTTTTTGCCATTGTCTGTGCCCAATACCTTGTTTACTCTTGCTTCCAATACTTTCGTAATGGAATCCGTGTGTTTTACTTCGGAACCTACTGGAAGTTTTAAATACACATATAATTGATTCGGATCTGCTTGAGGGAAAAATTCAATACCCGTTCTGCCTGTTCCTACACTAATTCCAAAAATAATAAAGGAGAAGATTAATAAGCCGAATGTGGCGAACAATAATTTAACAGGTCTCCATCCGGTTAATGACCTTCTTAAAATACGTTCATACAAATCCATCATATTAGGTAAAGTATGTTCTTGGAAACGCTTGATAGCATCGGAGATGAAATATCTATTGGCTACCACTAACAACATAAAGAAAATAACAAGGTTGCCTAAGAAGGTAGCTCCCATAAGGTCTAATACCAATCCAAAACCAATTGGGATCCAGAAATTCTTTTTCTTGAAGATAGCTGCTTTGGGTTCTGCATTATCGTGATCCTCGTGGTTCATAAAGTCTACAGCAAATACGGGATTCATAATAAATGCAACCACCAAAGAAGCCGCCAAGGTAAATATTAACATAGCTGGCAAATACACCATGAATTTACCAATGATGCCAGGCCAGAATAGTAAAGGGAAAAACGGCGCCAAGGTAGTAACCGTTCCTGCTAATACAGGAATGAATACTTCACCCGCAGCCATTTTAGCCGATGTAGTTGCTGTTAACTTACCCTTGCCTTGCACAAAAATTCGGTGTGTGTTTTCAATAACCACAATCGCGTCATCCACAATGATACCCAAACCAAATAATAAGGCAAATAAAACCATGAAGTTCAAAGTAATATTAGTGCCAATTAATAAGTTACCTGCAGGTAAAAATACAAATGCCACAAACATACTTAACGGAACCGACAAGGCCACAAAGAAGGCATTGGTAACACCCATAAAGAACATCAATACAATCAATACCAACACAAATCCAATCACAATGGAGTTCACCAATTCAGTGAAAGAAGATCTTGTCTTAATACTTTGATCGCCTGTGATCACGGTATTTAAATCCTTTGGCAAACTAGTTAATTTGGCCTCTTCTACAATTTTCTTTACTGCATCAGAAGTTTCAATTAAGTTTTCTCCACTACGTTTGATAATATTTAAAGTCAATACATTTTTTCCATCTAAACGTGCAAAGCTTTCGTTTTTCTTCACGGTATCTTTAATCGTAGCTACATCTTTTAAGTAGATAGGAGCCCCGCTTGTATTACGAACAATAATATTCGCAATATCGTTCGCGTTTTTTAGTTGACCTTTTAATTGAAGATTACGCTGCATATTGCCTACTTCTAAAAGACCACCAGATAAGTCTAAGTTCTCTCTTTGAATAGCATAGGTAATGTCATCAAAGGTGATACCAGAACTTTGCATTCTAAAATTGTCTACATTAATTTGAAACTCGCGTTCTGGCGCACCTACTAGATCTACTCGATTTACTTGAGTAATGCCCTCTAGTTTATCTTTTAAATCATCCGCGTATTTCTTTAATTGTACTGAGCTGTAATTACCACTTATATTCACATACATAATGGGTTGCTCACTAAAGTTAACCTCAATTACACGTGGATCTTGGGTTAAGTCATTTGGCAAATCAGTTTTTGCTTTATCTACCGCATCTTTTACTTTTTGTAAAGCAATATCCGGTTTCACGCTGGTGTTAAATTCTACTGTTATAGCAGAGAAGTCCTGTTGAGAAACAGAAGTGAACTTATTTATTTTAACGCCGGTAATCGCTTTAATTTGTTTTTCGATAGGGCGTGTTACCAAGTTTTCAATATCCTTTGGAGAATTTCCTACGTACACAGTTTGAACAAACATGGTAGGAATTACAATCTCTGGAAATTGCTCTTTCGGTAAGGTTAAAAATTGGTAAATACCACCAAGACTAATAAATAACATCACCAAATAGATAGATGTTTTGTTGGTAATACTCCAAGAAGTAGGTTTAAATTCTTTAAACTTTTCTTTTATATTGTTAAGTGTCGACATATGGATCGATTGTGCTTTTAAAAATTATTTAATGGTTTTTGTGATCAATTGACCATCATAGATAGACTGATAGCCTTCTGTGATCAAGATCTCGCCAGCAGCCAAACCGCTAAGCACTTCGATATTGTTACCATAGAATTCTCCGGTTGTAACCATTTTTTTACGCGCAATCATTTTTCCTCCTTCTACAACAGCTACATAAACAAATTTTCCTTTCTCATCATTTTGCAACAAGTTTACTGGAATGCTAATGGCGTCCTTCTTTTCGTAATCTTTTATTTTAACCTGAGCCAAAAGATTAGGTCTAAAGTTTTTATCTATTGGCAATTTTGATTCAATAAAGAAACTTCTGTTTAATGGATCAATAACATTACCTAAAACATTTACTTTGTTATTGATGGTCTTTTGAATATCAGGGAAGGTTAAGGTTAATTCTGTACCCACTTTTACTTTACCTGCGTAATTTTCAGGAACCTGTGCAGTTAATTTAAGTTTAGAGGTGTTTACAATTTTAATTTGACCAGGGCCCATGAAAAGTTCACCTACTTTCACATTCACTTCTTCTGCAACACCCTCTACATCACTATAGATGCTTGTAAATGCTAGTTGGTCACGAACCATACCCAATTGTTCCATGGCAGCTTTTAATTGACTCGCTAAGGCATCTGCATTTGTTTTTGCAGTCATCAATTGAATTTCGCTACCAATATTTTGCTCCCAAAGGTTTTTTTGTTTTTCGTATACAGATTTTGCTAAAGCAGCTTGAGATTTTAAAGTCTCAATATTTTGAGCAGCTGCGGCAGCGCTTTGTTTAATTAAGGTATTGTCTAATTGTAACAACAATTGACCTTTTCTTACATTGTCGCCTCTTTTAACATAGATGGCTCTTACTTGGCCACCACCTGCACGCGGTGTAATATAAGAAACGCTTTCAGACTCTACTTTACCTTGTAACTCAATATAGTGCGTAAAGGTTTCTATTTTAACAGTATCCGTTGCTACCAAGATGGCTTTTGCAGCACCCATACCCCCTGCCTTTTCTAATTCTTTCTCTAATGCAATAATTTGTGCATTTATTTCAAGGGCTTGTTTTTTTAAGCTTGCTAAAGATTTTTGTTTTGCTTCTACTGAATTGTCTCCGCCACCGCAAGCTGTTGCTAAAACGAATAAGCTAAGGGTTAAAAAAGTTTTTATTGATTTCATTTTATCTATTTTAATGTATTGTTATAATGATTTTAAGGGGGAAGAATTATAATTTTCCAGATGCTTTTAATAAATCTACTTTAGCAATCAAAGCAGCGTATAAAGCATTCATATAATTATTTTGAGCGCTTACCAAATCGGCCTGTGCTGCAGAAATTTCCGTATTTGAACCGGTACCTGCTTCAAATTTCTTTTTTGTTTGTTGATACACTGACTCTGCTAATTCCATATTTTTCTTTTGGAACTGAACGGTAGCTACGGAGGACATATAGTTTAATTTAGCTTGATTCATTTCATTGTCAATGCTATTTTTAAGTGCCTCAATTTGGTTCTCAGTTTGTTTCAATTCAATTTTAGTACGCTTAATTCTAGCATCTGTCGCAAACCCATTAAATATAGGTAGGCTAATATTTAAATTAATTAATGAGGTAGGGAACCAATTGCCTCCTTCAAAAAAGTCAAATTGGCTTCTTTGTGCATTTTTAGAATAACTTCCCGTCATTGAAATGGTAGGAAGATTGCTTAACTGATAACGCTTCACGTTAAATTGATTCATTTTCTTAACCGTGTTTAAGTATTGAAAATCCTTACGCACATTGTATTGAAAATCGGTTTCTGTTAAAATATCGTTGGTTAAGCTTTTTTCATTAATGACGTCGGTTAATACCAAGCTATCTTTAACAGGCATGCCCATTAACATTTTTAAGCCCATATAACCAATGGCAACACTGTTATTGGCTTTTAGCTTTTCTGTTTCTAAATTGTTTAATTGCACATTTACTTTGTCTACATCTAGTTTTTCAGCAAAGCCATTCTTATACATAATTTGAGCATCACGTGCTAAGGTTTTTAAACGCGTAATATTGGCGTCTAAAATATTTAGCTGTGTCTTGCTTGCAGACAATTGATAATAAATTTTATAAATATTTGCTTTGATATTTTCTTGCGTTAAGGCCGCATTTTTTCTTTGCAAATCCATAGAAGTTGCTCTTGCTCTTAGTGCAATAAATACTTGACCATCAAAAAGTAATTGTTGAAGGTTGGCTCCATAAGTAGCGTTAAATTTCGTTCCAAATTGCACGGGGATAAAGGTTCCAGCAGGACCGCCAAAAATTTGAGCAGGCAATAAGGAAGTAGGAATTTGTGTATAGTCTACAAGGTTGGTACTCGCTGTAATGGTTGGCAATGCAGCGGCGGCAATTTCTCTATTGGTTTGTGCTTGAACCTGAACGGCCAATAATGCATTTTTTACTTGCACATTATTCTTTTGTGCAAAGTCCACACATTGATCCAGGCTAAAGGCATGTGTTATCTTGTCTGCATCCTGTGCTTGTGAAAAGCTGGCTGCAGTAAGACCTAGGAGTAAGAAAAATAGTTTTTTCATTTTGTTTATTTATTGCTTGTTGTATTAATTAATTACGTTGATTGTTATTGATTTCAATAGGTTCTTCTGTATGGCTATTTGCTTTCATGTGACGTGCATTCGCAACCTGATCCTTATATTGTTCCATTAATTTGATACCCTCAAGGGACATCACACCGTATACAAAATTTTCAATAATTTGTAAGGTCACTTTTCCAATATCAAATCTGCTAAAAGGATACAATTCTGTATTAAAAGGAACGAAGCTGGTTTCTAATCGGTAGATAGATAAAATTTC
>JACCDH011190827.1_pt1 | contig 10124 bp, 10 predicted proteins | sample 7442481 | NCBI WGS metagenome assembly JACCDH01 (sample SAMN15323433, study PRJNA562643) | freshwater metagenome | isolation source: river surface water | place: USA:Blue River Watershed | collected 2017-08-15
ATGTCGCGCCACTGCTTGTACTGCTCCTCCACCGTGCCGTTGAGCATGATGGTGCGGTCGTCCAGATCGATCATCCTGGGCGCCACTTCCTGTTCCAGCGACTCGCCGAGCTCCTGCAGGGCAGCAATGTGGATCTCGGCCTCCGCGCTCTTGTCGAAGCCGCTCTTGATCATGTAGGCACCGGCGCCGACGCCGACCAGGGCGCCCGTCTGCACGGCCGCATTGCTGCTGGTGGCGGCGGCGATGCCCCCGACGATGGCGACAGTTCCCGCGATGAAACGGCGGCGGGCCGAGGCCTCGACCTGATCCAGCGTCATCGTGGCCTGGTAGCTCTGCTCGCGCCAGGAATCATAGGGCACACGCATCTGTCGGGCGTAATTGGCGTAGTAGTCCTGCACGGTGTCCACGAACAGATTGTCGCGCTGGCGGATCTCGCGGATGCGTTGCAACGACGGGTCATTGTCCGCCGGCAGGCGCACCACCTCGGTGATGCCGCGATTGTTCACACTCAGGTACTGCTCGAACAGCTCCGGCGCGAAATTGCGGGCGAACTGCAGTTCCGACACGGTGCGGATGGTGCCGATGCGCAGCTCCGTCAGATTCGCCTTGCGCCAGGCCAGCAGGTCGTTGGCGATGGTGTTGTAGATCACCTGGAACGGGTCATTGGCCTGACGCTGGGAGGCTTCGTAGGCGAACTCGCTGATGTGCTCCTCGTATTCCTTGGTGTACCAGATGGCGCCGGTGGAATCGCGCACGCTGATGTGGATGCGCATGCCTTCGCCGTCGGACTGCAGGATCTGGCCGTGGATGTAGACATCCATGGTGGAGGTTTCGTTGGGCAGCACCCGCACCGCACCCCAGTTGCCGGAGCGCTGCAGGGTTTCCGCCAGCAGGAAGGGCGCGTAGCGGGCCTCGGCATTGCGGATGGCCGGGCTGACCCGCTCTTCCTCGTCACGGTCCAGCTCGTCGATGCCCGGATCGAACACCGTGACGCCGACATCCAGCAGCAGGTCTTCCGGCGGTGCCGTGTCCTGCACCACCTGCACGTACTGGGTGGATTTCACCGTCGTGGTCGAGCACGCCAGCAGCAGGACGCTCAGCAGTGCCAGCACACTCATGCGCAGTGAAGAGAGGTTCATGCTCATTGACTCAGTCCTGTGTAACGTCGGTATTCATCCCACAGCGCCTCGCGCAGCACCGGGTCAGGTTCACGCATCGCCGCTTCGCGCAGCTGACGCGCCACGATGTCGTCGTCACGTCCGCTCGGGATGTCCTCGGGCGGCGGGAAGGTCTGGTCGGTCTCGGCACCCTGGCCGCCACCGGCACCCGGGATGCCCTGCGGTCCGTCGACGGCGCCACCAGGAGGCGCTGCGACAATGACCGGGCCGCCCGCCCCTCCCGCTCCTGCGCCGGCACCCCCGCCCCCGTCGGCCTCATCGCCCGGAATCTCGGTGTTGCGAGCGGCATTGGCCTCGGCCTGGGCGCGGGCGCGTTCGGCCAGGATCACTCCATCGAATTCTTCATAACCGCGATTGAGCGCGCCGTTCAGCACGGCCTGACGTTCGGCCGCCGTCATCGGGCCGGTGCCGCCATCGCCGAGGCCACCCGGCAGATTGTCCAGACTGTAGCCTCCTGCCGTGCCGGCAGTGGTGCCCCCGGATGCCCCGCTGGTGCCCGCCTGCCCGACCTGACCGCCCGCCGTGTCACGCTGCGCGCCGCCACTGCTGCCCTGGGTGGTGCCGGCGCTGGCGGTCTGCGCTCCGGCGGTCCCGGACTGACTGCCGGCGGCGGCGGGCATTACGCTGCCCCCTGTAGTCGCTGTCGAGCCGCTGGAAGAGGCACTGCCCGAGGCCGTCTCGCGACCCGCCGGCGTGGGCATGGACGGACTGCCGCTGCGCCCGGACGAGGACGCGCTGCTGGAACTGGACGAGGAACTTGAACTTGAACTGGAACTGCTCGGCATCGACGGCGAGGGCATGGACGCCGAAGGCATCGAGGAAGACGAGGATGAACTGGAGGGCATCGACGGCATCGAGCTCTGCGATGACTGCTGCTGACTGGTGGACTCGCACCCTGCCAGCACCAGCGCGATGGCGCCTGCCAGCAACCACTGTTTCGACATGGCTGTGTTCATGATGTCCTGCCTCTGCCCGAAGGCTGTTGCCAACAAGGCCGCGCCACGGCGGCTCTCAATACCAGAAATGAATCCTGTAACGCTCGCCCGGCGAGTCCACCGTGCGCCCCTCCACCATCCTCGGCCGCGCCATCCGGTCACGCATGGCGCTGATGATCTGCAGCTCGATGCGGCGCAGCTCGGGCGGCTCCTGAGCAAGGACCTCGAAGTCCGTCATGCGGCCATAGCGGCTGACATGAAAGCTCACATCGACATGGCCGATGCGGGCGCCGGAGTCCACATTCAGGCCCAGCGCCTCCTTCTTCTCGGCCGCAAAGCTCGTGAAGGAGGGCAGGAACTCGATCTCGCCGAACACTTGCTGCGCCAGCTCCGCACCGTCGGATTCGGCCAGCGCCTGCCAGGCTTCCTCGTAGAGGCGCAGGGCGGCCTGCCGGCGGTCACGCTGCAGATACCAGTCAGCAAGCTCGGCGCGCGCGCGGGCCAGCATGATACGTGTTTCCTGTGTGTCCGGTCGCCTTTCATCGGCGTAAAAATCGACGATCCTGGCCAGCGCCACTTCGCCGCCACCGCCGCCCTGCGGACGCGTGGAACGACCGGCGAACTCCGACACCATGCGGATGTTCGAGTTGGTCGGCGTGCTGACACTGGTGCCGGGCATGGCGAAGCGGGTCATCATGTCGGACGCGTCGGCCGTTTTCTTCAGCAGCGGCAGATAGCGCGGGTCGCGCGGCCCGAAATGGCTCACCACCGTGTCTGCCGCTGCACGATAGAGCAGGAAGGTCTGCAACAGACGCAGTGTCGGGTCTTCATCCACACCGCGATAGAACGAGGTGAGATTCCAGTATGCCATGTCCTCGAACACCGAGATCATGCGCGGATCATTCGCGCCGTACGCCTTTGTCTGCACATAGAAGGCGTACTGCTGCTGTTCGTCGGCCTCCTTCCACTGCCCCAGCGCGACATGGCCGTCCACGACACGCTGCACCAGCGGCACCTGTTGCGGACTGAACAAGCCGTGATTCACCCGGTTGATGTGCACGGCGCGATCGAACACCGTGACGGCCTGCTCGAACTCGCCCTGCTGCAGCAGCAGGCCGCCGAGCGTCTCGAGTTCCTGCGCCACCTCCTGGCTCCAGGCGCCGCCTTCGTATTCCAGTTCTTCCAGCGCCTGCTCGTAGCTGCCGATATCCTGCAGCCGCTCCAGATAGGCCTGCTGCTCCAGCGAGAGATCGGCAAACACGGGCAGGGGATTCTCGATCTGCGGCGCCGGCGCCGGCTGCATGAACGCGGCGATCAGCGCGGCGGCCTCTTCGCTCTCGACCCGGCTGAGCGCAATCGGCGGTTCCAGGTGCAGCACCTGCACCACGGGCACCGTGTCGTCCACCTCGCCTTCGGCCGCGTTTGCCGCCATGACTGTGCTCAGATCGGTGCGTGTCTCGCGCGCATCCTGTGCCAGTGTGCCGCCCGCCGCACTGCCCAGCAGCACGGTGGCGATGATCAGCAATTCCTGTCGGCCGGAAAATTTCACGGAGCAACCCTGACGTGTCACGTTAGCGTTGAATACTCGTGGAAGCGCCCGCTTCCTGCGTCGCGCCGAAGGCGTCAACGCACACTGCAGCCCTGCGGTTTACCTGTCAGCGAAATACTTGTGTGACTACAGACCCTGTGCGCGGCGCTCTGCGTTCAATCCCCTGTAATTGCAGCGGTTTGCACACTATAGTGCATGCAGCGCACGTGCCACTTATACACCGGGCCTCCGGGGCTGTAAACACGGGCTCCTTGCACCAAAAAACGGCACATGCCGAGCTCTGAATTCATTCGCGGAACCTCCATGCCAGAACTGCCCGAAGTCGAAACCACCCTGCGCGGGATCACCCCGCACGTGCTTGGACAACAGATTCTTGAAGTCATTGTCCGCAATCCACATCTGCGCTGGCCGGTGCCGGCTTCCCTGGCCCGGGAACTGCCCGGGCGCCACGTCGAACGCACTCAGCGGCGCGGCAAGTACCTGCTGCTGTTCGCCGGCGATGGCTGCCTGCTGATCCACCTGGGCATGTCCGGCAGCCTGCGCATTGTTCCTGCATACGAGCCAAGGCTCCCCCACGATCACATCGACCTGGTGCTGCCTGGTGAGCGCGTGCTGCGTTACTGCGACCCGCGCCGCTTCGGCTGCATGCTCTGGCTCAAGGACGATCCGCAACGCCACCCGCTGCTGCAGTCGCTGGGGCCGGAGCCGCTGGGCGAGCATTTCAGTGGCAGAACGCTGTTCGAGGGCTCGCGCGGCCGCAAGACCTCGGTGAAGGCCTTCATCATGGACAGTCATGTCGTGGTGGGTGTGGGGAACATCTATGCCAACGAGGCGCTGTTCATGGCGGGCATCCGGCCGACCCTGGCGGTCGGGCGACTCTCGGCGGCGCGCTGCGACCGCCTGGCGGACTGCATACGGGAGATTCTGGGTCGTGCGATCGCCATGGGGGGCACGACCCTGCGGGACTTCGTGGGAGGCGACGGCAAGCCGGGCTATTTCAAGCAGTCCCTCCACGTTTACGGCCGTGGCGCTCAGCCCTGCACGCAGTGCGGGACGCTGCTCAAGGAAGTGCGTCAGGGTCAGCGCAGCACGGTGTTCTGCCCCCAGTGCCAGCGCTGAGGGGCGGCTACTCCTGCCCTGCTCGCGTCATCATGGCGGCGGCCACCACGGGGTGGACGAATTTGGAGATGTCGCCGCCGTAGGAGGCGATCTCCCTTACCAGTGTGGAAGAGATGTAGGACAGATGTTCGGCGGGCGCCAGGAAGACTGTCTCGATGGAGGGTTCGAGTACCCGGTTCATGCCCACCAGCTGGAACTCGTACTCGAAGTCCGCCACCGTGCGCAGGCCGCGCAGGATGATGTTGGCGCCGCGCTGCTTCACGAAGTCGGTCAGCAGCGTGTCGAAGGCGCACACCTCCACATTCGGCAGATGGCCGAGCACCTGCGAGGCCAGCTCCACCCGGGTCTGCGCCGCAAGGGTTGTGGTTTTCTGGCGGTTGCTGCCCACCGCCACGATGATGTGGTCGAACAGCCGGGCCGCGCGCTCGACCAGATCGGTGTGGCCGTTGGTGATCGGGTTGAACGTGCCGGGATACACGGCGATCTTCATGCTTGCCCCCTGACGGCGGAAGGGGAGCCCCTCCCCCGGGTTTCTGATGTGCTGCCCCGGCACCCTGGCGGGCGCCACGCTCAAGCCGTGGCCATTCTAATCAATGCCCCCGACCACCTCAATCAAGTGTCTGAATGGCCTGCAGAATGCGCTGTTCCAGCCAGTGCGGCTCGTGGGCGCTGGTGAAACCGACATGGCCTCCCGCCGGAGTCAGCAGCAGTCGGATGTGACCCGGCAGGCGCGCCGGGTCGGGCAAGGAGCGTGCGGGGATGATCGGGTCATCCCGACTCTGGATCAGCACGGTGGGCAGCGCGATGTCCCGCAGCAGCGTGCCGCTGCTGCAGCGGTCGTAGTAATCCCGGGCTCCGTCGAAACCATGCAGGGGTGCGGTGACCTGATCATCGAACTCCCACAGCGTGCGCAGCCGGCGCAGATCGCCCAGCGCGGCCAGGCGCTCGGCCTGCTCCTGCCAGCCCTGCAGGCGAAAGTAGGCGAGCTTGGCCGTCAGGTCGCGCACCAGACGCCGGCGGAAGTAGTGGCCATAGAGCTTGCTCATGCCGGTATTGAGCGCTTCCGAACAATAGGCCAGCGCGAAGGGCGTCGATACCGCCACCGCTCCGATCACGTCCTGGCCGGCCGGGCGCCGGGCCAGCCAGTGCAGCAGCACATTGCCGCCCAGCGAGAAGCCGACTCCCACGACGCCGCGCTGACCCACCGCGAGACGCACCGCCTGGAAGACTTCCTCGACATCCTCGCTGCAGCCCGAGTGATAGGCGCGCGCCAGGCGGTTGATCTCGCCGCTGCAGCCGCGGAAGTTCATCGCCACACTGGTGTAACCCTGCGCCTGCAGCAGACGCTGCAGGGACAGGATGTAGGGCGAGGCCGAGCAGCCGCACAGACCGTGCAGCAGCAGGATCACCGGCAGGGAAGCGTCGCCGGCGGCATCCACCCAGTCGATGTCGAGGAAGTCGCCGTCCTGCAACTCCACGCGCTGACGGCGCCGGTGCAGGCTGTTGGATGGTGTGAAGCGGCGCCACAGCGTCTGACTGTGACCGTCAGGCAACCACCATGGGGACTGGAAATCGGCAGTGTTCATGCGCTGGTCACGGCACCGGTCTGGCGCTGATACAGACCGAAGTGGACATTGCCGGCCTGCTTCGCATTCAGCGCTCGCCAGGGCTGCGGCAGGGCCAGAGTGGTCAGAGGCTGTGGCGACTCGATGTACACCAGTGCACCGTCCCGCAGCAGCCCGCTCGTCTCCAGCGTCGCCGCGCTGCTCGCCAGCAGATCGGCCGCAAAGGGCGGGTCGAGGAAGACCAGGCCAAAGCGCGGCTGCGGACTCTGCTGCTGCAGCCAGCGCAGGGAATCCTCACAGACCACCTGCCCCCCCACGGCGCCGAGCAGAGCCAGATTCTGGCGGATGGCCGCCGTGGCGGCCGCGGAACTGTCGACGAAGGTGACATGGCGCGCGCCACGCGAAAGCGCCTCCATGCCGCAGGCCCCGCTGCCGGCGAACAGGTCCAGACAGTCTTCGCGAGCGATGCTGTCCTGCAGCCAGTTGAACAGGGTTTCCCGCACGCGGTCGGCGGTCGGGCGCAGTCCTTCCACATCGGGAAAGGCGAGACGTCGACTGCGCCACTGGCCGGCAATGATGCGCAGGGTATTGGCGGGTCTGGCCCGGGGCGTTTTCATGGGAGGCTGTGGGGCGGCGGCTCGGTGTTTAAGAATCGCGGAGGATGGTAGCATAGCCGGCCTTTCCAGCACCCTCAGAAGACATTCAGCCATGTTCAGTTTCTTGAAGAAGAAGGCCGACACCGCGGCAGACGCCACGCCGCAGAATGCCGTCGAGGCCGCCCCCGAGGCTTCTGCCGCCGCGGTGGAAGCAGTACCGGCTGCAGAGGAATCCGGCGGCGGTCTGTTCGCGCGCCTGCGCCAGAGCCTTGGCAAGACCCGCGCCGCGCTGGCGGACTCCCTCAGCTCTCTGATTCTCGGCCGCAAGACCATCGATGAGTCGTTGCTCGAAGACATCGAGACGCAGCTGCTGACCGCCGACATGGGACTGGCCGCCACCGAACACATCATCAGCGCCCTGACCCGCAAGCTCGACCGGCGCCAGCTCGCCAGCCCCGAGGCCCTGCTCGACAGTCTCAAGGACGAACTCACCCAACTGCTGACACCCTGCGAACAGCCCCTGCAGATTCCGGTCACTGAGGGGCCTTACGTGATCCTGGTGGTGGGCGTGAACGGTGCCGGCAAGACCACCACCATCGGCAAGCTGGCCCGCCGGCTGCAGAAGGACGGCAAGAAGCTGGTGCTGGCAGCGGGCGACACTTTCCGTGCCGCGGCCGTCGAGCAGCTGAAAGTCTGGGGCGAGCGCCACCAGATTCCGGTCATCGCCCAGCCCACCGGTTCCGACAGCGCCTCCGTGATCTTCGACGCCTACCAGTCGGCCAAGGCGCGAGGGGCTGATGTGCTGATCGCCGACACCGCCGGGCGCCTGCACACCAAGGACAATCTGATGCAGGAGCTGGAAAAGATCACCCGCGTCCTGAAGAAGCTCGACCCGGCACTGCCGCACGAGACCCTGCTGGTTCTGGATGCCACGACTGGTCAGAATTCGCTCAATCAGGCGCGCAGCTTCCACAAGTGCGTCAAGCTCACCGGCATCGCCCTGACCAAGCTCGACGGCACGGCCAAGGGCGGCATGGTGTTCGCCATCGCCAAGGAGCTGGGCCTGCCGATCCGCTTCATCGGCGTGGGCGAGACCGCGGAAGACCTGCGCCCCTTCGAGGCCCGCGAGTTCGTCGACGCCCTCTTCACCCAGTCCTGAGTTTCACCGTCTGCAGCAGGTCTTCGCATGATCCGGTTCGACAATGTCAGCATGCGCTATCCCGGCGGTCACCAGGCTCTGAACCAGGTGAACTTCGAGCTGGCCGACGGCGAGATGGCCTTCCTGACCGGGCGCTCGGGGGCCGGCAAGAGCACCCTGCTCAAGCTGCTCATGGTCATGGAGAAGCCCAGCCAGGGACAGATCCTCGTGGATGGCCGCAACCTCGGTCGCCTGCCGCGCCAGCAGATCCCCTTTCATCGCCGCCGCATCGGCGTGGTGTTCCAGGACCACCAGCTGCTGTTCGACCGCAGCGTGTTCGACAATGTCGCCCTGCCCCTGCAGATCGAGGGCTTTCCGAAGCACGAGGCCGATCGGCGGGTGCGTGCCGCGCTCGACAAGGTGGGCCTGCTGCGCAAGGAAAAGATGAATCCCCAGCAGCTCTCGGGCGGCGAGCAGCAGCGCGTGGGGATCGCCCGGGCAGTGGTGAACCGGCCGCAGATCCTGCTGGCCGATGAGCCCACGGGCAATCTTGACCCGGAGCTGGCCGCCGAGATCATGCAGCTGTTCGAGCAGTTCAATCAGGTGGGCGTCAGCATGCTGATTGCCAGCCACGATCTGTCGCTGATCACCCGCCTGCAGCACCGCATCCTGACTCTGGATCAGGGCTCTCTGGTGCAGGACGCCTGGCAGGGCGCCGAGCCCGCCGCGCGCAGGCCTCACCCATGAGTCGCCTCAGACGCCCCGCCGGAGCACAGCAGCACCGTCGCACGCTGCGCTCCACATTCCAGTCGACTGCCCAGACGCATTGGCGCACCGCCAGGCAGAGCCTGCAGCGCTTGCTGCAGACTCCAGTCGCCACCGCCATGACGGTGGCGGTGATCGGCATTGCGCTGGTCCTGCCGGTGGGCCTGCTGCTGACACTGGACAATCTGCGCGGCCTCAGCGGCAATCTCGGCAGCGTGAGTCAGGTGTCCGTCTACCTGGAAGACAGCGTGAGTGCAGCGCAGGCCGTCACCCTGGTGCAGGAACTCGGGCAGCGCGAGGATGTGCAGCAGGCACGCTATGTCTCGCCGGAAGAAGGGGCAGAGGAATTCATCGCCTATTCCGGGCTCGGCGACGTCCTGGCTGCGCTGTCTGAAAACCCTCTGCCTGGCGTCATCGTGCTGACACCGCAGCTGCTCGATGCCGCGGGGGCGCAGACACTGCTTTCGGATCTGGAAGGCCTTCCCGGCGTGCAGTCCGTGCAGTTCGATCTGGCCTGGGTCGAGCGCCTGCAGCAGCTTCTCGCACTGGCCGGCCGGGCCGCTGCCGGTCTGCTGCTGGTGCTGTGCCTGGGCGTTGCCTTCGTGACCGGCAACACGATACGTCTGGCCATCGAAGGACGCCGGGCCGAGATTGTCGTGGTCAAGCTGGTGGGCGGCACGGATGCCGATGTCGCCCTGCCCTTCCTCTATTGCGGCGCCTTCTATGGCCTGGGCGGCGCGATCGGCGCCTGCCTGCTGCTGTGGCTGGGGATGCTCCTGCTGCAGGGGCCGGCCCAGGCCCTGCTCGCACTGTATGGCAGCGATTTCGCGCTGCAAGGGCTCGGCCTTGGCGGCGGCGCCCTGCTGCTGGCAGGTGGCAGTCTGTTAGGCTGGCTCGGGGCACTGCTGTCGGTGCGGCAACACCTGGCTGCCATAGAGCCGCGCTGAGCGCATTGACTGCCTCGATCACGGCCATGCAGAGATTCGAATGGCCAGCACAGGAGAAGTTGTTGAAAACTGCTCTTGAAATGAGCAAACACGCCCCCACCCAGTGTTTCCCGGGGCGTGTGAAAGGCTCACCGGGCGGCTCTGCGGCTTGGTAGCCAGATTCGAAGTGGCGATGCTAGAATCGAATCGCAAGGGTTGAAAACGTGGTAGTTCTGGCGTTCTTGCTGGTCGCAGGGTTCAATCAACGCACATAGATGAGAGTCAAAGGCTGATTATGAGTAACGGAAAAAGTTTGCAGGTTATGGGCCCCGTGGTTCCGGGTCGTGATTTGA
>JACCDH010695514.1_pt1 | contig 10123 bp, 10 predicted proteins | sample 7442481 | NCBI WGS metagenome assembly JACCDH01 (sample SAMN15323433, study PRJNA562643) | freshwater metagenome | isolation source: river surface water | place: USA:Blue River Watershed | collected 2017-08-15
AGAAGAAACTGGTCGAACCATAATTGCTGCGTTCAGGTCTGAAGTTTGAATAACCTGCGCGCCCGAGCTCGGAACCTGATTTGCGATGTTTGGCACAGTGATCATGTTGCCTCGATCATGCTCGCAGGCGGTGGATCAAATGGCCCACCCGGATACAACTTGTTCACCTGCTGCATTGTTGTGCGCCAGATGTCGTGACGAACCGTGTTAGCCGCCTTGCCGTTGAGTCGCACTCGCGGCAGGGCAACCGAACCAGAAACGTTGCCAACCCAGGTTGCTGTTGAAACCGCGCTCGAGTAACCGGTCATCCAAGTTTGAACACCCTCGTCTGTTGTTCCGGTTTTTCCGGCGAGCGGAGTGTTGTCTCGGGTTGATGAAGCGCTACCGGTTCCGCCGCTCATTACTCGCTGCAGCGCGTAAGTCATTCCGGCTGCAACTTCTGGGATTACCGCAGCGCTGCAAATTGAGCGTGGCGGGGTTAGCTCTTTCTTGGTTGAACGCACAACAACGCGGTCGATTGCGATCGGTGAGCAGTAGACGCCCTTGTTTGCAATCGCTGCACCGGCTGCAGCCATGGTGAGTGGCGAAAGTTCGTTAACGCCAAGAATCGACGAAGGCACATATTGCAATTCGGTGCCGTCTGAGCGCTTCACGCCGAATGCAACTGCCGTGTCACGGATGTCGCATAGGTCGAGCTGGCTCGCCATGCTGGCGTATGCGGTGTTTACCGAAAGCGAGGTAGCCTGCATTACCGAAAGGTCTTCGGGTTCTTTCACGATGTTGTTCGGTGCCCAGGTGCCCAGAAGTGTGCCACAGCGGGCCGCGAAGTCAGCCGCGTTCCACTCCTTTACGCGCCCGTCAACGTGGTCGTTTAGCTTGAATCCGCGGGTCAACCAGGCGGCCAGGGTAAAGATCTTGTAGGTCGAACCGGTCTGAAAGCCGCTAGAACCACCGTGACTCTTGTCGCTCGAATAGTTCACCGCGGTTCTGCTCGGGTCGTCACTGAGTGTCTGGTCGTAGATGCGGTTTTGCGTCATGGCCAAGATTCGACCGGTGCCAACCTGCACAGAAACTGTTGCCGAACCGAGTCTGTTTTCGTTGGTTGGCGGAGCCCACTTGTTTGTCGCTGCGTAGGCTGCCTGTTGCACATCCATGTCCATCGAGGTGTAAATCTCGAGTCCGCCGCGGCGAAGAAGCATCTCTCGATCTTCTAGCGTCGGGCCAAACTCAACGTTGTTGCGAATCTCCCAAACCGCGTAGTCGCAGAAGAATGCGGTTACCTGGTTCGCCTCGCAACCGGCTGGTGTGTCACTCAAGTTCGTGATGATTGGTGTTGCCTTGGCTGTTGACGCTTCTTGAGCAGTTATGTAGCCCTCTGCCTGCATGTTGTCGATTACGTAGTCGCGTCGACTCTTAGCACGGTCAAGGTTTTCGGCCGCGTCTGGACGGTAGTCGTTTGGCGATTTCAGCATCGCCGCCAAAAGCGCAGCCTGCGGAATGTTTAGGTCTTTTGCCTCGACACCGAAGTAATACTCAGATGCCGATTGAACGCCGTTGATCTGGTTTCCGAAGAAAGCGAGGTTCAGGTACCCCGCCAAAATCTCTTGCTTAGTGGCAACGCCTTCTAGCGCAATCGCCAGACGAATTTCGCGAAGTTTGCGTTCGACGGTAGCAACTGTCGCCTCTTCAATGGCTTGTTTGTCGCCACTCAGGTTCGCAGCTTCGACAAGTGAGTTCTTCACATACTGCATCGTGATCGTCGAGCCACCTGGGCCACCGCCACCCATGGCAGCGTTGGTTAGGGTCGCGCGAATTAGCGAGATTAGGTCGACTCCGCCGTGCTCAAAGAAGCGTGGGTCTTCGGTGGCCACCACGGCGTTGCGAATGTTCGGCGACATGTCGTTGTAGTCAATCGAGATGCGGTTCTCGTTGTAGAACTTGGCCACCTCAACCGGCTCGCCGTTCTTGATGCCATAGATGGTCGAAGCCTGCGATGCGTTGACCGGCTTGATGTAATCGGGAAGGTTCTCAAAGATAGAGATTCCGGCAGAGGCGGCGAACCCGCCAACGAGGATGATCGGGGCTAAAACCACCATGGCTAGCACTCCCGCAATAGCGCTCAATCCACTGAACTTTAGGATTGCGCTAAAGAAGGTCTCGTTCTTCTTGCCGCCAGACATAACGTTAAGGTTACCCGAGAAAGTCTGGGATAATTCTGAGCATGACTAAGTGGGAATACCTAACAACACCCCTTCCGCCGCACAACCAGACCGCGATTTTGAACGACTGGGGCAAAGACGGCTGGGAGCTCGTGACCATCGAAACCAACGCGATGGGAGGCCTCGTGGCCTTTTTCAAGCGCCCTCTGGAGGGCTAATGTCTGCTATCGAACAGCGCCTAATCGAGCTCGGATCGCCCCTTCCTGAGGTGGCCAAGCCCGTGGCGGCATACGTGCCGTCTGTGGTTTCGGGCAACCTGGTATTCACCTCGGGGCAGCTGCCATTCAGCAGTGGTGCTCTCTTGTCAACCGGCAAGGTGGGGGAGTCTGACGGCTTGGTTGACCCAGCACTAGCCAAGACCCTCGCCCGTCAGTGTGCGCTCAACGCGCTCGCGGCAATCAAGTTGGCCATCGGCGATCTCGACCGCGTAACCCGCATCGTGAAGGTTGTCGGTTTCGTTTCTTCGGTTCCTGAGTTCACCGGTCAGCCTGGAGTAATGAATGGCGCTAGCGAATTCTTGGTCGAGGTTTTCGGCGACAAAGGCATTCACGCGCGCAGCGCAGTTGGTGTTCCTTCTCTTCCGCTTGACTCACCGGTCGAGGTCGAGCTAATCGCCGAGTTTAAGTAGCAATTTTTCGGCTGTCGTAAAAACCGCATCGATGTAAGTCATTTCTGCCCAGCTGAACCACTCTCGAGTGAAATCACTCACATCGTTTACATCGATAGATTCGTGAAGGCCGTTTGAATCTCTTGCCAGTGCGGCCAAACGATTTAGTTTTTCTAGTTCAAGCTTTTCGCTTGTGATGATTTCCATTGCCATGGCGAGAGGCCAAACACGACCTTGCCCGGTGTGCTGGCTGCCGATGTGACTTGCTTGCGATCCGGCAAAGAACCACGCATTTGCTGTGCTCAACACGAACCTTCGGGTGTCTAGGTAGCGCGAATCGTCGGTTGCACAATAACCCAGGTACGGCAGGCTGAGCAAAGAAGGGATATTTGCGTCGTCAATCTTTAAACTTTCACCTTTGCCATCTATCTCGTAGGCGAAAACACCATCGACCACCGCAAACTTCTCAATAGCCGCACGAATCGATTCGGCTAGTTTTCTGCATCTATCTGCCAGTACTGGGGTTGCAAGCTTGGCTAAGCGCCCGAGTTGAGCGGCCGCATAGGCATTCTGAGGAATGTTGAACGGCAATTCACATGCGTCATCTGAGGGCCTAAAGGCCGACCAAATTAGACCGCAATTCTCAAAATCAGCACCTCGCCCGTCGGGGTAGAGCCAGTCGTGTTTGGGTGCCTTTGGCCTGGTAAAGACATAGCTTTCGGGGTCGTGTGACAACTCACGTTCGAAGATACTGATGATTGAATCTGCCGCTCGCCACCAGGATTCGTTTAGATGATCGTGACTGCCGGTTGCTTCGGTCAAACCGAGGGAAATGTCAAGAAAGCTGGCCAGCGAATCGATTTCCCACTTGCGTTCGAAAACCCATGGGCTTTGGTCTTCGAAGTCATTGTGCCAGCGATTCGAGTTAGCCGAAACATTGAAGGCATTCGCATAGGGGTCGATTGAGATGAAGAACGTCTGAGTTGAAATAACGCCTCTCACAAAATCAGCAAGACGCGAGTCGCTGCAGAAACGCAGAAGCGGCTTGATTTGAAAACTCGAATCGCGCAACCACATAGCGTCGATATCTCCGGTTGAAATGAAAATTCGATCTTCATCCAGCTGAGTTGATGCGTGATCGAAAAGTCTGGCTATGCATTCGGCCGCTAGTTGTTTGTGGGTCAGCAACTCGTTTGGCAGCGAATTCAAATGCGCCAAGGCCACGTGTTTGGCTTCGTGAAATGCTTTGTTGCTAATCGTTTGCCCCGCCAGCAATCTTGCCGCTGATGATATCCATCACGCTGGTGTCGGCGAGCGTTGTGACATCGCCAATCGGGCGATCTTCTGCAACATCGCGAAGCAGGCGACGCATGATTTTTCCGCTTCGGGTCTTCGGCAATTCGGCAACCACAATAATGGTTCGCGGCTTTGCAATCGGCCCAATCTCTTTGGCAACGTGATCGCGCAGAATCTTTGAAACATCGGCGTCAGAGCCGGCTGCTTCGATTTGATTTTGACGCAGAATAACAAACGCCACAACTGCCTGGCCGGTGGTTTCGTCTTTTGCGCCGACCACAGCAGCCTCGGCAACAAACGGATGAGAGACTAAAGCGCTTTCGATTTCAGCTGTCGACAAACGGTGACCCGAAACGTTCATCACATCGTCAACTCGACCGAGCAACCATAGGTCGCCCTCTTCATCCCACTTAGCTCCGTCGCCGGCAAAATACTTGCCCTCGAACTTCGACCAGTAGGTTTCTTTGAAGCGGTCTGGGTCGCCCCAGATGCCACGCAGCATCGACGGCCAAGGCTCGGTTAGCACCAGCAATCCAGGCTCACCGCGACCGAGTTCTTTGCCCTCGTCGTTGAGCACAGCGGCCGAAACTCCAGGTAGCGGCACCTGCGCAGAGCCCGGCTTCAGTGTGGTCACGCCAGGCAGCGGCGACACCATGATGGCGCCGGTCTCGGTTTGCCACCAGGTGTCAACTATCGGGGCTTGCCCGCCGCCGATGTGTTCGCGGTACCACATCCATGCTTCTGGGTTTATTGGTTCGCCGACAGAACCAAGAACACGGATGCTCTTGAGGTCGTATTTGTCTGGAATCTCGCTGCCTAGCTTCATGAATGAGCGAATCGCGGTTGGCGCTGTGTAGAAGATGCTCACTTTGTATTTTTCGATGATGCTCCACCAGCGACCCCAGTCTGGAATGTCTGGTGTGCCTTCGTAAATTACCTGGCTTGCACCGTTGGCGAGCGGGCCGTAAACGACATACGAGTGGCCGGTGATCCAACCAACGTCGGCGGTGCACCAGTAAACATCTTTCTCGGCATGCAGATCGAAAACATTTTTGTGCGTGTATGCGGCTTGAGTTAGATAGCCACCAGAAGTGTGCAAGATGCCTTTTGGTTTTCCGGTGGTTCCCGAAGTGTAAAGAATGAACAGCGGATGCTCGGCGTCGAATGCCTGGGCCTCGTGTTCTTCGCTAGCGCTGCCAACGATATCGCTCCACTCAACGTCACGACCTTCGACCCAGTTGACAGATTGGTTGGTGCGACGAACTACTAAAACATTTTTCACCGTTGGGCACTTGCCCGCACTTAGCGCTTCGTCAACTGCGGGTTTTAGCGCACTTGCCTTGCCCTTGCGATATCCGCCGTCTGCCGTGATGACGAGTTTTGCCTCTGCGTCTTCAATGCGTGAGCTGAGCGACTCGGCGCTGAAGCCACCGAAAACAACGCTGTGCACCGCACCGACTCGAGCGACCGCCTGCATTGCGATCACTGCCTCGGGAATCATCGGCATATAGATGGCAACTCGGTCGCCAGCTTTAATGCCAAGAGCAGTTAGGGCATTCGCTGCCTTTTTCACTTCGCGGGTGAGCTCTGCATAGGTGAGTTCTTTTGTGTCGCCAGGTTCGCCCTCAAAGAAGAGCGCGGTGCGATTGCCGTTGCCGGCCTCAACGTGTCGGTCTAGGCAGTTGAAGGAGATGTTGAGTTTGCCATCGGCAAACCATTTGGCAAACGGCGCATTGCTGAAATCTAAGGTCTGGGTGAAGGGCTTGTGCCAATGCAGCTCTCGAGCCTGCTTGGCCCAGAATGCAAGCCTGTCGGCCTTTGCTTCGGCATAGAGACTGGCCTGTGCGATGGCTTGTCGGGCAAACGCCTCACTCGGCGCGAAGTGATAATTCTCGGCAGACATCGTTGTCCTCCTGCTTTTGTTTCCTGCTCGTCATAATGCCACAGATTGAAATCTCAATTTCGGGTCAGCTTTCGATTTCTCAAAATTCGCTGGTAAACCGTTGAAAATTCGCCGATGTAGCAACGAATGGGGGTAACCGAAGATTATGCTTTAAGGGCTGGCTAGTTCCAGCAAGTTATACCGATTCCCCCAATCAGGTATAACGGGCGGCAGGTTTCCCCCAAACCTGCCGCCATCTCTCTTTAATCCCCAGATTTGCGTGGAACATCCCGCACCCTTTGGTCATCGATAATCCTTGGCCTATGTTTACCCAGCCCGAGCTCGTGCCCATAGCCCAGCTTCTTGCCGAGTCGGGGGTGAGCGACCTGGTTTTCAACGGTTACGCTCACGCTTCGGTTCTTCGCCACAATCGCTGGTCGCCGGTGCAATCGGGTTTTGAAAACGAAGAGCAGCTTGCAGCTGCTGCGAAGTTGTTGGCGTCTCTCGGCGGCAGGCAAATAGATCTGGCGCACCCTTTTGCTAGCGCCAACCTCGACAAAGTGCGGGTTCACGCGATGCTGGCTTCGGCGGTTAATCTGCAAACCCATCTTTCGATTCGCGTTCATGCCTCACGCGACCTAGCGCTGAGCCAGTGGCTCGGGGTAAATCAAATTGAGCAGGCGCAGATTCAGCTATTGCGAAGAGTGCTCGATAGCAGAGAAAGTTTTTTGATTAGTGGTTCGGCAGGTGCCGGAAAAACAACTTTGCTAAGAGCGTTGCTTTCAGAAGTTGCTGCCGAGCGCGTCATCACCATCGAAGACACCGCCGAGTTACAACTGCTCTCAAAGCAGTGCGTTTCTCTTGTTGCGCGCGAGCCCAATCTCGAGGGTCGAGGCGAGATAACGCTCAATCAACTTCTAGTTGAGTCGCTTCGAATGCGCCCTGATCGAATAGTTGTCGGCGAGGTGCGATCTGTAGAGCTAGTCACTTTGTTGCAAGCCAGCAGCTCTGGGCACTGTGCGGCAGCAACTATCCATGCGGCTTCGATAGAACAGGTATCTTCGCGAATCGAATCGATTGCCATAGCCAGTCATTTCGAGCCCAGCCAAATTGCTACCCTCGCCAAGCACTCGATACCGTGGCTTATTCATGTGTCAACCGATGGTTCGCGTCGCCACCTAGAAATTCGGCGCAATGTCTGATCGTGAAGTATTTGCAAAGTTCAACTCGTTGATGGCTGCTGGTCTATCCATCGAGCAGGCCACGCGAATTGCAGACCCGTCTCGTCTGAGTGAGCAGTTTCAGAAGCACTATCGATTGCTTATGGCTGTTTGCCAAGAGGCTGGCGGGTCGCCGGTGTTGGCCTTGCGCAATCTCGAGAAAATCGCCGAACTGCAGCAAGAAAGCGAGGCGAAACTTCGGGTGGCCGGCGCTATGCCCAAGGCCACTGCGCGACTCGTGCTCTTGCTTCCACTGGGTTCAACGCTGTTCGGCCAGCTGCTTGGACTAGGTTCAGTTGCCGTCTTTTTCGAGTCTTTACCCGCGCTCGTTTCTCTCTTGATTGGTTTACTGCTGCTCATTTCGGCACAGGCCTGGTCGCAGCGCATAATCAACAGCACAAACAAATTGCAGCAGGGCAACGAGATTGTGTTCGATGCAATCGCTCTCTGCCTTGACGCCGGATTGCCACTTAGGCAATCGCACGAGGTTTCGACCAACGCTTTTGCAAAGAATTTTGAAATTGAAGTTGCCGACGAAACAAAGAGTGACTTAGCCGAGCTCGTGAGATTCGCAGAACTTTCTGGTGCGCCAACAGCAAAACTGCTTCGCAATTGCGCAGAAGAGAGTCGGCGACAAGCGGCTTATGCGCAAGCTGAAAATCTTGAGCGTGTTTCGATTCGGCTTCTTGCTCCGCTGGCGGTTTTTGTCTTGCCAGCATTCGTGCTGATTACGGTTTTGCCAATCACAATTTCACTCATCACAAACTAACGACAGGAATGCATTGAAAAACAAAAGTCTCGCACAGCAAATTCGAACGTTCTGGTTTCGAGACGACACCGGTGCCGCAACGGCAGAGTATGCGATTGCCACTATGGCGGCCGTCGGTTTTGCGGGTTTACTCGTGGTGATCATGCGCAGCGAAGAGGTGAAAGAGATCTTGCTAGATCTAGTGCGCAGCGCACTGACTTACACCGGCCAAGATGAAACCGCGGGCAACCAGTGACACGGGGGCCATTACGGCCGAGTTTGCCGTGGTGCTGCCAACCGTGTTCATGATTTTGTCGATCTCACTTGCTTCGCTATCGGCTCAGCTTGAGCGGTTCAAACTGGTGTCACTGGCCGCCATGATCTCTCGGGCAGCGGCCAGGGCCGAGCCAGTTGATGTCTTGAACGCGGTCTTCGCCGAGCAGCTCGAGGGTCGCAGTTTCATCATCAGCAGCCGGGGTGCGATGGAATGCGTCGAGGTCTCGCAAACCCTCAAAATCGCACTTTTGCCCGATTTGGTGCTGCGACTCGCCGAAACGCAGTGCGCGAGAAAAATCGGTCTCTAAAAGTGGCATTTCAACCCAAATTGACCGAAAATCGAGGCTCTGGCACGGTTTTAGGTCTCGGCCTGGTGCTAACCACCCTAGGTGCCCTGCTTGCCAGTAATTTAGCGGTTTTGGCCTTCTTTTCGGCCGAAAAACTGGCCGTTCAAGCCGACCAAATCGCGGTTGCCGCCGCGAATTCGGCCAGGGGTTTGAGCAGCGGGTATCCCTGTCAAGTTGCTGACCAAATTGCAACTATGTATATGGTGTCTCTTGACTCATGTCGTATTGTCGGTTTCGATTCATTTATACGGCTGCGTTCTGCTGTGGTCGGCATCGAGTTGAAAGCATCATCTCGAGCTGGGCCTGCTGGGGGCAACTGAAACAAGGAGCAATGCGTGGCAAATAGCCGAAAACTGGTCATCGTTGAGTCGCCGGCCAAAGCAAAAACCATTGGCAAGTATCTGGGCAACGACTTCGAGGTCTTGGCCTCGGTCGGGCACATCCGTGATTTGATCGACACCAAAGACGTGCCATCTGAGCTCAAGAAGACCTCGGTCGGCAAGTTCTCAATCAACATCGAGAATGATTTTGAGCCGATGTATGCAATTTCGGCGGGCAAGAGCAAGACCGTTAGCGACCTCAAGGCCGCCCTGAAAAACGCAGATGAGCTCTATCTCGCTACCGATGAAGACCGCGAAGGTGAGGCCATTGCCTGGCACCTGATGCAGGTGCTCAAGCCAAAGGTGCCGGTTAAGCGAATGGTGTTTCACGAAATCACCAAAGAGGCCATTCAGGCCGCGCTAAGTCACACACGCGACATCGACGAAAACCTGGTTCAGGCCCAAGAGACTCGACGAGTTGTTGACCGACTATACGGCTATGAAGTTTCACCAGTTCTTTGGCGCAAGATTAACCGTGGTCTGAGTGCCGGTCGCGTGCAGTCACCTGCAATGCGTTTGGTGGTTGAGCGCGAGCGCGAGCGCATGGCATTCGTTTCGGCAAGCTACTTCGACGTCAAGGCGATTCTCGACTCTCAGGTTTCGGGCGAACCAAACTTTGAGGCCAAGCTTCTGAGCATTGATGGCAAGCGCATCGCAACCGGCGAGAGCTTCAACGATCTCGGTGTGCTCAAGTCAGACGTTCGAGTTCTCACCGAAGCAGAAGCAAATTCACTCGCCGAGCAAATGAAGTCGAAGTCGGTTGACATCGAAGTTACTTCGGTCGAAGCTAAGCCATCGACTCGCCGCCCTGCTGCACCATTCACAACTTCGACACTTCAGCAAGAGGCATCGCGCAAACTGCGCATGTCTGCAAAACAAACCATGGATACCGCGCAGTCGCTGTATCAAGAGGGTCACATCACATACATGCGAACAGATTCGCCGACGCTTTCGGCGCAGGCAATCTCTGCAGCAAGATCACAAGCCGCCGAGATGTTTGGCAAAGAGATGGTTGCCGATGCTCCTCGCGTTTACACAGGCAAGTCGAAGAACGCGCAAGAGGCGCACGAAGCGATTCGCCCAGCCGGCGAGGTGTTCAAGCGCCCATCTGAGATGTCTGGCGTTATCTTCGGAAGGGCTTTTGAGCT
>JACCDH010980802.1_pt1 | contig 10122 bp, 8 predicted proteins | sample 7442481 | NCBI WGS metagenome assembly JACCDH01 (sample SAMN15323433, study PRJNA562643) | freshwater metagenome | isolation source: river surface water | place: USA:Blue River Watershed | collected 2017-08-15
GTCGAGCGTGAAGGCCTGTCGGTGCGTCATCCGGCGCGCTTCGTGCTGGTCGGCAGCGGCAATCCGGAAGAGGGCGAACTGCGTCCGCAACTGCTCGACCGTTTCGGCCTTGCGGTCGATGTCAGTACGCCGACCGAGCTGGCTATGCGCGTCGAAGTAGTTCGCCGTCGCGATGCCTTCGAGCGCGCGCCGGATGCCTTCATCGAGCGCTGGCAAGCCGAGGACGACAAGATACGCAAGCGCATCGTTGCTGCACGCAAGCGGCTTCCGGACATCGAAGTATCGGATGCCGCCCTCGTGCGTGCTGCGCAGCTGTGCATGGCGCTCGGTACCGACGGCTTGCGCGGCGAGCTGGCGCTGATGCGCGCTGCACGCGCACTGGCCGCCTACGAAGGCAGCCGCGACGTCAGTGACGATCACTTGCGCCGCATGGCGCCGCCGGCACTGCGGCATCGTCTGCGGCGCAATCCGCTCGACGATGCAGGCTCGGGCACACGCGTGGCGCGCGCCGTCGATGAGGTCTTTGCGCAGGTGGCGTGATGCTCGCTCCCCTCGACCGCGATCCGGATCCGTCCGGGCGTACCTGGCAGCAGGCGGTGCAGGTGGCTGCGCTGTTCGCGATCGATCCGGTCGGTACCGGTGGCGTGCGCGTGCGCGCGCATGCCGGTCCGGTGCTTGATGCCTGGCTGACGCTGCTGAAGGGCTTGCTGGACGGACGGCCGTGGACACGCGTGCCCGTCTCCATTTCCGACGAACGCCTGCTGGGCGGGCTGGACCTGCCTGCCACGCTGGCGGCCGGTCGCCCGGTGCTGCAGGCCGGCGTGCTGGCGTCATCTGATCAGGGCGTGCTGGTAATGCCGATGGCCGAGCGCCTGTCGGCAGGCACCGCTGCGCGCATTGCCGCTGCGCTGGACCGGCGTGAGGTGCTGCTCGAGCGTGACGGCCTGTGCGACCGGCGACCCGCACGCATTGGCGTGGTCTTGCTTGACGAGGGACTGGCCGACGATCCCGGTGTGCCTGAAGCGCTGGCCGACCGGCTGGCCTTCGATATCGATTTGCGTTCAGTGTCACCGTCGGTTGCGCTGGATGAGCGCATGCCCTCGACCGCGATCAGCCGTGGCGACGTGTTCGCTGCGGCACAACGACTGGCCGGCATCACCGCCCCGGATGCCGCCAGCGCCGCGCTGTGCGCCACGGCGCTGGCGCTGGGCGTTGATTCGATGCGTTCACCGTTGCTGGCGCTGGCCGTCGCGCGCGCCAGTGCGGCGCTCGATGGCAATCGCGAATGCAGCGAAGATGATGTACAGATCGCCGCCGCGCTGACACTGGCGCCGCGCGCAACACAATGGCCGTCCTCCGCTTCCGGTGCGCCTGACGAGGAGCCGCCATCCGAACAGCCCGACGAGCACGATCGTGACGCCCCTGAGGAGCCGCCGCAGGCTGCAGCACCAAACGACGAAACGCAGCAAGACCAACCCCAGCAAGACGAAACTCAGCAGGACGAAACTCAGCACGCGCAGGACCGCGAAGCGCCCGAACCTGAGCCAGCGAATTGCGCAACCGATCGCGCACAAGACGCGATGGAAGAGCGCGTGCTCGAAGCTGCACAGGCAGCGATACCAGCGGGCCTGCTGGCGCGCCTGCTGTCCGGTGCCGCGCTGCCGCGCGCAACGGCAGGCCGCGCCGGTGCGCAGGCCAACGGTGGCCAGCGCGGACGGCCGGTCGGATCGAAGCGTGCGCCGCCAGCCAGTGGCCAGCGCCTGCACCTGATCGACACCCTTCGCGCCGCAGCGCCATGGCAAAAGCTGCGGCAGTCGACGACGCCGGCAAGCGCCGGGAAGCCGCGTGTGCAGGTCAGGGCGGAAGATTTTCATGTGCGCCGCATCCGGCAGAAATCGGCCACCACCACGGTGTTCGTTGTCGACGCGTCCGGCTCATCAGCCATGCACCGCCTTGCTGAAGCCAAGGGCGCGGTCGAATTGCTGCTCGCCGATTGCTATGTGCGGCGCGATCAGGTCGCGGTGATCGCCTTCCGTGGACGGCAGGCCGAGCTGTTACTGCCGCCGACACGTTCGCTGGTGAATGCCAAGCGCCGACTGGCAGGCTTGCCCGGCGGCGGCGGCACGCCGCTGGCGCATGCGCTCGACGCGGCCGCCGAACTGGCCGATGGCATCGCACGACGCGGCCAGTCGCCACTGGTCGTGCTGTTGACCGACGGCCGCGCCAATGTCGCGCGTGACGGCAGCGGCGGCCGCGAGCGCGCGCTGCAGGATGCGCTGCAGTCGGGCCGCCAGCTCGCGCAACGGCAATGGCCGGTGCTGCTGATCGATACTTCACCCAAGCCGCAACGCGAGGCAGCTGAGCTCGCGCAGGCGATGCACGCCCAATACCTGCCGCTACCGTATGCAGGGGCCGAGCGTCTCGCTCAATCAGTGCGTGGGAGCCTGCATGGCGGGACGCAGCGGATTGCGTGATCACCTCGACTGGGAGACGGACGGCCGCGACTGGCCGAACCGCAGCGCGAGCCGCTTCGTTGACGCTGGCAGGCTGCGCTGGCATGTGCAGCAGTTCGGGCCGGAGGAGGGCGCTGCCGGCGATGCTGCGGTCGATAACGGGCCTGATGCTGCAGTCGATGACGCCGCAGCGCGTGGTGCACGCAGGCCGTCGATATTGCTGTTGCACGGCACCGGTTCATCCAGCCATTCATGGCGCGCCGTTGCGCCACTGCTCGCGCAGCGCTGCCGGGTACTGGTGCCGGACCTGCCCGGCCACGGATTCACCAGCCTGTCGTCGCCGCTCTCAGGCCAGTCGCTGCCGGGCATGGCGCACAGCATCGGGGCGCTGCTGTCGGCATTGCAGTTTGCCCCTGACCTGATCGTCGGCCATTCCGCCGGCGCGGCGATCGGTGCGCAGATGGTGCTGGCCGGGACTGCGCGGCCCAAGGCGCTGGTCAGCCTGAATGGTGCCTTCGTCGGCTTCGGCGGGCTGGCTGGCGCGCTGTTCTCGCCGCTGGCGCGCCTGATGTCGTCAGGCCAGCTGGTCGCACGTTACTTTGCACGGCAGGCGAACGACATGGCAGTCGTACGCCGGCTGCTGGACGGTACCGGCTCGGTACTGGATGACGAAGGCATTCAGCTGTATGCACGACTGCTGCGCAGTCCCGGCCATGTGAAGGCGGCACTGGCGATGATGGCGCACTGGGACCTCGGTCCGCTGGGCGCGTCATTGCCGCGACTGTCGCTGCCGGTCTGGCTGGTGGCCGCCGGCCGCGACCTGACGGTGCCGCCGGCACAGGCGGCGATGGTCGCCTCGCGGCTGTCGCTGGCCATGCAACTGACCTGGCCGCAACTGGGCCACCTCGCACACGAGGAGCGTCCCGAACTCTGCGTGCAATTGCTGGACGACGTACGGCATGCAGTCGGGCTGCATTGAGGAGGATGCATGGCACTCTGGATCGAGCTGCTGATGTCGGGCGCACTGCCGATCGCGTTCGCGCTCTGGCAGATCCGTGACGTGCGTCGCGAGCAGCAGCGGCGGCGCGAGCAGAAGCAACGCGAACAGCAGCAGAGCGGGCAGCAAGTCCGTGACAGCGAACCGCCGACCTCGCTGAACTGAGCAGGCTCACCGCCAGCTATCTGCGCATGCCTGTGAGCGCCCGCGCCGGCAACCCCATTGCCAACTCACCTGCCAACTCACCTGTCAACTTCACTGTCAACCCAACTATCCGTCATCCAACTGTCAATATAACTTGACATTATGACCTGACAGAAATAACTTACATGACATCAGCCGGAGGTATCCGGCTTCCTTCGGGGGAGCGTCATGGAAAACAGCGATCGCATTGAAGCGGCCCTCGAGGCCGCGCTGGCAGCGCAACAAGGCGCCGTCGGCCCGCCAAGACTGGCACTGGCCATGCGTGACGCCGTGTTCCCGGGCGGTGCCCGCATCCGGCCGCACCTGACGCTGGCCGTCGCCCAGGCCTGCGGCGCGGAGGACGTGTCGCTCGCGGCTTGCGCCGGTGCAGCGATCGAGCTCATGCATTGCGCATCGCTGGTACACGACGACTTGCCCTGCTTCGATAACGCGCTGATGCGCCGCGGCCGTCCGTCGGTGTTCGCGGCGCATGGCGAACGCCTTGCGGTGCTGGCCGGCGATGCGCTGATCGTCACTGCCTTCCAGCAGCTCGTCACCGGTGGTGCCGCGTATCCCGCGCAACTGGCGCCGCTGCTGCAAACACTGGCTGCAGCCGTTGGCGCGCCGTCGGGCATCGTTGCCGGTCAGGCGTGGGAATGTGAATCACGCGTCGCCCTTACCGAATACCAGCGTGCCAAGACCGGCGCGTTGTTCGTCGCCGCCACCGTCGCCGGCGCACAAGCTGCCGGCGCACAGGCCGACCCGTGGCGCTCGCTGGGCGAATGCCTGGGCGAGGCTTACCAGGTGGCCGACGATATCCGCGATGTCGCGCTCGACAGCGAAGCACTCGGCAAGCCTGCCGGGCAGGACGCGACCCATGGCCGTCCAAGCTCGGCTGCCGAGCTGGGTCTGTCGGGCGCCATCCAGCTGTTTGACCAGCTGATTGCTTACGCCAGCACGTCGATCCCGAGCTGCCGCGGTTCTGCACAGCTGCGTACGCTGGTGCGGATGGAAGCCAAGCGGCTGGTGCCGCATGAGCTCACGCGCAAGCTCGCACCGAGCGTCACTCGCGTCGCGGCCTGATCCATGACCACTGCGACCCTGTCGCTTGCGGACCGCTTGCTCGGCTGGCGCGACCGCCTGCTCGCCAGTCCCGCCTTCCACCGCCTTGCCGCCGGCTTCGTGCTGACGCGACCAGTTGCGCAGCGGCGCGCGCGGGAGCTGTTCGACCTCGTTGCGGGCTTCGTCTATTCGCAGGTGCTGGCGGCCTGCGTACAGCTGGACTTGTTCAAGCGGCTGTCTGCCGGCCCGATGACGCTGGCGGCGCTGGCCGACCATTGTCGGCTGTCCGTCGAGGCTACCGAGCGGCTGCTGGCCGCGGCGGTGTCGCTGCGCCTGCTCGAGCGCCGCGCCGATAGCGCCGGCGGCGAGCCGCGTTACGGCCTTGGTGTGCTGGGCGCACCGCTGGTTGACAACGAAGCGGTGCTGGCCATGGTGCGCCACCACCACACACTGTATGCCGACCTGGCCGACCCGGTCTCCCTGCTGCGCGGCAGCGGCCCGGCGCCGGCGCTCTCGGGCTTCTATCCGTACACCGCCGATGATGCGCCCAGCCAGGCGGCGTCACTGGCACCGGAGAAGGTCGGCAGCTATTCGCAGCTGATGGCCGCATCACAGCCGCTGGTGGCCGCCGAGATCCTCGATGCCTATCCGTTCGACGGCCATCGCCGGCTGCTCGATGTCGGTGGCGGAGAAGGGCGCTTCCTGTGCAGCGTGGCCGAGCGTGCGCCGCACCTGCATCTGACCCTGTTCGATTTGCCGGCCGTGGCCGAGCGCGCCACACAGCGCTTCGCAGCCGCCGGCATTGCCGGCCGCGCGCAGGCGGTGGGCGGTAATTTCCTGTCCGACGAGCTGCCGTCCGGCGCCGACATCGTGTCGCTGGTGCGGGTGATTCACGACCACGACGACGAGCGCGCGCTGGCCATCCTGAAGGCCGCCTGGCGCGCCTTGCCGCCCGGCGGCACGCTGCTGCTGGCTGAGCCGATGGCCGGGACTCCGGGCGCCGAGGCGATGGGCGATGCGTATTTCGGCTTTTACCTGCTGGCCATGGGCCGCGGCCAGGCGCGTACGCCGGCCCGGCTGGTGCAGCTGCTGGAGGCGGCCGGCTTTGCCGGCGCACGGCTGCTGCCGACCCGGATTCCGCTGCAAGTCCGGGTGCTTGCCGCCCGCCGAGCAAAATAAACGTAAAAAGAGTTGACACCACCAACTGTCAACTTAAAATGACATATAACTTGACCCGCCAGGCAGACACCATGTGCCAGCATCACCCCCGGATGACTGTGCAAGAACCCAGACCCTGGAGGCAGGTATGACAGCCTCCGCGTTCGCCGTGGTTGTCGACAAGCCGCAGTCGCTGCAGCTGCGAGAATTGCCGCTGGTCGCACCGACCGACAATGACCTGGTCGTTGACATCTGCTGGTCCGGCATCTCGACCGGCACCGAAAAACTCCTCTGGTCCGGCCGCATGCCGTCATTCCCCGGCATGGGCTATCCGCTGGTACCCGGCTATGAATCGGTCGGCCGCGTCACGCAGGCCGGCGCCAATACCACCTATGCACCCGGCGAACTGGTGTTCGTACCCGGCGCAGCCTGCTACGGCGAGGTGCGCGGCCTGTTCGGCGGCGCGGCATCGCGCGTCGTGATCCCGGCCTTGCGCGCCTTGCGCATCAGCGAGGCACTGGGCGAGCGCGGCACGCTGCTGGCGCTGGCGGCAACGGCTTACCACGCTGTGCATGCCGGCGGCGGTCCGCTGCCGGAGCTGATCGTCGGCCACGGTGTGCTGGGCCGCATGATCGCGCGCATCGCAGTACTGGCCGGCGCCACGCCGGTGGTATGGGACACCAATCCTGCGCGTCGCGCTGGCGCCGTCGGCTATGAGGTGCTCGACCCGAAGGACGATACGCGCTCGAATTACCGCTGCATCGTCGACGTCAGCGGCGACGCGTCCATCCTCGACCTTCTGATCGCGCGCTGCGCCAGCAACGGCGAGATCGTGCTGGCCGGCTTCTACGACGACGCCCTGCGTTTCGCGTTCGCGCCCGCCTTCATGCGTGAAGTGCGGCTGCGCGTAGCTGCGCAATGGAAGCCGCAAGAGCTGCTGGCCGTGCGCGACCTCGCGGAGCAGGGTCGGCTGTCGCTCGACCACCTGATTACTCACCGCAGCAACCCCGACAACGCCGAGGCGGCCTATCGCACCGCCTTCGATGACCCCACCTGCCTGAAGATGATTCTCGACTGGAGACGCAAGTCATGAGCACGTTCAACGAACACCAGTCAGCCCCGGTGCACTTCATGCAGAAGGAGCGTCTGCGCGCCGAGGCGGCGATCGAGCCGGATCCCGCGCCCACCGGCGCACCCAAGAAAGACACGCAGATCATCGCCATCTACGGCAAGGGCGGCATCGGCAAGAGCTTCACGCTGGCCAACCTGTCGTACATGATGGCGCAGCAGGGCAAGAAGGTCTTGCTGATCGGCTGTGACCCGAAGAGCGACACCACGTCACTGCTGTTTGGCGGCAAGGCCTGCCCGACCATCATCGAGACCTCGTCGAAGAAGAAGCTTGCCGGCGAGCCGGTCGCCATCGGCGACGTCTGCTTCAAGCGCGACGGCGTCTATGCGATGGAGCTCGGCGGCCCCGAGGTCGGCCGTGGTTGCGGCGGGCGCGGCATCATCCACGGCTTCGAGCTGCTGGAAAAGCTGGGCTTCCATGACTGGGGTTTCGATTACGTGCTGCTGGACTTCCTCGGCGACGTGGTCTGCGGCGGCTTCGGCCTGCCGATCGCACGCGATATGTGCCAGAAGGTGATCGTGGTCGCCAGCAACGATTTGCAGTCGCTATATGTCGCCAACAATGTCTGTTCCGCCGTCGAGTACTTCCGCAAGCTTGGCGGCAATGTCGGCGTGGCCGGCATGGTGATTAACAAGGACGACGGTACCGGGGAGGCGCAGGCCTTTGCAGTTCAGGCCGGCATCCCGGTGCTGTCGGCCATACCTGCGAACGAGGACATCCGCCGCAAGAGCGCCAGCTACGAGATCATCGGCAAGCCCGATAGTCCGTGGGGCGACCTGTTCGCGACCCTCGCGCAGAACGTGGCCGACGCACCGCCACAGCGGCCCAAGCCGATGTCGCAAGAAGATCTGCTCGGGCTGTTCTCGGCCGATACGGTGGGTCGCAATGTGGTACTTGAGCCGGCCACCGTGGCCGACATGATGGGCCGCGACCTGGTCGTGAAGCCTTCGCTCGAAGTCATCTACGACGAGGCCTGAGCGCGATGAACCGTCCCGTGATCCCGATCGCCGAAGCGCGCGCCGTGCAGGCTGCCGCCGCGCTGGGCGACGGCGTCGGCTGCCATTCCGGGCGGGAGCAGATGAATGCGGCCGCACGCGCGGCCGGCAAGGGCGGCACGCTGGACCAATACCAGGCCGATTACCCGAAAGGCCCGCACGACCAGCCGCAGAGCATGTGCCCGGCCTTTGGTTCGCTGCGCGTCGGCCTGCGCATGCGCCGCACGGCCACCATCCTGTCCGGTTCGGCCTGCTGCGTATATGGTCTGACCTTTACCTCGCACTTCTACGGCGCGCGCCGCAGCGTCGGTTATGTGCCGTTCAATTCCGAGTCGCTGGTGACGGGCAAGCTGTTCGAAGACATTCGCGATGCGGTTCACAAGGAAGCCGACCCCGAGCTGTATGACGCGATCGTGGTCATCAACCTGTGTGTGCCGACAGCATCAGGCGTCCCGCTGCAGATCCTGCCGAAAGCAATCAATGGCGTGCGCGTGATCGGCATCGACGTGCCGGGCTTTGGCGTGCCCACACATGCCGAAGCGAAAGACGTGCTGGCGGCCGCAATGCTGCGCTATGCGCGTAGTGAGATCGGCGCCGGGCCGGTGGCCGCGCCGCGTGGCGGCATCAGCGACAAGCCGACCGTCACGCTGCTGGGTGAGATGTTCCCGGCTGATCCGATGATCATTGGCGGCATGCTGGCAATGATGGGTCTCGCCGCGGGGCCGGTGGTACCGACGCGCGAATGGCGCGAGCTGTATGCGGCACTCGATTGCGCAGCCGTCGCGGCGATCCATCCTTTCTATACCGCGAGCCTGCGCGAGTTCGAAGCCGCAGGCCGTGTTGCGGTCGGTTCCGCACCGGTCGGCCATGACGGTACCGAAGCCTGGCTGCAGGCGATCGGCAATGCGTGCAATGTCGAGCAGAAGCTGATCGATGGCGCAAAGAACCGCATGCTGCCGGCGATACGCGGCGCACTGGCGGCAACGCCGATCAAGGGTCGCATCACGCTGTCCGGCTACGAAGGCTCCGAGTTGCTGGTCGCGCGCCTGCTGGTCGAGAGCGGCGCCGACCTGCGTTATGTCGGCACAGCCTGCCCGCAGACGGCAGCCAGCGCCTCCGACCTCGACTGGCTGCAGTCGCGCGGTGTGCACGTGCAATACCGTGCGTCGCTGGAGCAGGACATCGCGGCCGTCAATGAATTCAAGCCCGATCTCGCGATCGGCACTACGCCGGTGGTGCAGGCAGCCAAGGAGCTGTCGCTGCCGGCGCTGTACTTCACGAACCTGATTTCCGCGCGTCCGTTGATGGGCCCGGCCGGTGCCGGCTCGCTGGCCACCGTGATCAATGCAGCCATCGTCAACAAGGGCCGCATGGATGCGATGAAGGACTTCTTCGGCAATGCAGGGCAGGGCGACCGCGCCGGCGTCTGGGAAGCACTGCCGGTCGAGCGCCCGGAGTTCCGCGCAGAGACGCGCCGTCGCCTCGAGAAGGCGGCCAAGAAGCGCAAGGCGGAGGAGATGCTATGAAGATCATCGACCACGATCGCGCCGGCGGCTACTGGGGCGCAGTCTATGTGTTCACCGCGATCAAGGGCCTGCAGGTCATCATCGATGGCCCGGTCGGCTGCGAGAACCTGCCGGTCACGTCCGTGCTGCATTACACCGATGCGCTGCCGCCGCATGAGTTGCCGATCGTCGTCACCGGTCTCGCGGAAGAGCAGCTGGGCCGCGAAGGCACGGAAGGCTCGATGAAGCGCGCGCATGGCACGCTGGATCCGGACCTGCCGGCAGTGGTCGTGACCGGTTCGATCGCCGAGATGATCGGCGGCGGCGTCACGCCCGAGGGCACCAACATCCTGCGCTTCCTGCCGCGCACCATCGATGAAGACCAGTGGCAGTGCGCGAACCGCGCAATGCTGTGGCTGTGGACTGAGTACGGCCTGCGCCACATCCCCGAGCGCAAGCCTTTCAATGAACGCGCGCCCGGCGAGAAGCCGCGCGTGAACATCATCGGCCCCAGCTACGGCACCTTCAACATGCCGAGCGACCTGGCCGAGATACGCCGTCTGGTGGAAGGCATCGGCGCCGAGATCAACATGGTGTTCCCGCTGGGCAGCCACCTCGCCGACGTGCAGAAGCTGGCCGA